>JAEIGA010004372.1_pt1 | contig 21870 bp, 47 predicted proteins | sample 9270691 | NCBI WGS metagenome assembly JAEIGA01 (sample SAMN17057246, study PRJNA624740) | gut metagenome | biome: biome; isolation source: fecal sample | host: Bos grunniens | place: China: Xizang | collected 2019 | reverse complement strand
TGGAAAACAACTGGCGGTGTGCGTGGGCGGTCGAACGTTTACGATTGTGCGGTCAAGATGGCAGGTGTAAACAATGTCATATGATGAGGTTGTATTAGACGGCTCATGCCGTCTTATTAATCGTTTAGACGGAAGGTGTTCACTTACTGATGTAATGGATGGCAGTGTGTTGCCTATATTGGTTACATCTGAATACGAATACTACACAGGTGCTTACACCGTCATACCAAGAGCATACGAAGCGATTACTTTACAAACACATGGGTTGATGATGTCAGATGATGTGACCGTCACAAGAGTACCCTATTACGAAACACATTCAGAAACAGGAATAACAGCTTATATTGCTAGTGAGGTGTAAAACATGGCTATTAACAAGGTTATTTATGGTGGAAATGTTCTGATTGACATTTCAGACACAACAACAGTCGCATCAGATGTCGCAAGCGGTAAATATTTCTACGGAAGAGATGGTGTTAAAACGCTTGGTACAAGCACAAAAGATGCTGACACAAGCGATGCAACCGCATTAGCGGCAGACATCCTGACTGGTTCAAGCGCTTATGTCAACGGCAATAAGATCAACGGTACAATGGTCAATAACGGTGCTGTTGATGCTTATATTTCTGATGCAGATCAGGTTTACACAGTACCTGTTGGCTTCCATGATGGTTCTGGAACGGTGCAACTTTCTGCGACAGAAGTGGCGAAACTGAAAAATCATGCCAATATCAAAAGTGGGGTCACGATTCTCGGCGAAACAGGCACATATTCAGGCGAAGCGGTTGCCGTTGAGTCTAACAAGAACGCCACTCCGAGTACGGTACAGCAGGTCATTACACCTTCGACTGGATACGATTATCTTGCACAGGTAACCGTAGCGGCAATCCCTTATACCGAAACCGCAAATACGTACGGAATCACAGTAACGATTGGGTGATAATCATGGCAATCAACAAGGTACAATACGGTTCGACCACGTTGATTGACCTGTCTACTGACACGGTATCAAGTTCTGCGGACATTTTGCTTGGTAAGGTTGGTCATCTGAGAGACGGAACAGTAGTTACTGGCACGGCGGCACCAGCCCCACAACACACAGCGACTATAACTAGAACCTCTTCTGCACCATCAACTGCATATGTATCGTATAACGATGTGCACTATACAACGCTTGATGAAACTTTTAGTTATTCAGCTGGCGATAATTTATATGTATACCTTGGTAATGCTCGTTCTGTTACGGTTTATGTTGATGGTGTTGCGGTTGCATCAGACAATAATTCGAGTTCTGCTTCAGCATTAGTCGAATATAATTACACATTACCAGACGCCGATATACAAATCGAAATCACTTCCAGTAACACATTTACTCGGTCCATAAGAATAACTGTGCTGAACGAAATACAAGAATTAACTATCACACAAAATGGCACATATACAGCAAGCGGAAGCATTAAGGGTTATTCGCCAATAACGGTAACTGTTGAAGGTGAAGCAACACTCATTGCAAAAAACATCACTGAAAATGGAACATATAACGCTTCGTCAGATAGCGCAGACGGATATTCAAGCGTGACGGTCAACGTTTCAAGCGGATCGCCTACATTGCAAACAAAAAGCAAAACGTACACTCCGTCAACATCTCAGCAGACTGAATCTATTTCAGCCGACAGTGGCTATGATGGACTTCAGGCAGTGAATGTCACGGTCAATGCGATGCCGACAGGAACGGCAGGAACTCCTGCCGCTACCAAAGGCAGTGTGAGCAATCACAGCATCTCCGTAACACCATCAGTCACCAACACCACAGGTTATATTTCAGGCGGCACAAAGACTGGTACTGCTGTGACAGTTTCGGCGAGTGAACTCGTGTCAGGAAGCGAAACAGTCACTCAGAATGGTACAGTGGATGTAACCAATCTTGCGGAACTTGTGGTCAATGTTCCAAGCGGTGGGGCATCCGCATGGACAAAGATATATGAAAACACATATTCCGTAAGCACTACATCAACAAGCGCAGGCACAGTAGCAACTATTTCAACTGGTGTAAGTGATTTGTGGACTTCTGCTAAATGGGTTTATGTGAGGGTTCGTGATACGGAGGGCAAACGTAACGATTACTTTTATGGTACGGATAATTTCATTTGCAATTTGAATCCTGTGAACGGAACAACGGCAACAGTAACAACAGTAACAACAGGGATTCGCAATTTAATCAGATATAGCAACAATCAATTTGCAGTTTCGCAATATACATCAACATCTGGATATGGTGTTTATGCTGATGCGGTATATCCTGATGGGCGCGTCAGAATACGGCGCAGATATAATGCGTCAACATCGTTGACTATTAACAGTACATACAAGGTTGAAATTTATCTGCTTGACACACCCGACGGAGTGCCGATATTTGAGTGAGGTGAGTATAATGCGACATCTATGTATACAAACTGTCATTGCCGTCACCGCTGACATTGTTTGAGTAAAAGACAATTAACTGCGGTGTACGGTTCTCTGCGATGAGCAGGCTTAAATCACCGTTCGATTCGGCGAGCCGCTTTTAAGAGTCTACTAAATCAAACTAAACTCTATGAAAGACTTCTTTTCGTTCACTATCTGCATGTTTCTAATCCTTTTGTGGATCACATTTGTATCCCTGGTAAACATAGCAGGTGGTGGATATCCGTAATGAGGTAAAACAATAAATATGCACACAATAAAATTTGACCATTACGCAGGTGTAGAAATCGTTGTTGAATATATTCCTAAAGAGGAGCTTGTGACATTTGTTGCAGCAGAAAACGGTGTACAGAGAATACAGGACATCGGAGACAACAACAAATACACTGCGAAATTAAATGCTGGGTTCTTCAATGACCAACGGAACACAACACTCTACGGGGAAGCCTACGGGGTGCAGTGTGGTGACAATATCTGGGAAGTACCGAGACAGGGTAAATTTATCTTTTATGCGATTATGCACGATGGTAGAACGGAAGTCGGTATGGACACGGATTTTTGGTACACAAGAACCGAATGCCGCTGCGCAAGTTCTCCTGCATTGGTGCTGAAGCATAACGGCTATGACTGCGAGTGGATTTCTCCTTCAAGGACAGACAGGAGATCGCTGGCATGTTGCCAATCTGTTCTTATGAGAACAAAAGAATATTTCCTGTTTGTAATTACACGAGGGAAACTTACACCGAATCAGATAAAAGCATGGTCTGCTTCCATTCCCAATGTGTTGGACATTGTGTTCAACGATGGTGGTGGATCTGCATGTCTGACGGACGGTAACAATCTATACACCGCAACTGGAGAAAACAGAGCCATCGCAAATGCGTGGGCAGTGCCGGATGAACAGTCAGTATTGCCATCTACAGAAACAGGAGGAAATGTGATGAATGGAATTGATATCAGCAATTGGCAAGCCGGAATAGATCTGCGAAAAATCCAGTATGATTTCATGATTGCGAAGGCCACAGAGGGCACGAGCTTCGTGGATAAGTACTGTGATGGGTTTATCCAGACTGCGAAGGCAATGGGAAAGAAATGGGGATTCTACCATTTCGCAAGGCCGACAAATGACGCGATTGCTGAGGCAGATTATTTTATTAAACACACCAGAAATTACTTCGGAGAAGGACTCCCGGTACTGGACTGGGAAGCCGAAAACAAAAATGATGTTCAGTGGGCACTCAAGTGGCTGAACAGAGTTTATGAAGTGACCGGTGTAAAGCCGCTTATTTACATGAGCGAGTCAGTTGTGAATGCATATGACTGGAGTCCAGTCGTTGCTGCAGATTATGGTCTGTGGGTGGCCAAATATCGCGACACAGCACCGGACTACAATTACGACATGTCAAACGCTGGTAATCTTCCGAATGTCAAATGGTGGCCTTTTTACGCGATGTGGCAGTGGACATCGGTCGGACGGTTGGACGGATACAGCGGGAGCCTTGACTGTGATGTATTCTATGGAACACCACAAATCTGGGATGCATATGTCAGGAGTGGACCGATCAATCCAGAAGATCCTGATCCGGAGCCTGTGCCGGACGATGTAGAGAAACTTAAGAAACAGATTGCTGTGCTCGAAGAGGAAAATGACAGTCTGTGGGATGCTGTCAGCGAACTGAAGAAAAGGATTGATACGGCAATGATTGCCTTGAAAGGAGAAGAGAATAATGTTCAAGATGAGTAATGAGACTTACGATACACTCAAAAAATTCGCCTTGTGCATTTTGCCGGCCTTGGCAACAATGTGGCTGACATTGAGTAAAATCTGGGGATTCCCTTACGGAGCAGAGATCGGAGCCACGATTACTGCAATCGACACTTTCCTCGGTGCTTGCCTTGGGATTTCTTCCGCACAATATCACGAAGCAGAAAGAGAGGATAAAGTTACCGAGAAGGGGAACATGTAAATGGACTACACTGCAATCCTTGTCGCGATCATATCCGGCATTGTAACGATTCTCACAGTAATATCACAAAACAAAGCCACACAGAATATGATCTCCAATCAGTTACAGATTCATCAGGCTGTAACGGATGAGAAGATCGAAACCCTTACCAGGGAAGTCCGGCAGCATAATGAATTTGCTGTAAGAATTCCTGTTATTGAAGAACGTATTAAGAACATGGAAAGCAAAAGAGCTTAACACATGATATAATTCGACAAAGGAATGTGATTATGGCAGAAGAAGAAAAACAGGCTCAAGTGCCTTACTTTGTTCATGAGGGAATGGTTGCAAGAATGGAACGCATGTTTAAACTGACAGTGATTGCGCTCGTCTTTGCACTTGCTGTTTGCGTTTGTTCACTGGTCATCAATGACACGATGTGGCGAAAACATTGTGATTCCCTCGAATCAAGATATGAAAAGATTTATGAGGGTCTCCATCATGATGCCGGAATATACGAACAGTCAAATTAAGGCATTGATTGATGAGCACATTCATTCGCAAAGAGATCGATATATTCTTTGTCGCCGTCTTATTGACGGCATTTGTTTTGAGCCGCTTGCTGAAGAGGTCGGTTTATCTGTCAGACAGGTGAAGAACATCGTATATCGATGTGAGAACCGGCTATACTCCAAACTGCAAATGAAATAATTCAGTCATATGGCCTCCCTTCGGGGAGGTCTTTTTTTGTGCACGAAAGATGCACGAAGACTGCCTCTCCGCTTCATCGCCAAACGCTCTCCAGGATAAGACAATTTAGGTATGTTCATAAGGTTTAATCCAAATCCGGCAAATAAGTCAGTGGGTGACTGTACGGTCCGTGCCATGTGCAAACTATTCAATCTCGATTGGACAGATGCATATGACGATCTGACCAACGAAGGCAGATTGTTGTTTGACATGCCTTCCAGTAATGCCGTATGGGGATCGTATCTCTTCATGAACGGATATGTGAAAAGCATCATCCTGAATTTTCCTGATCACATCATGACTGTGCGCGAGTTTGCGAATACTCATCCGGCCGGGACTTACTTACTCGCCACAGGCACTCATGTTGTGGCAGTCAGAGATGGTGATTATTTCGATACCTGGGACTCAGGAGATGAAGTTCCGATCTATTACTGGGAGAGGTGAAAAGCATGGCTTATAACAGTAATTTCCCTGTGGGATATCCACAGATGCAGCAGTATCCACAGCAGATGCAGAATCCATACATGATGCCACAGTATCCAACACAGGCTCAACCGACACAGACATCGAGCGGATCCGGGATCATCTGGGTGCAAGGTGAATCGGCAGCCAAAGCGTATCCTGTCGCACCGGCGACCAGTCAGCTTCTGATGGATTCCGAATCAGAGTGCTTTTATATCAAGACAACTGATGCCAGTGGAATGCCACAGCCTTTGAGAACGTTCACTTACAGAGAAGTGATCAGCAATCCGAAGAATTCTTTTCAGAGCGCACCACAGCCAGATGCCAGGGATTATGTGACACGACAGGAATTCAACGAACTGAGGGAGTTACTGGAAGATCTCACAGGTCCGGAAAGAAAAAACAGCAATGCCAAATAATCTGTTCAATACTCTCGGCAGACAGAGATTGCCGGGACCGATGGGAAATGTTCAGGATCTGATGAATCAGTTCAATCAGTTTCGACAGACATTCCGAGGAAATCCTCAGCAACAGATCCAGCAGATGATGAATTCCGGACAGATCACTCAGGATCAGTACAATCAGGCAGTTCAGATCGCACAGCAGATGATGCGGTTTATGAAATAACTAAAGATTAAGTGTTAATACGTTTTAATAAGTTTTAATGCAAGTTTGTGTTAAAAAACACAGATTCCAACACGCAGATGTGTTGGACCACAGACATGTATTCATTCCGAGTGGCCATAGGAAGTGAATAAAACTTTCGAAAAAAGGAGAATACAAATGTCTTTATACGAAGAAGGAACTGGAATGGTAATGCCGGTCGCTCCGATGTATGGTGGCGGATATGGTTCCGGTAATGGTTCCGGTAATGGATTCGGTGGAGATGGCTGGTGGATCCTTCTGCTCTTCATTCTGCTCGGTGGTGGCAGATGGGGCGGTGGTTTCGGAGGCGGTTACGGCGGAGGATCCGGTACAGGATCTGATCTGTATCCGTGGATGAATCAGTCCAACCAGATTTCTGACGGATTCAGAGATCAGATGATCAATTCAACTATCAATGGCATCCAGAGTGCGGTTACATCCGGATTCGGTGATGTTCAGAACTCTTTGTGTAGCGGATTCGCTGGAGTAAATGCGACAGTGACCGGTGCACAGAATGCTCTTTCTCAGCAGCTGTATGCAAATCAGCTCGCTGATCTGGAAAGATCATTTGCTGCACAGACAGCAAATACTGCCGGTCTGACTGCTCTTCAGTCACAGCTGGCGCAGTGCTGCTGCGAAAACAGAGCGGCAACAGCTGATCTGAAATATACTGTCGCGACAGAGAACTGCGCCGACCGTACACAGGCACTGATGAACACACGTGACATCATTGATTCACAGACACGCAGTACACAGGCAATCCTGGATAAACTCTGCGCACTTGAACTGGATGGTGTCAAAGGCCAGCTCGCACAGGCACAGCGTGAAAATGTCGGTCTCCAGAATCAGCTGAACATGGCAAATCTTGCCGCTTCTCAGACTGCTCAGACAGCTCAGGTTGTCGACAACATTTACAACCGTCTGTCAACTTGCCCGGTCGGAACTGTTCCTGTTTATGGTGAACAGCCGATCTTCACATGCCCGACAAACAACGGCTGCGGATGCGGCTGTGGCTGTGGTGGAAGCTTCTGAGGAATAGACCATGGCAGAGTATACTTATAATCCGATCCAGCTGGTAGAGCCGAATCAGAATGTAATTCTGAATGACAACATTCCTTGTAATAGAGGATATGTGCTCCACAGGGAAGAGTCAGGAATTGTTACTCTCCGGGGAATTGTAAACAATCCGAGATGCTGTTTTGCAAGGTACCAGGTCACGTTTAACGGCAATATTGCAGTGCCGGAAGATGGAACTGTCGGACCGATCGCGATTGCATTGGCGATTGACGGAGAGCCGATTCTTACAAGCCGGGCAATTGTTACACCGGCAGCAGTGGATGAATACTTCAATGTCACATCTACTGCAATTATTACAGTTCCAAAAGGATGCTGCTTCAATGTCGCAGTTGAAAATGTGTCCTTTGGTGAAACCGCGGCTGATCCGGCTACGGCTATCAATGTGCAGAACGCGAATCTTACAGTGACTCGGATCGCATGAGGTGAAGAGAATGGAAGATAAGATGTATAAGCTGCGCGATATGATATGCATGGAATTGGACAAGATCGCGGAAAAGGGAACTCTGACAAGAGAGTCTCTGGAGAACATGGATAAGCTCACGCATTCGCTGAAGTCGATTGATACAATCATGGCAATGGAGGACGCATACGAAGACGAAGGATACTCCGGTGCCAGAAGGTATCAGCGTGATTCTTATGGCCGATATTATGGCCGTGGATCTGATCGATCCTATGACCGCGGAAGTAACGCAGGAAGATATTCGAGAGAATCTTCCAGGCGCGGATATTCCGGAAACGATGACCGTGAGGGCATGCTTGCTATGATGCAGGACATGTACAACCGGACATCTGACGGAATGGAGCGCGAAACAATCCGTAAGATGATGGATCAGTTCCGTTGATTCAAAGAAGGTGAGAGGTAACTCTTGCCTTTTTATTATTTCAAAGACAGACCGGCCTGTTTTAAAGCCTGTGGGCGATTCTGAGAAAAGACGGATGGTTGTTCATCTACAAAAAAAGAGCCTCTAACGGCTCAGAAACGGCTCACAGCAATTGTGAGAATTCCTGTTCGGATAGAGGTCTGATCGGCTGGCTTGGCGAAACTTTGCACGAACTCTTTCGTGTACTGGAAGGAAACCAGATCATTTCCTTCAGTGAAGTTTAGGTGCATGATCACTTTGCCGTCATCGTATAAATAAACTGAATTCAAGAATATATCGACAATCCGTCTTCGGTATTCCGGATCCTCAGCCATTCCGTCTGCCAATCTCTCCAACATGAACAAGATCTGTTCAGCGGTGATCTCCGGAGGCTGTGACAGGGTGATTTCTTCGATCTGCATGGAGATCCGTTCATTTTCTGATTCCAGCTCTGACAGTCTGGCCGAGACTGATTTGTAAGGCATGCCTTCTTCAACTGCAGTGACAAGGCTCTGGATCTTCTTCTGATTGTTTGCGAGTCTCTTTTCAAGATCCACTTTTTCAGAATTGCTGGATCCAGATTTCAGATTATCAGCGACACGCTGAGAGATCTCCTCAAGATAATTCTGATCCGAGTGAAGGATCTCGATCAGCTTGGAGACGATGAAGTCTTCCAGTGCTTCTTTCGGCTCACGCTTTTTCATGCATTTCCTTCTGCGCTTGTTCATGCAAGTATAATAGTAATATTTCTGGCCGTGTTCTCCCTTGGCTGAGTCTCCTGGCATCGGCTCTCCGCAATGTCCACAGAACACTTTTCCTGTAAGAAGGAAGTCCGGACGATCAAGATCCCGGTTCCTTCTTTTCTTTTTGGCACCGGCAAGTTTGTGCTGCACTTCAGCAAATGTCTGCGGATCCGTGAGCTTCGGAATCACATCTTCATCTCGGATATCCTGAAAGGAATAAACACCGATATATTTCTCATTTGTCAAGATCCGATGCATGCTGGACTTATTGAAAGGTCCTCCAGTCATTGTGTGATAACCTCGGCGATTCAGATCCTCATAAATCTGTTTCATGGTCTTGCCGTGTTTGTAGTCTTGGAAGATCTGAGTGACAACCGGACCAGTCTCCGGATCAATTTCATAAGTTCCGTCAGCTGCTGTCTGATATCCAAAGACTCTCTTTCCCAAAGTCTTATGCTGCAATGCTGAGTCATAATTTCCGCGCTTTACGTTCTCAGCAAGATTGGCTGAATAGTACTCAGCAAATCCCTCCATTACTGATTCCAATATGATGCCTTCCGGGCCTTCTGGGACGGCTTCCCTTGCGTAGACGATGCGGACTCCATTCTTCCTGAGTTTTGCTTTGTATACGGCTGAATCGTAACGGTTACGCGCGAATCTATCGGTCTTCCAACAGATCACAACCTGAAACAGATGCTTTTCTGAATCAGCAATCATTTGCTGGAAATCCGGTCTTCGATCGGTGCGTCCAGTCAGAGCTTTGTCTGCATACGATCTGATCACTCTCATTCCATTTCTTTCCGCATACTCAGTACATTCACGGATCTGACCTTCTATGGACTCTTCACGCTGTCCGGATGATGAGTATCTGGCATAGATGACAGCAGGGATCAGGTCGGTGGTCATGATTCCACCTTCAGCATCAGTTTGATTGCATTCTGTATGTTTGTGTCTGCCGTTCTGTAAGCATTCAGAACAGAGTATTCCTCATCGGTGACATGTTCAACACGGCCGAAAAATGGCAGCTGATCAGCCGGTTCTTTTTCGTTTTCAGCGAGCTGGTCGTCTGTAGAAAGTGTGGAAAAATTGACAGGTGACTCTTTGCCAGCCAACCAATTAGGGTTGATATTTAAAACACTGGCAATCTTAAAGAAGTTTTCTTTTCCAGGATCATAATCGCCGGATAAGTATCGAGATATTGAACTCTTCGATATCCCTGTCTTTTCAGATAACTGTGAAGCACTCATATTACGCAGTTTCATCGCTTCAGCGAGTCTTTCAGATGTTGTGGCTTTCATACGTTTCTCCTACCTGCAAAATAATTTTATCACGCTAACACATAATTTTATTGCGAAAAGGCATAATTTAATGTTGCTAAATGGCAATTTTTATAGTATTCTTTCGATAGTTGCTATAAAGCAACAGAAAGGAGAGGAAATGGAAAGCTTTAAAAAAAGATTTGAAATTGCTTTGAAAGAAAGAAATATGACTCAGCAATACATCTCAGACAGAACTGGTATTGCTCACGGTACAATTTCAAACTATGCGCGGGGAAAGTACGCTCCAAAATCCGATAAGAGAAAGCTGATCGCTGAAGTCCTCAGAGTAAATGAAGCATGGCTTGCCGGATATGATGTTCCAAAATACAAACATCAGCCAAAGATTTCAACAGATGATTTTTTTGAAAAATATATTCTAGGTAAAAACAATGAGTGAAAGCGAACTTACATTAGAAATCAAAAAACAACTTAAAGAACAATTTGAGCCTGTTCTTGGTTTCCAGTTATATGAAGAGGTTCAGTGTAGTGATCTTAAGCGCAGAATTGATGTTGCGGATTGTACTCGAACATACGGATTTGAAATAAAAGTGAGTAAATCTGATTGCTATACCGGTCATGGCCAAAATTTTGATCAAGTAGGATTTGGTTATTTTGTTGCTCCACTATCTATATGTGGATTCATATCAAAATTGATTAAAAAAAATCCAGACAAATATGAATATGTTGGTTTACTTGGCTATGACGAAGACGAACAGAATTTCATAGAAATAATCCCTGCAAAATGGAATTACAGAAGATTTGTAATAAAAAATGATGAAGATTTAACTGGTCTCGGCTCAAATTCTACAGAATTTAGAACATGGATCAGATGTACCATGGCAGAAACCTTAATCAATGAAACAATAGACAAAATTGAAGATTTTGTGGATCAAATGGAAGATGTTTTTTGCAGATATGAAATTTTTAATAAATTCGTTTTAGACCCAAATATTTCTGATCTCGATGTTCGTTGCGAACGTAAAAGTTTTAATATGAAAAATTTTTATCAGGAATTAAAGATGGCATGCTCTAATCTGGAAGAACTTATGGAGGAAAAGTATGAAGAATGACAAGGAGCGGAAAGCATTCATTGAAGATGATCTGAATTGGTCTGTTGTTGGTGAATACTTCGGTAATCATCCGGGAGGCATCCGGATCAGTGTTCTCCAGTATGGTGGTGAGTCCTGGTACAAAGTTGAACTCATGAAAGAGTACAGCCAGTACAACTATGCGAAGAGCCGCCTGGAAACAAAAAGAGGATACCAGATGCTGCGGATATACGAGCCAACAGAGGATGGTGAAGTCTTCGGTGAATCCGTCAGCGTAACGCAGATCTTGAATGCGATCAAAGAGATCGACATGGGAAGGAGGTGAGAGAAATGAATCGTAACAAATTGAGGGGAAGAATCATCGAAATATACGGAAGCCAGGAAGCATTTGCGACAGCACTGGAAACGACTCCGTCTATGGTTTCTCTCAAACTGTCAAAAGGTGAGAACAGAAGCGAGTTCACAAGACCGGACATCCAGAAATGGAGCCGTTTGCTGAAAATCCCGCAGGAAGAAATCGGCTCATATTTTTTTGCAGACGATGTTGCTATATAGCAACCGGTTGGAAGGCTATGGAAACAGCAGACATCAGATTCAACATCAGCCAGATCGATGACGATCTGATTCAAAAACTTGCCGAGACGATCGGCAGCATCGCTGTCCGGACATTTGAAGATCCGGCAGTCAAGGAACAGTTCATGGAATGGAAGAAGAAAAGAGAGGAACGGAAGAAATGAAAAAGACCATCGGATTTATCAGGGACATCCTGATCGGAGCAATCATTATTGGATTCATGATGATTGGATTATTCGGAGCGGTGCTCCAGACATCGTACCGGCTCTGTCCGGTCACAGCACAGGAATTACAAATGGAGGTGTTAGGGAAATGAAAGCAATCGTAATCCTGCTCTTACTCATCGATATTCTCCTGACAGTGTTCTGCTACCTGTTGAGGGAACAAATCAACTCACTCCGCAAAAGAGCATCCGCTCAGGACGATATTATCAGCCGGATTGCTGCAAAGCAGTTCGAAGACTGCAAGGCAATCGTGTCATTGAAAGATGTATCTGAGGAAATTGAAAAGGATCTTGCTGGGCGGATTGAGCAGCTTGCCAGAAGCCTTGCATATCAGCAGAGAACAATCGATCGTGTCAGGGCATATGCGTACAACGAGGCAGCAAGGGATGAGCCAGTGGATCTGTAATGACTGCCATGAGCATTTCGAGGAACCGCTCCGGATACCGGAATATGTAGACGATTCCAGGATTGCTGCATTCTATTCCGCAGCATGTCCTTATTGCCACAGCGATGATATCGATGAGTTCTGGCCGGAAGATCCGGAGGATGAAGATGAATCTGTATGAGGATTGTGCTGAATACAGTGTCCTCAGATTCAGAGGCAGATCTGACTGGCTGATCGGCCGCGAGAGAGGCATTGGCGGCTCAGATGCATCGGCTTGCCTTGGAATGAACAGATGGAAGACCACTCGGCAGCTGTGGCTCCAGAAGACCGGCAGACAGCCGCTGGAAGATATCAGCGAGAAACCATATGTCATTTACGGAGTAAAGAAGGAACCGCAGCTGAGAGCGGACTTTGAACTGGACTTCGAGGATGTATATGAGGTCCAGTATGAGCCGGATGTAATTCTTCAGAATAATTCGACAAAGTACTTGCTATACAGTCCGGACGGACTGCTATTAGAGAAAGCCACTGGACGCAAAGGCATTGTTGAATTCAAAACGCATGCGATCAGAAACAGTCAGGACTGGAAAGACTGGAGGGAAGCAATCGGATATGACGAATACTTCATTCAGGTGCTGCATGGTCTGAATGTCACCGGATTTGATTTTGTAGAGCTGAGGGTTGAACTGAAACGATCACCACAATACAAACAAATCCGGACATATCACATAGAACGACAAGATGATGGCATTATTGAACAGTTGGCATATATCCGACAAAAAGAGGATGAATTCTGGTCAACGTACATCGAAGCGGACAGAGAGCCGCCGATCATCGCATTTCTATAAATCAGGAGGAAGAAATGACAGAAAGAAATGAATTGATCATCAAATTCACTACAGCACCGGGAACGGTTGACGAAAACATCGCATCGGTGAAATCACAGGTTGAATCCTGGCTCGAAGATTTCAACGATCTTGAAAACATGACGGATGATCAGATCCCGGAGTTGAAGAAGCGTCTTGCGGATCTTCGGAAGGGAAAGACGATCATCGAAGATGAACGGAAGCGGATCAAGAAGGAATATCTGAATCCGCTGGATGACTTCGAGAAGAAGGTCAAGACAATTACAGTCCAGATTGATGACTGCATCAGCACAGGCAAGAAGCGTCTGGATGAATATCAGATCCGGAAGGATGCTGAGAAGAAAGCAATGATTGAAGCTTGGTGGAATCAGCATAAGCCGATACCGATGATGAGCTTCGATGCAGTATGGCAGGATTCTTTTCTGAATAAAACAGGAGATGGTGCCAAATGGGAACAGATTCTCACAGAGAAGATCCAGAGAGTTGAAAATGATCTGAAACTTATTGCGGCTGACATTCTGAACGATACCGAACGCGGCAACTTCATCTCGGCGGAATATATGCAGTCGCTCGATTATATGGCTGCAGTTGCCAACTGGAATGCCAAAGTCGCTAAAGAAGAGGCAGACAGAAAAAGAGCAGAAGAAGCTGCTCGATACAATGAAGAACTCCGGAAGGCTCGCGAGGAGGCTGAAAAGAAGGCACAGGAGGCCGCAAAGTATCAGGTTGAACAGGAAGCCAAAGTTTCCCAGGAAAGCGCACATCCGACAGAACAGCCGGCACAGGATGAGAAATTCTACACTCTGACATTCCGGATGGTGAACATTCCGGAAGACAAGGTCAGATCGCTGAACAACACGATCAGAGCACTCGGCATCCGGATCACGGTTATGGAGAACGAGATCACTGATCAGAATGGAGAACTTCTGAAGAGAGTACTCAAGGATAAAGACGGAAAAGTCATTGAATCATATGTTAAGGAGGAAAAGTAAATGGCAGTCTCAAACAGCATCGCAAAAAAAGCACCGCAGCAGCAGAGTGCAGCAGTCGTGTTCATGGCCGGATCTGAAGAAATCAAACTCACACCGGCAATGGTCAAGGCATATCTGGTGTCCGGAGATAACACAGCAGTTACTGATCAGGAGATCACCATGTTTATGATGATGTGCAAAGCGAATCATCTGAATCCATGGATCCGCGAGGCTTACTGCATCAAATATGGCACACAGCCGGCAACCATGGTTGTTGGCAAGGATGCATTCCTGAAGAGAGCGGAAAGACATCCGCAGTATGACGGCATGACATCCGGAATCATCGTGCTGAATGACAGCGGTGTCGAATACCGCACCGGATTGCTGAAATTCCCGGATGAGCAGATTCTCGGCGGATGGGCTGAGGTCTTTCGGAAGGACAGAACACATTCCACTCGCATCGAGGTCAGTTTTGAAGAATATGCCGGAAAGAAGAAGGATGGAACATTAAACAACCAGTGGGCCACAAAGCCGGCAACGATGATCCGCAAGGTCGCACAGGTCCAGGCACTGAAAGAAGCATTTCCGGATGATCTGGGTGGAATGTACACAGCTGAGGAACAGGGTGTCGAAGAAACTGCTCCGACAAATGTTCCTCAGATTGAGATGACGGAAGCCGAAGCAGTAAAGAAGCCGGCAAAGAAGGCGGCCGATTCGGAGCCGATTCCAGCTGACGATGAAGGCGACAGCCTTCTGTGAGGTGAGACATGTCACTGAAAAGAAGCACAGAGACCACATCGACAGTGGTCATGAATCAGAACAATGGTGAGCTGATAAGGCTGATCGATGAGGCAATCAGAGAGGTCCTGTTTGACATGAATAATGCTTACAAATCTGAGACAAAGAAAAGGCAGATCATTGTCAAGCTGGATCTGACAGCAGTGAACTCCACAGACATGATCGTCTCCGGAGAGGTGACAACAAAGCTTGCACCATTTGATCGGACACCGGAGCCACAGGCTACAGATGGCCAGATGAATATGTTCACTGATTTTGGAACACTTGATCCGAAATATTGTTATGAAGATTCGGAGGATCTGAACTGATGGTCCTGGAATTTGAGGTCCCAGGCAAGCCGTTCGGCAAGCAAAGACCGAGAGTGGTAAATGGACATGCCTTCACTCCAAAAGAAACTCAAATGTTCGAGAATCTGATCAAGGTCATGTTTCAAACGGCTTATCCTGATCACATTCCGGTCAGCACTGGATTGCGGATGGAGGTTATTGCAGTTTATCCGATTCCTGAGTCATGGTCGAAGAAGAAAAAAATGAAGGCAGCAGCACATCTGGTCCATCCGACTAAACCTGACTGGGATAACGTGGGGAAGATAGTCAGTGATGCACTGAATCAAATCGCTTATGTGGACGATGCTCAGATTTATGACGCACATGTCTATAAAGAGTACGGCTTGAGGCCAGGGATTCAGGTAAGACTTGAAATCAATGATGTAACGGAGGTCGACACATGAACAGTGTTGCACTTGTCGGAAGACTTACGAAAGATCCTGAACTGAAGAAGACACAGAGCGGATTATCTTACTGCCAGTTCACTTTGGCAGTTGACCGGAGAGTTTCGAGGGACGCACAGACGCAGCAGACGGCCGATTTCATTGGCTGTGTGGCTTGGAGACAGTCAGCTGACTATTTGACCGAATATGGTCAGAAAGGCTCTATGGTTGCCTTAGAAGGCAAGATCCAGACGCGAAATTATGATGATCGTGATGGGAAAAAGGTTTATGTGACAGAAGTGGTCGCAAACAATCTGAACCTGATTTCATCAGGAACAAAGAAGTCATCGTCTCAGCCTGTAACAGGAAATGTGAGTCTTACACGCGATCAGATCAGTCATAGCCTTAATGAGAGCAATCTTTTCGACACAGGAGACGATGCTGGTATTACATCAGATGATCTGCCATTCTGACGGAGGTGTCTATGGCCGGGAGAGGTTTTTACAAGATTGATCGGAAGATTGATGACTGGGAATACCTGAATGTCCCGATTGCATATGCATTATGGAATCATCTGATCCGTCTGGCAAATTGGAAGGATGGAGCTGAAGCTTCAATCGGAGAGATAGCAATATCAATTCGAGAATTATCTGCTGTGACCGGCATATCCAGGAATACTCTGACGAAGTGGCTGACAGTGTTTGTGGAAGTCGGTCAGATCAGCATCGAATCTGCCGGAAATAAGACGAGGATCCGTTTGCTGAACTATGGCAAATATAACGGCAAAGGTGGCTCAAATTTGAACCAATCTGAAAAAAAGGTGGCTCAAAAAATGACCACTAGTGGCTCAAATATGAGCCACTCCGTTGAAAAGGTGGCTCAAAAAAGAACCACAGGTGGCTCAAATTTGAACCACTTTGGGGAATCTCCATCCTTATATAATGGAAGAACAGAAGAATATATAGATATTAAGAACATAAATAATACATCAAGTGAGAGTGATGCACCTGAAATCATCGATAACACGGATGCTTGGTTCCGTGAGTTCTGGAAGGTGTATCCGAAGCATAAAGCGAAAACGGCAGCCGAAAAGTCATTCAGAAGGAAATGCAATACTGCTGAGGATTTCGATACGATCATGACCGGTCTCCGGTCAGTGATCGAAAACGAATGGAAGAATCGAGATCCTCAGTATATCCCATATCCGACAACATGGCTGAATCAGGAAAGATGGAACGATGAAATCACTCCCAGACAGAAATCACTTGATGAAAGACTCATGGAGGAACATTTGAAAAATGAACAAGGAAGAAACAATGAAGATCCTGCGGATAATCCATTCGGTGTTCCCTGGGATTGAAACGGATGACCTGACTGTATCTGTATGGCAGTCATTATTTCCAGAGCCGTTCGATATGGTGGCAAAAGCCACAAGGGAATGTTTGCGAAACAGTAAGTATCAGCCAAGACCGGCAGACATCATTGAACAGATGCACAAGAAGCTGGTACCGACTATGACCGGAGAAGATGCATGGGAGCAGATCCATGATGCATATATGTCACTCCGGGATGAATCGGATTACCGGTATGCGGAGAAGCTGCACAGTGAGTTGCCGAAGATGGTCAGGAGGCTGATTACTCCGCATGATCTGATCGACTATGCATTCCACATGAAAAGCACCGATATTCGGAACTATGAAAGGCCAAGAATCGTGAAGGCATTTGATTCCATGACAGCCGAAGCAGTAAAGATGGAAATCGGATCCAAGTCGGTGCAGGAGATTGCTGCCGATATAAACAAGCAGATCGGTGCTGGCAATGGCACTGTTTGATGATCAGCTGCCTTATCCGGTATCAGCTGCTTATAAAAGCAAACCGATTCAGAATGCTTTGGTTAATGTCGGATCTGACAAGCGTCCGATCTATGAGGAATGCCGGGTATATCCTGCATTTCCTTGGAAATTGAATGATGGCGATGATCATACCGGACAGGATGCTAAAGCATTCTGGAACTTGGCATTGACCGTTAGAGCAGTACCGATGCCGAAGGAATCCAGCAAGAAAGGACTTGAAGAAGTTGAGGATGACTGAAACTGAAAGAAGCAAACGAGATCTGAATCATGAATATAAGCTGATCTATGATGCCATCAAATCAACTATGGAACGAATGCCGAGACTTCAGAAGCAAGTCCAAGAGAAAGTTGTGCTGCTTATGAGGCTGTCATTTATGCTTGGAAAATTTCACACGATACTGGAACAGAATGAATTTCTGAGTGAGGTGGAAGATGAAACAGACGGATCTTGAAGTAATGCAGCAACAGAGACAGAAATTATTTCCGAAAGATCGCATTGCTTTCGTTAAGTCTTCTGTTTATGAAGACATCAAAACATTTGAAAATTACAATAGTGGATTTATCTCGCTGGAAGAGGCATGTGAAGAGATCGCATATCATAATCATCTTCCTGGAGTCACTCCGGAGCAGTTCTTAAATGAGCGTAGAATATGCGGCTGGGATCTTGAGTATCTTCTCAGAAAACAGATAAAGACACTTACGAAAGGAGGAAATGATGCCGGCGAAATTCAATGACAAGACATGTGCTTATTCATTCTGCGATGGCTGTCCGATCATGTATGTACGAATCAAACTGGTAAAACAGGAACAGATCGATGTGAATAATGTTCAGAAGGAATTCGATCTCGAATGCGGACACATTCGCGGATGCTCGAAGGCATATGCCGCAGGATACGATCAGCATAGTGAGATTTATGGACAAGATTGATGAAGCGGTTGCGGCTATCAAAAAACTGAGATCCAGAGCTGAGGTCAAAGCCAAGTGCAGCCGTGAAGGAATTATCCAGGTCAGGGTTTATGACAATGTGCTGGAAGTGCTTAGACAGGTCAAAGCAAAGCACAGCAGTGATTCCAATGGATGATGGAAGGAGGGACGGTATGACAGAAGAGATCACTTTGGAAGATCTTCGGAAGTATCAGAGCATAAAAGAAAATCTGAAAGCAATTCAGATGGAGCTGAATGCACTTTATTTCCCAGTGTCATCCGTCCCGATGACCTCTGACGGCTCCACACGATCATCTCTGCCATCCTCGCCGACTGAACGAGCATTTGATCGTATCGAAAAAAAGAAGAAGCGTCTGGAAGCGAAACAGGCTGAGCTGGACGATTTGATGGATCGCATCGAGGCATTTATTGATGATGTTGATGATCATCATGTTGCTGCAATCATGAGGATGCATTTCATTTGCGGGAAAACGTGGAGAGCAACATGCAAAGAGATTTATGGATATGCAGATCCGGATATATGCCGGATGGCTGTCCGAAGATATATGGAGAAACATAATGGATGATAAAGAGGCAATTCCAATCAGTGTAATCGATCAGATGATCGAAGAACTGAAAGCGGAAGCAGATGACAATACTCACATGATGATTCACGGAGTGATTATCTTGGAATTACTTAAGGGCAGATGGGAAAGGATGAGTCATGACTAAATTTAAAAATCAAATCCGAAAACCAGAATCATGTTATTTCTGCCGACACAACACGATTATGAACGAAGGCCAAGAAAATGAGCGGTGGGAATGCTACGAGTTGTATGGTGTGTCAATTGGAACAAATCCTCCGTATGATGAGCCATGCTACAGATATCAAGAGAAACCGAAAGAAGAAAGGGAAGACAATGACAAGACTGATTGATGCGGATGCCTTATTAGATTTTCTTGATGTTGGTCATTTAAGACCACCAACAGAAATATGTTTCAGCGAATTGATGATGAAAAACATCATTGACATACAGCCAACCGTGGATGCAGTGCCTGTCAGACATGGTAAGTGGATACACAGATGGAGCGGATGCGGAAGTACATGGTTAGAGCAGAAATGCTCAGTGTGCGGTGTGGTGTTTGAAGACGAGCCGAACGATTACAGTTACTGCCAAAACTGCGGAGCGAGGATGGATGAAGAATGACTGAATATAAATGGATGACATGCCCGAAATGCGGGGCATGGATGAATATTTACACAGGATACTCGTCATGCCCTATCTGCGGATATAGAGTTCCTGCAACTTTAATTACAACAAGCACATCAACGAATTATACCCTGACTGTACGGCATCAGTCAGTGGACGTTGTGCAAGTGATCAGGTGCAAGGACTGTAAGTGGTATGAGCCAAGAATACTGAAGTGTAATAACAGTAAATCAACCGAATGGAAGCCAGATGATTACTGCTCAGATGCAGAGAGGAAAGAAGAATGAAGGCTGTACCGATTGAACTGAAGGATGCAAATGCTTTTGTGGAATCGTTGCATAGGCATCACGTTCCTGTTCACCGAGATAAGATACGACTTGGATGCATTGCTGATGACGGACATTTGTGTGGAGTGATTCAGTTGGCGAGACCAGTATCAAGGATTCTAGATGATGGAGAAACAATCGAAGTGGTACGGTGTTGCACTGATGGCGAAAAAAACGCATGTAGCTTCCTGTATTCAAGGGCGGCGAGAATTGCCAAAGAGATAGGATACAAAAAAATCATCACATACATATTAGAAAGCGAATCAGGGGCATCACTGAAGGCGAGCGGTTGGAAGTACGAAGCTGACATAACTGGCAGGACATGGGATACTCCGACAAGGCGTAGATCGGTCGAAAACGTTGACATTTTCGGAGAAGTAAAAAAATATCCGACAGAGAATAAACAGAGGTGGAGCAAACAGTTGGCAGAGAGGAAAGAAGAATGAAAGAGCATGATATTGAAAGAATGATGCAGTGTGTAACATGCGGTTGCGACATTAACAAATGCCACTGTACCGAAGCGGATGAGGATGAAAATGGCATGTGTACAAAGTGGGTGGAGAGGAAAGAAGAATGATCGTTAAATGCAAGGATAACAAGGGTTTAGGTGACTGCCCATATCGCAGATTCTGCTTAGCGTCTATGAACGACAAGACTATCACTGGGTGCAATTTACCGTTTGTGTGGGCAGGACTGACTGACAAATCCGATGCAGTAGTTGAACACACTGTGAAGAAGAGGAAAGAAGAATGACTGAACTAGTGATACTGGTGCCGATGATGATACCGATGATTATGATCGTGTGCTTACTGGATGGGATACAGACAGATATAAGACATTTGAAATGGGTGATCGAGGAAAAGGCAGAGAAGAATAATGTGGAGTAAGCGCAGAAAAAAATTCAGGAGATATTATGATCCTCAGAAACATGTTTTGTATCTCATACGGACTCGGTTCCAAAAACGGCTTGCCGAGGCATTCGCAGCAGCCTTGGATGAGGCGATCTTATACGGAATTGATGCAGTATCAGAGCATCATAAGAAAGAAATTGGTTCGGTTTGTTCCGCACTGTTCGCACGAACCGACTTAAATTGATACCATGGAAATTGAGCGGAGATTGATCCGCTCTTTATTTTTGGCGGAGATAATTATGAAGAAGGACATCGATGAGGCTCATGATCTCACCAATCAGAAGGTATTCAAGGACCGGATGAAACAGGAGGACGCTGAGACACGAGCACCATGCGGCAAGTGCATAGGGCACTGGGAATGCGAAGATCCAGTCCGATGCACCAAGTACAAAGCGTGGAGAAAGAAGTATTTAAAGAAACGATACGGACCATGAAGAAAGAGTACGATCCATTTTACAAAACAACCAGATGGAAGAATCTTAGAGCAAGGATCCTCAACCGGGACAGATATGTTTGCCAGCTGTCCAAGAGATATGGTCGGATGATACAAGCGAACACTGTCCATCATATCTTTCCAAGAGAATACTTTCCGGAATTTCAATGGGAGTCATGGAATCTGATCAGCTTGTCAACGGCTGCACACAATGCACTGCATGATCGCGAGACTGATCAGCTGACAGCTGGTGGATTTGAATTGCTCCGGAGAACGGCGAGGCGGAATCAAATCGAGAACGTGGACGAGTTGATCGCGCGAATGAAGTGATCCCCCCCTCGTTTGGATTTTCGGAAATACCCTTGGAGGAC
>JAEIGA010004371.1_pt1 | contig 21870 bp, 20 predicted proteins | sample 9270691 | NCBI WGS metagenome assembly JAEIGA01 (sample SAMN17057246, study PRJNA624740) | gut metagenome | biome: biome; isolation source: fecal sample | host: Bos grunniens | place: China: Xizang | collected 2019 | reverse complement strand
TTTGCTGCATGTGGTGGTGTAGATTCAAAAATTGCAGACCTAAAAGCTGCTTGCGAAGCTGGTGAAGGCGAAAAAGCAACCGAAATTGCTATTGAATTAACTGAGTTACAAGCAGAAGATGAAAAAGCTATTTCAGAAGAGCAAGAAAAAGAACTTCAAGAAATTATGATGAAAGGTTGTGACTGTCTTGATTTGGAAAAAGTCTTTAAGGCTGCAATGGAGCTCGAAGCAAAGAAATAATAGCAACTAAATTTTACAAAGAGGGTCCATACGGATCCTCTTTTTTTATGCACTAATTTCTAACTATATGAAATGGCAGAGAAGCATTCGATGTCATTTTTTTAAAAAAAATAGTAATTTCTTTGCAAAATTCTAAAAAGTGTTTAATTTTGTAGATGCAAACGTTTTAAAAATCGTATTTTTTAACAATAATAAAAGTAATTATGAAAACAGTAAAATTTTTAGTATCAGCAATTGCACTTTCAGTAATGTGCGTTGCATGCTCTTCAAATCCTTACGCAAAAGCCGTAGAAGATATGAAAGATGCAGTAGATAGCAAAGACAAAGATGCTATAGCAGAAGTAACTTTTGATTATGATTTGTTAATGACAGAACAACAAGTATTGGGCATTAATGAAGCATTGAATGAATCGATGGATCTTTTGACACTTGAACAAAAACAAGAGATCAACGATTACATCAAAGAAGAAATGAGCGATGAGTACAAATCAGTTGCAGAAGCTTATTTAGATGCAGTAAAAGACTATGCAGAAGCATTAGTTGAATGTTCAAAAGATCCCAAAAACGACGACAAACTTGAAGAACTTGTTAAGTTAGATGACGAAGTAAAATATTTAAAAAATAGACTTGCTAATGCTAAGAGTTACTTGAATGCAGAAGTAAAAGAAATCATCAATCAAGCAAATACCGTGAAAGATTTGGTAGAGAAGTATTTCTTCGGGTCTGCTTTGAACGAAGCAATTAAAAAAGCTGGTCTCTAACAATTAATAATTAAGAAAACAAATAGTAGATTAATAACTTAACATATAGAAAACCATGAAAAAAATATACATTTATATGGCAATCTTTGCGAGTGCAATGTTTGCTGCATGTTCTTCTGATACAGAATCGATGGTTGCAGATTTGAATGACGCAATTAAAGCAGAAGATAAGTCTGAAGTGTTTGACTTAGCAAAAGACTTGAGTTTAACAGTTACTCAAATGCAAGTAGCTGCGAACGATATGGGTTATTTAACTAATGTTGTCGAAGCGAAAGAACTTCTTGGAAAAGCTGACAAAGAAAAACTAGAAAAAGATTTAGAAAAAGAATTAACCAGCATGTACGAAGGCAAAATTGCCGATTTTGAAGAAGTGGCAGAAAAATACCTTGAATTGCTAGCAAAAGCAAAATCAGGCGAAGTGGATGCTATGGTAGAAATTGCCGAAGGTGCTGAAGAAGAATACAACGACCTAGAAAAAGTAATGAATAAAATCATTGCTGGTGTAGATGATGCATCTAAAGCCAAAATTATGGCTGCAAAGGCAAAAGTAGCTGCTATACAGGCTGCTCAATAACATCCCTAGTATAATAGGCAAAAAAGGAGAACTAGTTCTCCTTTTTTTTGTGCACGTACCAGTAAATTAAGGACTAACAAGGATTAAAAACGCTATTGAATTAAATACTATCTTTGTAGTGCTATGAATAAATACTCACCAGAAATAGTAACGTTACGTCATGACATCGAGAAAGAAGTCAACAGGCAAATCAAAACACCTTACGACTTTGAGTTCTTGGCAGGAGTGGTATGGGAACGTCTGCACGAAAATATCTCGCCCACTACACTTAAAAGATTATGGGGATACATAGATGGGGCAGACACCACCCGTCGTTCTACCCTTTGTTTGCTATCTAAATTTCTAGGATTTAATGATTTTGAGGGCTATTTAGAGCACCTTAAAACATTAGAAGACGAAGAGAGTGTACAGTTTATAGAGTCTGGTATTCGTTCAGAAGACCTACAAGCAGGCCAAGAAGTAGAAGTAACTTGGTTGCCCAACAGGCATTGTGTATTCAGGTATCTAGGTCATAATACCTACAAGGTAATTCAAAGCGCTAATGCCAAAATTTTAGAGGGTGATACCTTTCAAACCATGTGCTTTTTAGAGGGACATCCCATGTATCTCGATAATCTTTTGCGCGACGGCCAGCAACCTACCTCTTACGTGGCAGGTTCTAGAAAAGGACTGCTAATGGTAAGACTTAAGAAATAATAACGAATTTAGTCGATTATCTATCAATCAAACAAGGAGGCATATACAAAATATGCCTCTTTTTTTTTCCTAACGGCCTTAATTTTAAGCACTCCCTTCTCTCCCCCCCCCCCCCGAGAAATATGGACTAAAAAGGACTTTGATGGGCATTTCACGTTTGTTTATATTTGCATAAATGATTTTAGAAATCTATAGTAAGGAACACTAAATGATTACCACCAAACAAGGTTTGGAGCGCAAAATAGGTGGCGCAATATTGGACTTTAAAGCAAAAGGCAGCCTAAAAAACAGACTAAAACGCTTATTTAGCTAATAACAAATACCTTATAATTATTCACTTATTAAAAAATTACAATTATGGCAATCGCAAAGAAAACAGCAGCTGCAAAGAAAACCACAACAGCTAAAAAAACTACCACGGCTAAAAAGGCCGAACCTGCTAAAAAAGCAACCGAAATATCGGTGTCTGGCAATAAGAAAGTAGGAACATTACGCAAGGAATTTAATAAAAAATTTCCATATCTCAACTTGTGGGTTTGCTATAGTTATGGACGTGATATGGTGAAAAGAGGAGAAACCTTATCAGCTGAAATTCCAGATGACAGAACACTAGCATCTGTTAGGCGTGCAGATTCGGGTGGTGATATTAGTATTTCTGGCAACAAAAAAATCAAATCGCTCGAAAAAGAATTCGATACCGTATTTGGTTTGTATGCTCAAGTATGCTATACAACAGCAGATGGCAAACGTTACTATACGATGGGTGCACTTGACGAAAAGACACTGGCTGCATTCAACGAAGAATGTGAGAAAAACGGTTGCAAAAAAGGGGTTTGGAAATAATCTAACCATGTTGTTCTCTAGTTGGATTTGGATTATTAATTACAATAGGGGTGTTAATTAGTGTAGTAACACCTCTGGTAATAGCATTGGGTTTTTTTATTTGGAGTTAGTGAAAGTGTGAGAGAGTCCATAAGACTATAATGAAATAAGGATATTATAAATGGATATACAAACTTTAAAATTAAATCTATCAAGAGTCTTTGATGATAAATTAAGAACAAAACAATGGCATAATATACTGGACTATACCATTATTGGTTTAATTATTATTTCTACTTTAGAGGTGTTCCTTTCTACATATTCTTCTATTGTGGAGCAATATGGTAAGTGGTTACACTTTATAGATTATTTTACTACAATATTCTTTACAATAGAGGTAACGCTACGTATTTGGTGCGCCGACTTGCTAGACCCTAAATATAAAGGATTTATGGGTCGCGTGAGATACTGTTTCTCATTTTATGGTTTGATAGATATTTTATCTACTTATCCTTTTTATTTGCATTTCTTTATGTCTGTGCCATATATGGCATTAAAGGTACTTCGTATAGCACGTTTGCTTCGTGTTTTCCGCTATATGAAGGCATTTAGCATATTATCACGTGCTTTTACTGCTAAGAAACACGAGATGGTTGTGTCTTTGCAGTTCTTAACCATTGTTACCTTAATTCTTTCATTTATTCTTTTCTTTGTAGAACATGAGGCTCAACCAGATGTATATAATAATGGTTGGAAGTCTGTTGTGTGGTCTTTTGCTCAGTATATTGGTGACCCTGGTGGCTTTGCTGATACTCCTCCTATCACATTTGTAGGTAGAATTATCGCTTGTATTATTGGTATTTTAGGTATTGCTATTTTTGCTGTGCCTGCAGGTCTTATTGGTTCGGCGTTTACCGAGGTAATGGAAAAGGATGAAAAAGAGGAAAAAGTGCAAGGTTGGATTCGTAGCATAGTGCAGTCTTTTAAATTTCTGAAAGACCAACAGCATACAAATTTGTTCTATGTGCCACGCTATCTTCCTTTAGATAGAATTCTTACTCGTAAATATATAACACACGATCAGATAGTAGAAGCGGTTCAGGCATCTGATTGTTTGCATATATATAATTTACAAGATTCAGTCAATGAAATAGACAATCCAGTAAGTAATATAGTGCTTATCAACTACGTAAAAAATAAACCTTATGGATGCTGCATAGACAGAGGGTCTCGCATTACAATTATTTGTACATCTGGCACTACAGAACCTGTTACAGGCTGGTTCGCATATCATATAGCTAAACTAGGAAATTTTAATTTTGTATCAAAGGAAATTGAAACAGATATTGATAATCCTACTACTTATTACACAATCTCAGATGTAAATAATTGTCCAAACCTTTCTTTATTTTTAGAGGATATAAACCATTTTGCCTCTCGTGAAAATAGTTGGGTGATTCCTATTTTAGCAGCAACAGGACCTAAATCTCGTCCTCATCAAATTCACTTCTGCTATAATCCTACCAAGGGTGATACTTCGTATGATAATCCAAATAGCAAGGTAACAGATTTTGTTACATTTGACAAACTATATCAATCGCTTTCTACTGAATTGGATAATAGATATGGTTACAAATCCGATAAAAATATTTGGTATGCAGTAAGCAAACAAAATGTAGCCCACTATATAAAAGCTGATAATATATTTACTATGCGTGTTGAGGCTTTTGTGTGGTTGTTTGATAATAGATTTTTGGAGACAACTAAATGCATTGCCGACACATTTCATGCTGTGCTTGAACCAGAAAAAGAACAAATTGTACCTCCAGAAATGCTCACAAGAATTAAAGGGCACGACTTTGGTATGAAAGATTATGTAGATTAGTGGTCTTTATGTGTTTTAAATGATAGGTAAATAATGAATTTATTAACCGAATTATATAAAATTTGTGCCAAATCTGGAGGAGAGACAGAGGTGAAAGCCTTTGTGAAATCGTGTTTAAGCGATTTATCTCTACAGATAGTAGAGGATGAAATTGGCAATCTTTTTATCACCAAGGGAGTGGCTGATACGTATGCTTGTGTCACTGCTCATCTTGATGAGGTGCATCTGCCATGCGAACGCACTATTTTGGTGGAAGATGACAAGGTGTATGCAGTGGATGAAAATAATAATCAAGTAGGATGTGGAGCCGATGATAAAAACGGGATTTGGGTAGCCATAAACCTATTGCATGAGTGCCCTGTGCTTAAGGTAGCGCTTTTTGTGGAAGAAGAAAAAGTGGGAGAGATAGCTGGTTGTAGAGGTTCAAGAGCGTGTGATTTATCTTTCTTTGACAATGTGAGATATGTGCTTGCCTGTGATAGAAAGGCTGACAGTGAGGTGGTTTATATTGGCAAAGACAATACTCAACTTTGTGAGAAAGATTTTATCCCAGAGCAGATTTTATCTGAATTCAATTACCAAATGGTAGAAGGCGGAAAAACAGATGTGGTGGAGTTAAAAATGAGAGGTTTGCAAATACCTGTTTGCAATATTAGTTGTGGTTATTACAATGCTCATACTAGTGAGGAATACACTATTTTCTCTCAACTTAAACACTGTTTGAGGTTCGTGAAAACTATTATAGAAAGAATGTAATTTTATGTAGGACAAAAATAACCAGAAAAAGAACAAATTGTCTTTTCTAGTCGACAAAATTACCCTAAATCATCTTTAGTAAACGCAAAAGGACTAAAACAAGGAAAACTCATTGCACTATACAATTACATAGAAAAGTAAACATGAGTTTATACTTTTGCGTGCAACTTGTTTTAGGTGGTATTATTGGCATTAGAAAAATAGACGAGTTGACAGCTGAGTTAAAGAAATGGAAAAACTAACTAAACAACAAGAAGTAATAGTTAGAAAATTACTTCATCACTCTCATAATGAAGATTTTAATCAGTTTGTATTGAATATTATCGGAGAACAAAATTGGACAAGAGATATTTTGGGGGATAGTGTAGAGTTTTTAACAGAAGAACAAGAGGATTTATATGAATCACTTGGCGGAGGATATACAAGCGAAGAAATAGATGAATGTATATATAACGACAAAGTTAACCTTGAAATATCTAAAAAGTTAAAAGAACGTGGAGAATCAAGTTATTTATATGCTAATGAAGAATATTTAGATGAAATTCGTCAAGGGACAATTATATGTGAAGGTATTAACGTTGAAGAGATAAAAAATAGCCTATAAGTGAAATCAGCCTTGCGTTTTGTGCAATATCCCTCGAGTCATTTCAATGTGGCTCGAGGGTTTTTTGTTTGCAAATTTGTGGGGAAATAGGTGAAATGCTATTTTAAATTTGTGGGAGAATGCAGTTTTTGGCATTTTGAATTTGTGGGGGAATAAAAAATGTGTATATTTGTTGCAGATAATCAAATAGTTGTGTGTTATGGTTTTTAAAAGAAAAATATACGACAAAATTTTGCAGTGGAAACGTGAAAATAATGGTAAAACTGCATTATTAATAGAGGGGGCAAGACGTATTGGAAAATCTACTATAGTTGAGGAATTTGCTAAAAATGAATACAAATCTTATATATTAATAGATTTTAATAAAACCTCAGAAGAGGTAAAGAAACTCTTTGATAATCTTATGGATTTGGATTATATTTTTCTATTTCTTCAAACCGTTTATAAGATAAAATTAGAAGAAAGAAATTCTCTAATTATATTTGATGAGGTGCAAAAATGTCCTAATGCAAGACAGGCAATAAAATACTTGGTACAAGATGGTAGATATGATTATATTGAAACAGGTTCACTAATCAGTATAAAGAAGAACGTAGAAACCATTACTATACCAAGTGAAGAAGATAGAATATCTATGTATCCGATGGATTATGAGGAATTTTGTTGGGCACTTGATGATAATATGACATTCCCTTTTATAAAAAAATATTGGGAAGATAAGAAACCATTGGATGATATGCATAGGGAAATGATGCGTAGATTTAGATTATATATGTTGGTAGGTGGTATGCCTCAGGCTATTCTTGCATATCTAGAAACAAATAATTTTAATGAAGTGGACATTGCTAAGCGCAGAATATTAAAATTATATGAAGAAGATTTGCAAAAAATAGATCCTTCAGGAAAACTATCTATGATGTTTAATTCGATACCAGGAATGCTGGCAAAGAATGATAGGAGGTATATAACATCTAAGGTTTTAGGTAATATTAATGAAGAATTGCAAGATGATTTATTGCAGAAATTGGATGAAAGTAAAATTGTTAATGTAGCATATCATACTTCAGACCCTAATGTAGGCATGTCTTTAACTAAAGATAAAAACATCTTCAAGTTGTTTTTATGCGATACAGGCTTATTCGTAACCTTAGCTTTTTATGATAAGAATTATACAGAGAACGTAATTTATCAAAAATTGCTTTCAGATAAGTTATCAGTAAACTTAGGTTATATTTTTGAGAATATAGTGGCACAGCAATTGGTTTCTTCTGGAAATAAATTGTTTTATCATACTTGGAAACGTGATGAAAAACATTATTATGAGATAGATTTTCTTTTGTCTAAAGGAAATAAGATTTGTCCAATAGAAGTGAAATCCTCTGGATATAAGACCCATGCTTCTTTAGATGTTTTTAGACAAAAATATTCTCAAAGAATAAGCAATAGTTTCCTAGTTTACAGTAAAGATTTTCAAAAAGGTGATAACGAACTTATGTATATCCCAACCTATATGGTTAGTTTATTGTAATACTCTCCTCGAGTCATTTCAATGTGGCTCGAGGTTTTTTATTTATTCGCTGCCCACTCTTGGAAAAGTTCTATGTATTTTTCCGCAGGGATAGAGGGTAAGGTGCGAACTATAGCAAAAACGCCTACCGTAACGTGTTCCAATGTACAGACCGTTGCGCGAGCGTACCTGTAAACAAGAAATACCCGTCCATTCTTTGGTAACAATGCCGGGTTCTATAAAAGCTGACGATGATGATGAGTAATCTTCTATCATACGGCTTTAAACGTTTTGTAAAAGTTGGATAATCTCTTGTGCACCTGTTAGTAAATCGCCACTGCAAGTGTATTGGGCTTGGCTATAGTAGGGTAGGCGTTGGGCCATCATTTCTTCGATGAAATGGCGCATTTCTGCGTTTGTCTTGTCTTTTAGTAAGGGGCGAGTATGCTTGCCAATTTCCAATCGAGCTACCAATTCATCTAGGCTGGGGTTCAGAAATACCGTTGTGCCGTTTTGGTTCATCAGTGCCATGTTATCTGCTTGGCAGGGAGTGCCACCGCCAGTGGCAATCACCACTTTTTTTTGCAAAAACATATCGGCCAATGCTTTGCGCTCTAACCCTCTAAAATACGCCTCACCTTTTTCGGCAAACAGAGCCGAAATGGTTTTTCCTTCTTGCTGTTCGATGTATTGATCCAGGTCTATAAACCTATAGCCCAATTTTTGTGCTAGTTCGGTGCCGATGGTAGTTTTACCAGCACACATGTATCCAATTAAAAAGATGCGTGTCATAGGGCAGGGCTCAAGAGGCGTGCAAGCGACTGAATAATTTTTTTGTACAGGGGTCGTTGTTCCCATTTGCGTAGGGTCAATTTTTTGCAAGATCTGGCATCGCGCAAAAAGATTTTGGTGAGTTCTTCTGCTTTCTGCCTATCGTAGATAAAGGCGCTTACTTCAAAGTTTTGTTCAAAGCTGCGCAAGTCCATGTTGGCGGTTCCTACAATGCTCAATTCATCGTCAATTACCATGGTTTTGCTATGAATAAACCCTTTGTGGTATTGCAATACTTTTACGCCCGATTTTAGGATGTTTTTCATGTACGATAGGCTCGCCTCAAAGGCAATGCGCTCGTCGCTCCTAAACGGAATCATGAGCCTTACGTCTACTCCACGCAACGCAGCCATTTCAATGGCATTAGCAATGCTCTCGTTGGGCAAGAAATACGGAGTTTGAATGTAAACGTTCTTTTTTGCGTGCATGATGGCATGCAAATAGCCTTGCATAATGGTTTCCCAATCGCGGTCGGGACCACTGCCTACAATTTGCAGGCATGTGTTACTTTCTTTCGATGAAACGGGGAAATATTTATTACCACTAAAGAATTTTTTACTCATGTACAGCCAATCGGTTTGGAAAATACTTTGCAAACCAATTACGCCATTTCCTTCTATACGAATATGCGTATCGCGCCAAATTCCCCAATCGAGTCCCTTGGTGTAGCGGTCGGCAACGTTAAATCCACCCAAATAGCCAATATGACCATCTACTACCACAATTTTTCGGTGGTTGCGGTAGTTTAGTTTGGTGGTAAAGTAGGGGAAACGAATTTTAAAAAACGTGCGCAATTTAATGCCTGCTTTGCGCATCTCGTTAATGGTAGAGCGTTTCAAATGCCAGCTGCCTAAGTCATCGTAAATAAGGCGCACTTCTATGCCCTCTTTGGCTTTTTTGATAAGGGCATTTTTAAAGGCCTCGCCGGTTTCATCGCTTTCAATAATGTAGTATTCGGCATGGATGTGGTGTTTGGCGTGTTCTATGTCGGCCAGCATATCATCCAAAAGTTTCTTTCCGTCGGTATAGATATCTACGTTGTTGTTGGCAAAAACGGGCGCATGTGCCGTTCTGCTAAGCAGTCGGGTAAGTGTGCTATGTTGTTCTAATAGGGGGTTGTTCTGACCTTCGTTTCTGTGTTGTAAAGCGAGTTCAATATCGTTTACCATTTGCATGCGCATTTTGCGTGTTAGCCTGCTTTGGCGTTTAAAGCTTCGGCCAAAAACAACGTACAAAAGCAATCCAAAATAGGGTAAAAAGAGCAATAGAAGTACCCAAGCAACGGTTCTAACAGGGTTTTTATTTTCTAGCAGAACCACCGCAACGCTGGCAATTACCAAGTACCAATAAGCACCTGCAATTACATATTCTAGTATTTGCTCTAATAATTCCATTTATCGATAGTAGTGAATAAAGGTGGCATCGCCAATGTGTTGTATTTCCTTGCGTAAGCCTTTGTGTTGGATAACAGGGGCAGGCGTGCCTTCCTGGCAACAAAAACGGCCTATTTCTACCTGAATTTCGTCAAAATAGTTGCCTTCTATAAACGAGAGCAAGGTTTTTTCGCCTCCTTCAATAATGATGGACTGAATTTTTCTGTTATAAAGTTCGGTAAGTAGCCCAGGTATAATGTTTTGGTTAAAATCTGCCTGCCAATAGATGTTGTCGTTTTGGTGAGCGTTTACAATCAACGTTGCCTGCGATTGGTCCAATAAATGGTGTGTAGGCGGAATTTTTAGGTTCCTATCGATGGCAATGCGAAGCGGATGCTTGCCAAACCAGCGGCGGGTATGCAAACTGGGATTGTCTTTTAGGGCAGTTTGTGTACCTACCAGAATGGCACTTTCTTCGGCACGCATTTGGTGTACCAATGCTTTGCTAATATCGGTCGATATGCGGATGGGTTTATCGTCAAACGCATCCAAAAAACCATCGGCTGTTTGCGCCCATTTTAAGATGATGTAGGGTCGGTGTTGGGTAAAATAGGTAAAGAATCGCTTGTTGAGGTTGTATCCTTCTTTTTCCAATATGCCCGTTATCACCTCTATGCCTGCTGCTTGCAACTTGGCAATGCCCCTTCCGGCTACTTGTGGGTTAGGGTCTAGGTTGCTGATAACCACTTTCTTAACGCCCTCGCATACCAATCTGTCGGCGCAAGGAGGTGTTTTGCCGTAGTGTGAGCAGGGCTCTAAATTGACGTACACCGTGCTTTCGGGTAGCAAATGCCTTTCTTTGACGCTATTTAGCGCGTTTACCTCGGCATGTGGCCCGCCGTGCTGCCTGTGATAGCCCTCGCCAATAATTCGCCCCTGTGCCACCACCACACACCCTACCATGGGGTTAGGGGCCACATAGCCTCGCCCCAAACGCGCTAAATAGAAGCAACGCTTCATGTATGTATTGTCGTTAAAGGTCATAAGTCGAAAGTCGAAAGTCAAAAGTCAAAAGTCAACGGTCAAAAATTGAAAGTGCAACTTGCCTTGTTAATTGTGTAAGTCAAAATTACACCTTTTGGCGCTCTGAACCAAATTATTTAGCATTTTTCTTTGATACAGCCCGTGGATATTGTGTTGATGTAATGTAAATTACGTTATCTTTGCACCATGCAAGCGCTTTATGCCCAATACAAACAGCAATTGTCGCCCTATTACTCGCCCCACGAAGCATCGCTTATTTTTAGGGCCTGTGTGGCACAAGTACTGCAAGTTGACGAACAAAAAACCTATTTTTTGTCCGACTTAACCGCTACGCCCCAGCAGTACGCCACCCTTGTAGACATGTTGCAACAGCTGGCAGCGCACACCCCTTTGCAATACGTATTGGGTTACGAAACTTTTTTAGACCTCCGCTTTGCCGTTACCCCCGATGTATTAATTCCACGCCCCGAAACCGCTTTTTTGGTACGTCAAATCATCGACCAAAACAAGCACCGTAAAAACCTGCGCATTTTGGATGTAGGTACGGGTAGTGGTTGCATTGCCATTAGCCTGGCGCATTACTTGCCACAAGCTGAGTTAACCGCCGTAGATGTATCCGAAAAAGCCTTGCAAGTAGCGCAAAAAAACGCCCATTCCATCGGGGTAAATGTGCAGTTTAAGCAGCTGAATTTTTTAACCGAATCCAGCCAATTGCTGCCCGACTTTGATATATTGGTCAGCAATCCTCCTTACGTAATGGAATCCGAAAAAAGCGATATCGAAGAACACGTGTTGCAGCACGAACCTCATTTGGCATTGTTTGTACCCAACGAAACTCCTTTGTTGTTTTACCAGGCAATTGCCCAATATGCCGCTCATAACATTCCGTTGGTGTACCTAGAAATTAACCAGGCATTGGGATCCGAAACCCAACAATTGTTTACTCAAGTGGGTTATCAGGCAAGCGTAGAACTTGATACATTTAACCTTCCTCGCTACGTAAAAGCACACTTTTCTATTTAATTACCTGAAAATTTGCCCTTTGTCTAAATTTTGTTTATTTTAGCAAACGATTGCAAAAATTCAAGGGTCATGAACTACTTAAATTTCGACAAGACCGTTCTCACCAACCTAGAGAAGTCGCTTACCAAAGAGATGCTACGTACCAATCGTTCGGGTGCTTACAACAGCACCACATTGGTAGATTGTAATACCCGCAAGTACCACGGGCAATTGGTAATTCCCATTCCGTCCATCGATAACAACAACCATATTTTGCTCTCGTCGCTCGACGAAACCATTATTCAGCACAGCGCAGAGTTTAACTTGGGTGTGCATCAATACGAGGGCAATCATTTCAGTCCCAATGGGCATAAATACATTCGTGAGTTTACCTGCGAACTAATCTCAAAAACCATCTACCGTGTGGGTGGGGTGATTATTTCCAAAGAGCGCCTTATGGTATCGAACGAGGCGCGTACCATTACCAAATATACGTTGCTTCAGGCGCACTCGGCCACTACCATCCGATTCAAACCCTTTTTGGCGTTTCGTGGGGTGCACGAGTTGTCCAAGGCCAACAATCAGGCATCTACCCACTTTCAAACCGCTACCAAGGGAGCTTCTTTTCAGCTCTATCCACAGTACCCAACCTTGTACTTGCAATTTTCCAAACAACCCCATTATGTGCATAACCCTCATTGGTACAACCATATCATGTATGCCAAAGAGTTAGAAAGGGGGTGTCCTTATACCGAAGATTTGCTGGTGCCTGGTTATTTTGAAATGCCCATTAAAAAAGGCGAAAGCATTTATGTATCGGCAGGTATTAGCGAGGTATCGCCTGCTAAACTGAAAAAAATCTGGGACGACGAACTTTCGTTGCGCCAAGCGCGTGTGGATATGTACCATTGTTTGCGCAATGCTGCCATTCAGTTTACTGCCAAACGTGGCGATGGGTTGTACCTGTTAGCAGGGTATCCCTGGTTTGGAGTACGTGCCCGCGATCAATTCATAGCCATGCCTGGCTGTACTTTGAGCATAGGCGAAAAGGATTTGTTCCTGGATTTGGCTCAATCGGCGCTAGCTGAAATAGAAGCCTTTATGGATGGGGCAGAATGTAAATCCATTTCCGAATTGGATTCGCCCGATGCTTTGTTGTGGTTTATATGGGCATTGCAACAATATGCCAACCAAGATAAAAAAGGAATTTTGCCCGATGAAATGGCAAAAATGGTGGTGCAAATAGTGGAATTTATTGCCGATCAGCACCATCCCCACGTGTACATGCAAGCGGGCGGTTTGCTCTACGTAGATGGCACTGTGGTGCCCATGACATGGATGAATGCCACCGAAAACGGGTTGCCCATTACCCCCCGTACGGGTTATGTAGTAGAGTTAAATGCCTTGTGGTACAATGCGTTGTGTTTTGCACAATCGATAGCAAAAACCGCTGCCCAACGCAGTCGCTTGGCCCAATTAACTACCGATGTAGAGCAGTCTTTTGTGGCTACGTTCTGGAACGGTCTTTATTTGTACGATTATGTAAACGGACAGTACCGCGATGTGGAGGTGCGTCCCAATATGATATTGGCAGTATCGTTGCCTTTCTCGCCCCTGAACCGTCAACAACAAAAATCGGTGCTTGATGTTTGTACACGCGAGTTGCTTACTACCAAGGGGTTACGCAGCTTAAGTCCCAAAAGTGGTTCGTACCGTCCCAACTACGTAGGGGGTATGCTAGAACGCAACCGTAACTACCACAACGGCCCAGTATGGCCATGGTTTACAGGTGCTTACGCAGAGGCATACCTAAAAATACACAAGCAAGGAGGCGTTTCGTTTGTAGAACGTTTGCTCATTGGCATGGAAGCCGAAATGAAAAAACTTTGCGTGGGTACGCTTTCCGAATTGCACGATGGCAATCCACCCTTTAAGGGACACGGGGCTATGTCGTATGCGCCATCGGTAGGCGAAATTTTAAGAACATTACAATTGTTAAACGATATGCAGTAATTCCCTTACTATGAAAGCATTGATGTTTGGGTGGGAATTTCCACCGCACATATTAGGAGGTCTGGGAACCGCTAGTTATGGATTAACGCGGGGTATGGCAGAGCAAGAAGATTTGTCCATTACCTTTGTTATACCCAAACCACACGGCGACGAAGACCAGAGTTTCTTAAAAATAATTGGTGCGTGCAATGTACCGGTTGTTTGGAAAGAGGCATCGTACGACCAGGTGGATAAAACTTTGGGTGGCATTATGCACCCCGATGAGTATTATTTTTACCGCGATCACATTCGATACGATTACAGCCGCATTGGAACCAACAACATTGGTTGCATTGAGTTTTCGGGCAGATACCCCGATAACTTGTTGCAAGAAATTAGCAATTACGAGGCGGTAGCCGGCGTATTGGCGCATAGTTTGGACTTTGATGTCATTCACTCGCACGACTGGTTGACCTATCCAGCCGGTATTTTTGCCAAGCAGATTACAGGCAAACCCTTGGTGATTCACGTGCATGCTACCGATTTTGACCGCAGCCGCGGACAAGTTAATCCAACGGTGTACAGCATCGAAAAACGAGGCATGGACATTGCCGATCACATTATTTGCGTGAGCGATCTAACCCGTCGTACCGTTATAGAGAAATACCACCAAGACCCACGCAAGGTAACTACCGTACACAATGCGGTAGACCCCATTCCCAACGTAGAGCAATTTGTAAAAACGCCCCGCAAAGAAAAACTGGTTACCTTTTTAGGACGTATTACCATGCAAAAGGGTCCTGAATACTTTATAGAAGCAGCTGCCAAGGTATTGGAACGTACCAAAAATGTGCGTTTTGTGATGGCAGGCAGCGGCGATATGATGCAGGCGATGATAGACCTTGCTGCTACACGTGGCATTGCCGATAAAATGCATTTCCCTGGTTTCTTAAAAGGCAAGCAAGTAACCCAAATGTTGGCCGATAGCGATGTGTACATGATGCCATCGGTGTCCGAACCCTTTGGTATATCGCCCTTAGAGGCCATGCAGGTGGGTACCCCCTCTATTATATCCAAACAATCGGGTTGTGCCGAAATTCTAGATCACGCCATCAAAACCGATTACTGGGACATTGATGCCATGGCCGATGCCATTTATGCCATTGTGGAATATCCGTCCATTTACCAAACCTTAAGCAAAGAAGGGCGCGACGAGGTAAACCGCATTACTTGGGACAAAGCTGGCCTTAAAGTCCGCGATATTTATAACGCTGTGGTGTATCGCGACTAAACGATTAAAGTTGCGATTAAGTGAGTGCAGAAGCAAAGTTTACTTTGATTATGCCGAACGTGAGCAACTTATTACATGATTTTAGGCATCGGTTCAGCATAACCCATGTAAACATGGATTCTGCATTCACCTCGCACTAAAATTCATGAGCGAAGCGAACTAAACAACTAAACAACTAAACGACTAAACGCATCAATAATATGAAGAACATTTGCCTATATTTCGAAGTTCATATTCCATACGCTCTAAAACGCTATCGTTTTTTTGAGATTGGAAACGACCATTACTACTACGACGATTTTACCAACGAAGAGCGCGTACGTTATTTGGCCGAAAAATCGTTCTTGCCTGCGAATAAAATTTTGTTGGAAGCCATAAAAACTTCTAGCAAGGCTTTTTCGTGTGCCTTTTCGCTCTCGGGTGCTGCCATCGAGCAACTAGAACAGTATGCCCCCGAGGTAATTGATTCCTTCCAAGAGTTGGCCGCCACAGGTCAGGTAGAGTTTTTGGCAGAACCTTACGGTCATTCCATGGCTTCCATTTACAACGAGGACGAATTTGAGTTGCAGGTAAAAAAACACGCCGATAAAATAAAAGAATTGTTTGGTAAGAAGCCATCTGCATTTAGGAATACAGACTTTATTTATTCCGATGAAATCGGCGAAAAAGTGGCTTCGATGGGATACAAAACCATCCTGATGGAAGGTGCGAAACACATTTTGGGCTGGCGCAGTCCTAATTATGTTTATCAGCATGCCTATTTGCCCAAGGTAAAGTTGTTGGTACGTAACTACATTATGAGTAACCACGTTACCTTCGATTTTTCCAATACATCGTGGAGTGAATATCCATTGACGGCCGATAAATTCATTGATTGGATGGCAGCATCGCCTCAAGAAGAAGAAATCTTTAATATTTGGATGGGTTACGAAACCTTTGGTTGCGTGCAAAAAGATTATACTGGAATTTTTGATTTCCTAAAAGCCTTGCCTCGTTTGGCATTGAACAAAGGATTGGGTTTTGTAACCCCTTCAAAAATAAACGATTATCAACCTGTTGCAGCCTTAACAGCACCTTATCCCATGTCGTGGCAAGGCGAAGAAAAAGATTTGAGTGTAATGTTGGGCAATCACTTGCAAGAGGAAGCCATTGCTAAATTGTATAGCGTAACAGAACGTGTCAACCTATGCAAAGAAAAGAACCTAAAACGCGACTGGTTGCACTTGCAATGTGCCGATTATTTCCGTTTTATGAGCTTTAAACAAGCTTGGGGTAGTAGTTTTGAATCGCCTTACGATGCATTTATCAACTACATGAACATCTTATCCGATTTCTTGTTGCGTGTCGAAGCCGAGTATCCTACTTCTATCGAGAACGAAGAGTTGAACGAGCTTTTAAAGACCATCAACGACCAAGAAAAGATGATTGCACAGTTGGAGAAAGAACTAAAAGCGGCCAAAAAGAAGAAAAAGGAGGCGTAGGTAGCCCATAATTGTCCATTTTATCGTAACTTTATCACCCATTTATCGAATCATAACATCATGCTTTCAACCAAAGACTTAAAACAACTACAACAAAAAGGGATTACCGAATTGCAGTTTCAAACACAAATAGAAAACTTTGAAAAGGGTTTTCCGTTTGCCAATTTAGCGGGAGCTGCAACGGTAGGCGATGGCATTGTGCGCTTTACGCCAGAAGAAGCCGAAGAATATGCCCAGTTGTTCGATAAAAAACGCGACGAACTTAGCATGGTTAAATTTGTGCCTGCATCGGGTGCGGCATCGCGTATGTTTAAAGATTTGATAGATGTAGAACAAAAATACAACGCATCCGAAAAGAAAATTGGTTTTGCGCGCATTACCAAATGTTTGGACAACGTGGCCAAGTTGGCACTATCGGACGAGTTGAACAAAATACTTGAAAAGCATGGTTTAGAGGCAAAAAAATTGTTGCAAGAAAAGGATTATCCTACCATTGCGCATTACATTTTGCAGACCGATGGGTTGGGTTATCAAAGCAAACCCAAAGCCATGTTGCTGTTTCATAAGTACAATAACGAAGCCCGCACTGCTTTCGAGGAGCACTTGGTAGAGGGTGTAGAGTATGCCCAAATGGTCGATAAAACCGTGCATTTGCATTTTACCATATCGCCCGAACATCGTGCATTGTTCCAAGAAAAAGTAAACGAGGTAGTGCCCAAGTACGAAGCTCGTTATGGGGTAAAATACCACATCGAATTTTCGGAACAAATGGGCAAAACCGATATGATTGCCTTGGATAAAGAAGGAAACATTGTTCGTAATGCAGACGGAAGTATTTTGTTCCGCCCCGGGGGTCATGGCGCGCTTATCGAGAACCTTAATGCGCTAGAAGCAGACCTTATCTTTATAAAGAACATCGATAACGTAACTACCGATGCGTTGCGTCCTACTACCTACCTTTATAAAAAGGCGCTAGCGGGTTACTTGTTGTACATTCAAGAAGCTGTGGCAGATTGTTTGCATCAGTTGGAATCGCTTTCGGTGAGCGAAGGTGCCTTGTCAAGAATAGAAGGCTTTGCTTCCAAATTGCTCAACATTCGTTTTAGCATGACTTATTTTAGCCGAAGCATGCGTGAACGTGTTAGTTATTTAGGACGTAAACTGAACCGACCCATTCGTGTATGCGGCATGGTGCGCAACGAAGGTGAGCCTGGTGGTGGCCCTTATTGGGTACGCAACGAGCACGGACACAAGAATCTGCAAATCATCGAGGCGTCGCAAATAGACTTTAACAACCGTTTCCAAGTGGATATGGTAAAAGAATCGTCGCACTTTAACCCTGTCGATTTAATTTGTGGGGTTAAAAACTACAAGGGTAATAAGTTTAACTTGAAAAACTACATCGATAAAAACACCGGTTTTATCTCTAAAAAGAAACAAAACGGCGTAGAAATGATCATTCAAGAGTTGCCAGGCTTGTGGAACGGAGCCATGGCCGATTGGAACACCATTTTTGTGGAAGTGCCTATTGAAACCTTTACGCCGGTTAAAACATTAGAAGATTTGTTGCGCAAAGAACACCAATAATTAGAGGACAGTTTACGTTTTAGTGCTTCAACTTTGTTAAATCGCATAATCGTTAAATTGTTTTACGAATTTATGCATGGGGTTGTGTTCGTTCAACAATTAAACGACTAAACGACTAAACGATTAAACAAAAAATAGTATATTTGCACCCTAATTATCAAACATTCTAAAGTAATGGGAATTATTGGAAGAAAAAAAGTCGCCGAAGCGTTGCAAATGACATCGTACGGCGAAAGCATCATTGTAAAAGGATGGGTACGTACCCGTCGTGGAAACAAAAACGTTAGTTTTATTGCTTTGAACGATGGTTCTACCATCAATAACATACAAATTGTAGTCGATAATGCTAATTTCGACGAAAACGAATTGAAAAAAATTACCACCGGTGCTTGCATTGGAGTAAACGGTACTTTGGTACAATCCATGGGTAAAGGCCAATCGGTAGAAATCCAAGCTACCTCTATCGAGGTGTATGGCGAAGCCGATCCCGAAACCTATCCTTTGCAAAAGAAAGGTCACTCCATGGAGTTCTTGCGCGATATTGCTTACTTGCGTCCTCGTACCAATACCTTTGGTGCTGTGTTCCGCATTCGTCACAACATGGCCATGGCCATTCACACCTTCTTCCACCAACGTGGTTTCTACTATTTCCATACTCCCCTTATTACGGCATCAGACTGCGAAGGTGCAGGTCAAATGTTTACCGTAACTACCATGGATTTGGAAAACTTGCCTAAAAACGAAGAAGGCAAAGTAGACTATAGCCATGATTTTTATGGCAAGCACGCTAGCCTTACCGTTTCGGGTCAGTTAGAAGGCGAGTTGGGCGCACTTTCGTTGGGCGAAATTTACACCTTTGGTCCTACTTTCCGTGCCGAAAATTCCAATACCCCTCGTCACTTGTCAGAGTTTTGGATGATAGAACCCGAAATGTCTTTCTACGACATTGCCGACAACATGCAATTGGCAGAAGATTTTGTAAAATTCTGCTTGAAATGGGCGTTAGATAATTGTAAAGACGATATTCAATTCCTTAACGATATGTTCGATAAAGAATTGATTGACCGTATCAACTTTGTATTGCAAAACGAATTTGTACGTTTAACGTATACCGAAGGCATTCAAATTCTAGAAGAAGCCATTAAAAACGGCAAAAAATTTGAGTTCCGTGTAGGTTGGGGTACCGATTTGCAATCGGAACACGAACGTTACTTGGTAGAAGAACACTTTAAACGTCCCGTAATCCTTACTGATTACCCCAAAGAAATCAAGTCGTTCTACATGAAACAAAACGAGGATGGCAAAACCGTACGTGCTATGGACGTTCTTTTCCCAAAAATTGGCGAAATCATCGGTGGTTCTGAACGTGAAGCCGACTACGAAAAACTTAAAACCCGTGCTGCCGAAATGGGTGTACCCGAAAAAGACATCTGGTGGTACCTTAATACCCGTCGCTGGGGTTCTGCTCCACACTCGGGCTTTGGTTTAGGTTTTGAACGTCTGCTTTTGTTTGTTACAGGTATGACCAATATCCGCGATGTGATACCATTCCCAAGAACCCCAAATAATTTAGAATTTTAGTGCAAGCGAGAGCAATAAAAAATAGAAGCGACCTGTTCAAGTTTATTTGAAATAGGTCGCTTCTATTTTTTATTGCCGAGTGTAGCCTAAAATCACGAGCGTATGCGAGTAATTTTAGACTACACTAATAAAATAATGAGTTTACGAATTATTTTTCTCGCTTTTATTGCCGAGCGACCGCCTAAAATCACGAGCGTATGCGAGTAATTTTAAAAGGTGAAGCCTTGAAATCCCTCTTTTATAACTCTAAATAAGAGTAATCATCTTGCATTAATATTCACGAGCGCCAGCGAGTAATTTTAAAAGGTGATTTCTGCGTTATCGATAAAAAAAAATCCAGAGCAGCTCTGGATTTTTTTATACTCGCGACAAGTGACAAGTGACAAGTGACAATCAACGATTGACTATCGAAAGTTGCTTTGCAACTTTTCGGCAATTTCTTTGAATTCTTCGGGAGTGAGTTTTAGTTTTGGATTCGAGAAAAGCATATCACTTTCTTTTTGAATAGGAATTAAGTGAATGTGCGCATGAGGCACTTCTAACCCAATCACCGCTTGGCCAACTTTTAAACATGGAAAGGCTGCTTTAATAGCCGATGCTACTTTTTTTGCAAACACTTGCATTTGGGCCAAATCTTCGTCCGATAAATCAAAAATATAATCAACCTCTTGTTTGGGAATAACCAAGGTGTGGCCTTTTACCAATGGATTGATGTCTAGGAAAGCAAAAAACTTGTCGTTTTCTGCTACCTTGTAGCAAGGAATTTCGCCTGCAACAATTCTGCTAAAAATGCTTGCCATAATCTTATAGTTCGATGTTCATGATTTCAAATTCAACGGTACCTACAGGTAGTTGAACTGGAACAATGTCACCTACTTTTTTACCAATCAAAGCTTTGGCAATAGGGGTGCCGGTAGAGATTTTGCCTTCGCGTAGGTTAGCTTCGGCTTCCGATACCAACGTATATTTCATTTGTTGGTTGTTTTTGGTGTTACGGATGGTAACTTTGGTTAGGATTTGAACTGAATCGGTAGATACTTGCGATTCATCCAAAATGCGAACATCCAACAAGGTAGCTTTTAGGGTGGCAATTTTAGCTTCCAATAAACCTTGTGCTTCTTTTGCAGAGTCATACTCTGCATTTTCGGAAAGGTCGCCTTTGTCGCGTGCTTCTGCAATTGCTGCTACAATACGGGGTCTTTCTACCGACTCCAAGTGAGAGATTTCTTTTAAAAGGTTATCGTAACCTTCTTTTGACATGTAAGTAATAGCCATAATATAATTGTTTAGTTGTTTAGTCGTTTATTCAATGCTTCGCATTTCATGAAGTTGCTCACGCTCGGCATAATCAAAGTAAACTTTGCTTCTGCACTCACTTAATCGCAACTTTAGTTGTTTAGGGTGTACGTGGTTAGTTCTGGGTTTTGAAAAAACACAAAAAAATAAAGAATCTCGATAGGTTACCGAGACTCTCCCATGGTTTTAAGACAGAGGCAAAGGTAGTTATTCTTTTTGAATAAACAAATCTTTAGTTGCTAATCTGTGTTAATTTAAGGGTTCTGTATGTGTTTATAGTTCAAGCAAAAAAAGATAAGGGCGAGAAGCCCTTATCTTAACCTAAACCTTAAACTATGAAAAATCTTTTCGACTTTCTGATTACAAATATACTGCAGATTTTTAAAATTACAAACGTTTGCATGAAAAATGATAAATATTTAACATATTTTAATAGAAAACGTGTGCATTGAACCAAAATAAGCAGAAAAGAGGTGTAGTTAGCATTCACTTTGCACAAACTTTCACCGATTAGTCGATTCCCCGATTAGTCAAAAAAAATCTCCTT
>JAEIGA010004370.1_pt1 | contig 21872 bp, 21 predicted proteins | sample 9270691 | NCBI WGS metagenome assembly JAEIGA01 (sample SAMN17057246, study PRJNA624740) | gut metagenome | biome: biome; isolation source: fecal sample | host: Bos grunniens | place: China: Xizang | collected 2019 | reverse complement strand
TAAGACTTACGGTGTGGAGCTGGATTCCATCTCCGGACGGATCGCTCAGCAGCTATATCAGAATAGCTCCATTGCCGTCACCGGCTTTGAAAAAGTGCAGATGCCCGACAGCTTCTTTGATGTGGCTATCGGCAATGTTCCTTTTGGTGATTTCAAGGTGCTTGACAAGCGGTATGACAAACACCATTGGCTGATCCATGATTATTTCTTCGGAAAGACATTGGATAAGGTCAGGCCCGGCGGTATCGTGGCATTCATCACCTCTAAAGGCACCATGGACAAAGAAAACTCCGCTGTGCGGAAATACATTGCACAGCGGGCCGATTTGATCGGTGCCATCCGACTGCCCAATGATGCGTTCAAGCGCAATGCCGGTACGGAAGTCACCAGTGATGTTCTGTTCCTCCAAAAGCGGGACCGGATGACGGACATTGAACCGGACTGGGTGCATCTGGACACCGACCCCGACGGCATCCGGATGAACAGCTACTTTGTGCAGCACCCGGAAATGATCTTAGGCGAAATGGTCATGGAGTCCACCCGGTTTGGTATGGACAGCACCTGCAAGCCTTATCCCGAAAAGGATTTGGGCAGGCAGCTTGCGGAAGCAGTATCCACACTCAATGCCCAGATTACGGAATATCAGCATGAGGAACTGGAAGAAGATGACCGCTCCATTCCTGCCGACCCCAATGTACGGAACTTCAGTTACACCATTGTAGATGGCAAGGTGTACTTCCGGGAAAACAGCCGTATGAATCCGGTGGAGGTATCCGTTACCGCAGAAAACCGTATCCGTGGTATGATCCACCTCCGGGACTGTGTACGAAAGCTCATTGACTACCAGACCGAGGGGTATCCCGATGAGGACATTCAGAGAGAGCAGCGCAATCTGAACGACCTTTACGATGACTATACCAAGAAATACGGCCTGCTGTGCAGCCGGGGTAACAGTCTGGCCTTCAGCGACGATTCCAGTTACTTCCTGCTTTGTTCTCTGGAAGTGCTGGACGAGGAGGGCAACTTCAAACGCAAGGCGGATATGTTCACCAAGCGCACCATTCGTCCCCATGTTGCTGTTACCACCGTGGACACCGCCAGCGAAGCCCTTGCGGTATCCATCGCAGAAAAAGCACGGGTGGATATGCCCTTTATGGCAGAACTGTCTGGTAAGACCGAGGAAGAACTGGAAGCAGAGCTGACAGGGGTTATCTTCCGGAATATCCACACCGCAGAAAGCAAGGAGGATATTCCTCTTGTCCACACCGATCTGGAACGGTATGAATTTGTCACCGCAGACGAGTACCTTTCTGGTAATGTGCGCCGGAAGCTGCGTATGGCAAAGGCACTCTATGAAGCATCTTCTGGTGTCAACCTAGAAAATCCTAGAAAAACCGAGAAAATTCTAGGAAATATACAGGCGCTGGAAGCTGTACAGCCGGTTGATCTGACTGCCGGTGAAATCGGCATCCGCATTGGCGTCAACTGGGTACCCAAGGAAATCTACGAGCAGTTCATGTATGAGGTGTTCGGCACCAGCAGCTATGCCCGGTACAAGATCAAGGTTCTGTATTCGCCCCACTCCGGCGAGTGGAATGTGACCTCCAAATCCATGGATGGCAGCAACATCAAAGCTGTTACCACCTACGGCACGGAACGGATCAATGCCTACCATATCTTTGAGCAGACTCTAAACCAGAAGGATGTTCGTATCTTTGATACCAAGATCGATGCCCACGGCAACGAAGTCCGGGTGCTGAACAAAAAGGAAACTGCCATTGCACAGGACCGGCAGGAGCTGATCAAGGCCAAGTTTGCAGAATGGATCTGGAAAGACATTGACCGCCGTGAACGCCTCTGCGGCATTTATAATGAGCTTTTCAATTCTCTACGGCCCCGTGAGTATGACGGTCAGCATATCCGTTTTTCCGGTATGAACCCGGAAATCTCCCTCCGAAAACACCAGATCAATGCCATTGCCCACATCATGTACGGCGGCAATACCTTGCTGGCCCATGAAGTCGGTGCCGGCAAGACCTTTGAAATGGTTGCAGCAGCGATGGAGAGCAAGCGGCTGGGTCTTTGTACCAAAGCTCTGATCGTGGTTCCCAACCACATCACGGAGCAGTGGGCAGCGGAATGGTTGCAGCTATACCCTTCAGCCAATATTCTGGTTGCCACCAAAAAGGACTTTGAAACCAAGAACCGCAAGAAGTTCTGCGGCAGAATCGCCACCGGTGATTATGATGCCATTATCATTGGTCACAGCCAGTTTGAGAAGATCCCCATGTCCAAGGAGCGGCAAGAAGCCATCCTGCGGCGGCAGATCAACAGCATCCTGGACGGAATCCGGGAAGCAAAGCGGAACCATGCTGAGAACTATTCCATCAAGCAGATGGAGCGCACACGGAAATCTCTGGAGAACCGGCTGGCAAAGCTGAACGACCAGAGCCGTAAGGACGATGTTGTTACCTTTGAGCAGTTGGGTGTTGACCGGATCTTCGTGGACGAGAGCCATTATTTTAAGAATTTGTTCCTGGCAACAAAAATGCGGAATGTAGGCGGCATTGCCCAGACGGAAGCGCAGAAGTCCTCCGACCTGTTTATGAAGTGCCAGTATCTGGACGAGATCACCGGAGGCCGTGGTGTTATCTTCGCCACCGGCACCCCTATCTCTAATTCCATGGTGGAACTTTACACCATCCAGCGGTATCTTCAGTACAGCACTCTGGAAGAAATGGGCCTGCTGAACTTTGATGATTGGGCGGCGAACTACGGTGAAACCATCACCGCCATTGAGCTGTCCCCAGAGGGAACCGGCTACCGGAGCAAGACCCGGTTCGCCAAGTTCTACAATCTCCCGGAGCTGATGTCCACCTTCAAGATGGTAGCGGATATTCAGACAGCGGATATGCTGAAGCTGCCTGTCCCCAAAGCCAACTTCCACACTGAGGTTATCAAACCCTCTTCCATGCAGCAGGATATGATCAAATCCCTTGCTGACCGGGCAGAGGAAATCCGGGCAGGCAATGTTGATCCCAGCATCGATAATATGCTGAAGATAACAAATGACGGCAGAAAGCTGGCTCTGGATATGCGGCTCGTCAATCCCCTGGCACCCGATACGGAGGACAGCAAAACCTCCATCTGCGCCCGGAATGTCTACTCTATCTGGGAGCGAACGCAGGAACAGAGAAGCGCACAGCTTGTATTCTGTGACCTCTCCACCCCCGGCAAGACCATCGATATGGAAATGCGGGACGGTGTGGCAGTTATGAGTGATTTCCAGAATGTCTATGACGATCTGAAAAAGAAACTGGTTGCCAAAGGCATCTCTCCGGAAGAAATCGCCTTTATCCATGAAGCCAACACGGAAGTGAGGAAGAAAGAACTGTTTGCCAGAGTACGCTCCGGTCAGGTCAGAGTTCTGATCGGCAGCACCGCCAAGATGGGCGCAGGCACCAATGTCCAGGACATGCTTATCGCACTCCACGATTTGGATTGTCCGTGGCGTCCGTCTGACCTTGCCCAGCGGCTGGGCCGTATCGTCCGGCAGGGCAACCAGAATCCGGAGGTTGAAATCTTCCGCTATGTGACGGAAAACACCTTTGATGCGTATTTGTATCAGCTGGTGGAAAACAAGCAGAAGTTCATTGCCCAGATCATGACCAGCAAGGCCCCGGCCCGTATCGCAGACGATGTGGACGAAACCGCTCTGAGCTATTCTGAGATCAAGGCACTTGCCACCGGGAATCCGCTGATCATTGAGAAGTGCAATCTGGATGTAGAAGTCAGCAAGCTGAATATGCTGAAGGCCAACCATTTGAACCAGCGGTTTTCTCTGGAGAACATGGTGTACCGCAGATACCCGGCGAAGATTGCCGAACTGAAAGAACAGATTGCAGGCTATGAAAAGGATGTGGCAACAGCCCAGACCCATCCCAAATCCACAGAGAACTTTGTGGGTATGGAGATCTACGGCACACAGCACACCGAAAAAGAAGCTGCAGGCCGTGCCATCATCAATGCTTGCAAAGATCTTCAAGGCTCCGAGCCTGTTCCCTTGGGACAGTATCGGGGCTTTTCTCTTTCCCTCCAGTACGATGCTTCCCATACGGACTACAGGTTGACCATTAAGGGAGCCATGTCCCACACCATCAGCCTGGGCGCTGATATTTACGGCAACATCATCCGCATGGACAATGTGGTGGATGGACTGACAAAGGAGCTGGAAACCTACCAAGCCGTGCTGCAGGACACCCAGACCCAGCTTGCCAATGCCAAGGTCGAAATGGAAACACCCTTTGCCAGAGAAAAGGAACTGGCAGAGAAGTCCGCCAGACTGAAGGAGCTGAATATCCTTTTGAATATGGATCATAAAGAGCAATTATTGATAAATGATTTTTCGGTGGTAGAACCTATAAATCTCGTTAGATCATATAATATAGAAAGATGATTTTGACCAAAATAATAAAGCACCCGTTAGGGTGCTTTATTATAGGATATTGGTTATTGGCTCCTCTCGAATTGTCATTTGAACCTTTTTCGCCTATTTCATCGTTAGCAGATGTATAAAATCACAAATCAGTAATTTGAAATACTTGCGATTATATACGAAGATAACTTTTCGCTCATTTTTTGATTATTATAATTTTCATTAAAGCGAAACTCAAAAATATAGTTTTCTAAAAAATAATAATAGTATGTTTTTTCATTATCTTTTTCGCCGAATGTAAATTGACAGTCCGCATATTTACTTGAAGAGAGTGCGTAAGGTACTGTTGGTTTTGAAAAATCATATACGCCAAGAGCCTGGATAATTGGGCCCCAATTTTCAATTTCTCCGGATGATATTGTTACGGATATATTTTCGGGTAACGAGTGTTTGTGTATTCTACCCAGAGTTTGATCACCACTGAAAATGGTATAATATTTCTCTGTTGATGACCACTCAGATGAATAACCTGATGTTGGTAACGAACTGCTCACATACTGATTTTGCTTAGAACAGCCTAAAAGAATCAATACACATAACAAGGAAAAAACTAGTCGGTTAGTTGTAGAAAAGATCTTTAACATCATAATACGCTCCTATATAGCCAGAAACATAGCAAGGGGCTTGGAACTCTAAATAAACTTTATCAGTGGTATAATATGTTGTCATGTATTTAAACATGCAATATCTTGGATCTAGTGTAAAATAACCGCCAAATTCATAAAATCCCCTTGCATAAAAACCGAGCGTATCAGTATGAGAAAAATTATACACGGCTACGCCGTATCCTTTGATCCCTGTAAACTTATATTCAGTATATAGCGTTCCTGAATTTGCCCAACCGTCTATTCCGTACACACCTTGTTCCGCAACATTATATATATCTGTGGGCATGTTGAGGCCCCGAGTTGTATTATCCCCAATAAGTGTACCGCTGTTATTATAATTGGATAATCTCTCTAATATATCTTCTTCATGATCTTCGTCAATATGGATATATATCGTATAGCCCTCTTCTTTTGTTAAATTATGATAGTAATCTTCATTAGCAAAAAAGTCTTCATATTCAACATAAACTGACGAACTGTCTGTTTCTAAGGTATCAGCATTTGCACATATAGGAGAAAGAACACTAAGCAGCAAAACTAATGTAAGTAAAAAACACATTCTTCTAGTCATAATTAACCTCCATTCATAATTAGAACTTTCCAATATAGGTGTGATTAGTTAATTTTTCAGGACTAATAAAACATCTGCGCTAATCAAAAACAAGTTCGGCACAACTTTCAATCTTAGTAATAGGTCATTGAACCCACCTCTTTTCTCTCAGAGCCAATAGATAGAATCGTCTTCAATCATAACAGACATCTATAATCCTACACTTATTAATACGATGATGATAAACTTTTTGGGACATCCATAGCGTATTTTTATCTAACACAAATAATCTGTAGGCCATAGTAACTAAGCAGTGATACTGGATAAAACAATTTATTCATATTCAAAAAGCTCCTTAACTTGTCAATATAGCATTGAATTTCCATAACAAACCTCAAAATACAACAAATAGGGATAATATAATTCTATACTTTTATCTTTACTACTTGCAAAAACACGTAATCATCCCAGTAATAATAACTTCTGGAATTAAAGACAGAACTAGCTTATCGCGTGTTATGGTTTGGACTGTCTGTTGTGTCCATCCGACTTTACCCAACGGTTAGGTCGTATCATCTGACAGGGCAATCAGAATCCGGAAGTTGAAATTTTTCTCTATGCTACGGAGAATACCTCCAACACATATTGGGATCAGTTGGTGGAAAATAAACGGAAGTTCATCATACCGAAAAAGAAGCTGCAGACCGTGCCATAATCAGTGCCTGCAAGGATCTTCAAGGCTCCGAGCCTGTCCAGTTGGGATAGTACCGGGGCTTTTCTCTTTCGCTCCAGAATGATGCAGCCCATACGGACTACAAGCTGACCATCAAGGGAGCCATGTCCCATACCATCAGCCTGGGGGCTGATATTTACGGTAATATTACCTGTATGGACAATGTGGTGGACGGACTGGTAAAGGAACTGGACGCCTACCAAACCATGCTGCAGGATACCCAGACCCAGCTTGCCAATGCCAAAGCAGAGATGGAAACACCCTTTACCAGAGAAAAGGAACTGGCAGAAAAATCCGAACGATTAAAGGAACTGAATATCCTGCTGAATATGGATCAGAAAGACCGGTCTGTGCTGGATGAAGGCCCCGAAGCAGATGCACCGGAGAAGGAAAAGCGGAGGGAACAAGAGCGTTGATATGCTTAGACCTGCGTATTATCGGAATTTGAGGTTATTCCGAACCTGCGTATTGTGGGTTTGGATGTAATTCCCATAAGAAAACCTTAATTTCCCAGTCGCAATTTGTTCTCTTGTTGTTTATACTCCGGTCATACTCCCATTCTATGCTATAACCATGAAAGGCAACGGAAGCCGTGAGCCATAGTCTTTCACGACCTAGATCCTCTTTTCTACCTCTCTTCTTTCTAAACACAAACGCTCCCTTACATTAGTAAAGGAGCGTTTGTGTTTTATAGCACAATCAAGTATGTGGGACACCGACATTGAATATACCCTTACAGCACTTTATGAATTATTTGTGAACTTTCCTTCTTTGTTGCACAAATGCGTGCAACTTTTACCTGATTTGGCGATATGGGTAGAAGGATGTATTCCTTACTACTATCCAGGAGGTTTCTCAATGACAGAAGAAAACTACAACTATCGCACAAGTCAAGCCTTGTTGCGTAACCAATTCCCGGGGAAGGGAAAACTGAAGATTCCTATTATCCCCAAATTCCAGAGCAAGCCGGGTGATTTTGACGATCTTTTGCTGATCGGCTTCGATAAGACCCACTTGGAAGATCAAAACCATCTTGACCGAATGGTACATTTCTTTCTCTATGACTACAGGTTTGAACGGGTATGGAAAAATCCCGACAATGATATTGAAAAGCTCTCCCGGTACCGTGCCGTACTGTCGCCAGATTTCAGTATGTATCTGGAAATGGCCCCGGTGATGCAGCTTTTCAATGTGTTCCGTAACCGCTGGTGTGGTGCTTATTGGGCCTCCAAGGGTATTCGGGTAATTCCGACTGTCAACTGGGGCGATGAATCTACCTTTGATTTCTGCTTTGAAGGCATTGAAAAAGGGAGCGTTGTTGCAGTATCTACCTATATGGCATCCGAACATGATCACCGCAAAGATCAAAAGGAATGGTTTTTGGCAGGTTACAATGAAATGCTTCGGCGCATAGGGCCTGAGAGAATTATCTGCTACAACACACCCTTTCCCGAAATGCAGGGTGATATTGTGTATGTAGATTATGAACGCAGCTCCTGGCGGTACATGGATTATGATCGAAAGGCAGTTCCTGCCAATGATTTGGACTGCTACAAAATCGGTGGTGCAAAACAGAACATCTGTGATACAATAGATGTATATATGATTGGTAAGGGCGGCGGAAGTGCTTATGGCGGAGAATGGAAACCATCCAAACCGGAAGATGAACGTCTGGTTGGTAAGCCGGGAGAGATTAAGGTTACTTATCAGAAAGACGGGACAAAAATTGAAACAAAAATTGGTGCAGATGGACGTGCTACGGCGGAGCGCCATCATACATCTGCACCCAATGCAAAATATCATTCAAATCCACATGATCACAAGATAAACTGGACTACACCCAGATATGGCATTCCCAATTTTGGAAAACCGATTAACTATTGGGGTGTGGTTCCCGAATTTAAGAATTATGGAGGATTCTCTGTTATGGAGCCTGTTAGAAAAAATATGCTGGAAGATAGTTTCAAAACGATTAGTGCATTTAAGGAATGTATTATCCGTGGCGGTGAACCTATGTTTGAGTGGAATGGTGTCAGATACGGAGTATGCTTTGTAGAGAAAGGCTATTGTATCGCACATACAGATGGTTCCTGTGAACGGATTTACACTACTCCGGATGATCTTTTGGAGTATGTTATAGGTGATGAAAGGTTAAGAGATATTGTTACCAAAGTTCACGTGGTGTCTCGTTCAATCTAAAAGTCAATACGCATAGCGAAGTAAAAATAAAGAAACTTGCTGATTCAAAATTCATAAAATGCTGGTATTGAGGATTTTTAGAAATATCTGGCCGCCACTGTAGAACTGATGAGTGGATCTCCGGCTGCAGAAAAGGAAGCAGACATAGCTAAACACACCCCAAGCCAGCGGAAGCCCTTTGTAAGCATGGAGATTCTAGAAACCAACTACACATATTGAGACGCAAATAGATAACAGAAAGAGCAGCATCATGCTGCTCTTTCAATATCAATATTTTACATTTTAAGCGCAAAAATACAAGACAATTATACTAGCAACTAGGAAAAGCTACTCCTAGTTATTTCTTTATCATAAAAGGAATGCGTAGCTTACCATAAGAATGCTGTTTTGTCAAGAAAAAAATTTAAAAAATACGAAAAAAACATTGACATAATTTGTTTTTCATATATAATAAACTTATGGTGCGTCATTTGAAGAAAAATGGCGCACTTGAATATAATATACCAACAAAAGGAATTTGTCAAGCATTTTCTGTTATAAATAATAATATAATAACGAGGTGCAAGTGTGAATCAAACGAGAGATAATAGCAACACTTTTTCCAGTGCTAGTGCAAAGGGAAAGTGGAGCGAAAGCAGTGATAAAAAAGCAAAAATTGAAATAAACAATGCTGGCAAAGTAGCTAGCTGGGTTGGTGGCATTTTATTTGGAGTCTTACCTGTACTTATTTGTTTGTTTTTTGCTTGGATGCATGAATCTGACACTGCTATGGCGAACCGTTACAGTACGTATGTTTCTGATTTTATTAGTAATGGATCATTTCTATGGCTATCGATAACGTTGCTAGCAATGTCCTTATTTGATTTGCTTTTGTATGGCTTTAGAGATAATGTGTCCGAGACAGCTAAGTTCTGGTATAAGATCTTTGTTTGTATTGCCGTTATTGTGGGTGCATTGGGTGTCTATATCTATTTGAATAATATTAGCAACCCTGTAGATTCCAACAAAATGAAAGCAATTTCCTGGGTCTTGTTCGTTCTTTATGCGATTGCGTCTGGAATTGTGTCATTTAAAATTGTGCGGGAGGTATAACATGTTTGAGTTTATAGTAGTCGTAAGTTTCTTTTTGTTCGTTTTTCTTGCAATATACTCTCGTTCAATATATTTTGTTTTAGTAGCTAAGTATTCAAAAAGGAGATTTATTGCCACACTTAATTCGTTAGACAATTTGTTTTCCTCATGTTTATTTATTAAGACAGAACCATTGGGTGAAGGTGAAAGTCAGAACTCTGATATTATATTTGAGTGTGCACAGAAAAATCAAACCGTTGCAACGAATTCAATACTTGGGTTAGTTCGAGAAATGTCGAGGAAATAATCTATGCATAGACAATTGTTTGAGAAGTTCTATAACGAAACGATTGAGAAAATTGCCATCCAAGTTGTAAATGACAATAAAAATTTCACATACAATCCCAATCTTGACGGAGTATACGAAGAATATTTAAATCAAAGAACTGCACTGAGGTATTTAGTTAAAAGCAATTCACTAAATAATAAAGATAAAAGTTCATTTCTACTTGATGGACATAAAATAGCTGCATGTATTACTTGTTCACTTATCAAAGTCCGGATAATTGTAAGCACTCGTGTAAACGACACCGAGGAAAATATGTATTCTCTGGATAAGTCGAATAGATTAAATGAGCAAGTAGCAGTATTAAGCGGATTAAGTTGTTTACTTGCATACATGATTGAAGATAAAGAACATTTATATTCATGCAAGTCAAGTGATTCAGCGATTGCCCTTATTTTCCCTGAAACAAAATACGAGAAACGATCAACATATTTGGACTCTTTAGTTAGAGGTTTATACTATTCTAATTTGCTTTCAAATATCAACCCTCTTTTATTGTCCCACATCTACTTCATGATAGAGGAATATCATAGAAAATGCGTTGAGCTTGAAGAAATTAAAGGGTAATTCCTCTTAGCAAGTTCTGTTGGAAAAAATAGATGTACTCAGTTTCTAACTTAAAATCCCAGCTCAGGATAAACTGAGTTGGGATTTATTTTATCTCATATATTATATTCAAGAAGTTAAGTAATATTGAAGGAAAGATTATGCAAATAGGAAAATATATCATTGGTTTTGTTATTCTGGAATATTTATTTAATTCATGTATAAAGACATATTTGATTAAAATAAGCTCAAAAACAATAGGAAAAACCACCTATGAAACAAAACATTTATACGAAGTATTTTTGAAAAATATTGAGTTTCTTTGTGGCTGCGAAGGAGTTCCTGTAAGAATACGAACGTTTGACTATGGATTTAGTATTGATGTTCTTAATGCAAACAGTATGTTTCCCGGATTAATCACTGTGACCCCAGCGTGGATAAATAAATACTTTAGTAATGATAATACTTGGAAAATAGCAATATTTATAACTATTGGTCATGAATTGGCTCATAAAATCAAAGAACCTAAAATAAGTTTTGGTTTTAGTAAAAAAGCCAAATTTACAAATTGGTCGCGCGAGTGTAGGGCCGATTTTTTTAGCATGATGTTTGCCGAAAAGTACTTGCCAGAAGTATCTAAAGAACAGCTACTTAAGGCTGCGGGATTAAAATTTGATATGCATAAAAAGGCTAGCTTTACTCACCCATCTGGATCCTTTAGATACCAATTAATAAAGGATTATAATTCGATTGAAAAAAGTGTATTCGAAGAGATTGCAAACAAAGTTGGATTCAAGGATCAGAATTATATTGATGAAATAGCCCAAAAATCAATCAATTTTTAACAGCATTAGTTTATCAGCGTGTATAAATAACAGATTTTGTTTACATAGCCGACAGGGATTATCGACCTGTCGGCTTATTCTATTTAAGGAGCTGATGCTATGGATCAAGCAAAGCTGAACACGCAGTTTTATCAAAAAATGCTCGCAGAGCAAAAATTGTATCGGGCTGGCTTGCTGCTGATGCCACCCAGTGAGATTCTGAACCATGCCTATGAGTATGTCTGCCGGGAGAATATCTTACTGTCATTAGAATACAATGACCTTTCCCCCAGGCAAGCAAAGGTTTTGCTGAACTCACCTACACCGTTGGCAGATGTGTTCCATAAACTTGAAAACACAGGTGGAAGCATTACTTTGGATCATGTATGGAATGCCGTAGAAGCCCGTGCCAATGAAATGATCCGGGCGAAATTCATTGAATCCCGAAGAGATGCGAGGTGATACATTATGGCATATATCCCCCCGGAAACAATAGCGCAGGCACGGCGGGTTGATTTGCTGACTTATCTGCAGACCTGTGAGCCGGGAGAACTTGTCCACTTGGGGGGCAATCATTACTGTACCCGAGAGCATGACAGTCTGAAAATTTCCAATGGTAAGTGGTACTGGTTCTCCCGTGGTTTTGGCGGGTACAATGCCCTGGACTATCTTATCAAAGTCAAGGAAGTACCCTTCATGGAAGCTGTGGAGCGGATCACCGGACAGGCTGCATATCTTCCCCCAACGCAGGTGGCTCACACAAAACCGAAGCAAGAGAAGATATTGCTTCTGCCGAAATCCTACCGCTGGGCAACCAATGCTTACAACTATCTTCGCAGCCGAGGGATAGACGGAGACCTGATTGATTACTGTTTACGGACCGGGCGGCTCTATGAAAGCCTGCCCCATCACAATGTTGTGTTCGTCGGACTGGATCGGTACAACAAGCCCCGGTATGCCAACCTCAGAGGAATCAACTCAGATTTCGTTGGAGAAGCCAACGGTAGCGATAAGCGGTTCTCTTTTAGTATCCCGGCCCAGAACAGTACGACGCTACACCTGTTTGAGAGCGCCATTGATCTGTTATCCTATGCCACTTTAGTCAAACAAAATGGCGGAGATTGGCGACGGGACCATCTGGTATCGCTGGCGGGTGTATTCAAGCCTAAGGAGAATCTGCAGGAAAGCTCCATGCCGTTGACCTTGAAGCGGTATCTGTCGGAATACCCCAACATCCGAAAAATCACCTTGCGCCTGGACAACGATGCCGCAGGTGGATATATGTCCAAAGCCCTGGTTGCCATGCTCTCTGACAAATATGAAGTATCCGTCCAGCCACCGCACCAGGGCAAGGATTACAATGACTACCTCTGCATGAAACTGGGCATTCCCATTACGCACCGGAAAGAAAGGACGAAAGAACGATGACAAAAGACAGTGCAATCAGGAAATCGAAACAGATCAACATGAGCTATAACGAGATGGTAAGCAAATTCCGGGCAGTGGAACGCAAAGGCGAACACCTGCCCGGATATATTGTTTTCACCCCGGATAGCTTCGACATTCCCTATGATGAGCTGAACAGAACCTATGGTCTCTCCAGTGACAACAAAGCCTTTCAGCCTAATATGGGCGGCTATTCCATTTATGGCTATTGTCTCTCCGGCACCGATCCCTGCGTCCGTTTGGAACGGTACATGGCTGTTGAAGGCGGCGGTAAAGATGGATGGAAGATTGAGCGGTGCTTTGTTATGTCCCACGACCTTGAGCGTGTGTCGCACCTGCTTAAGACCGAACGGTGCCCTGAGCGCTGACCATTTATTTTCAGACGGTCCCACCGTTCGACCCAAAGGGAGAACGAATCTGCATTATACCAGCAAGCATCGTCTTTGGTCACCCAAAGACAGCTTGACAGGGATAATCCCTGTAACCCTTAGTACAAAGAAAGGACTTTATCTATGAGCAAGACCGAAACCAGAAAGAGAAATAACCGTGTCCAGGTGCGGTTGGACAACAAGGAACATCAAGCTTTTCTCAAGGCTGTGAAGCGCTCCCGGCTGTCCCAGGAAGTGTACCTTCGCCACCTTATCAACGGGGTGGTGCCGCAGGATGCACCGCCCCCGGACTACTATTCCATGATGCAGCAGCTCTACCGCATTGGCACCAATCTGAACCAGATCGCCCAGAAAGCCCACACCCTCAATGTCATCGATGTGCAGCGCTATGATGCTGCCGTCCATAAGTTTGAGGAAGCTGTGAAGAAGATCACGGAAGCCGTCATCCGTCCCAGGTCCCTTGACAAATAAGCTATGGCCGTCACTTCGATTTGGAGGGTGAAGGGCTGGCTGGGTAAGGTCGTTATTTATGTGGAGAATCCGGAGAAAACCACCAACCCCGAATACTACCAATCGGATGCCATAACAGACCGTCAGTGTCAGGGTTTGGAGGATGTTATCTCCTATGCGGTCAACGGCAATAAGACACAGCGGGTCACAGAGGATGCAGACATTATGGAGCGGTATGTATCCGGTGTGAACTGTAACCCCAGTACCGCCCGGGAAGAAATGCTTGCTGTCAAAAAACACTTCGGCAAAGAGGACGGCACCATCGCATACCACGGCTATCAATCCTTTGCACCAGGAGAAGCTACACCGGAGCTGGCACACAAAATCGGTGTGGAGCTGGCCCAGCGGCTATGGGGAGAACGGTATCAAGTGGTGGTAGCCACTCATCTGGACAAGGCGAATCATCTTCACAACCATTTTGTGCTGAACACGGTTTCCTTTGCAGATGGCATCAAGTATTTCCGCTCTGCCAAGGATTACCACGATATGCAGACTGCATCGGATGAGCTGTGCCGGGAATACGGTCTGTCTGTCATCGCAGATCCACAGCCCGGTAAATCCAAACAGTACGGCGAATGGAGAGCCGAGCAGGAGCAGCGCCCCACATGGCGGGGAATCGTCCGCAGCGATATAGATGATGCCCTCCGCCAGTCCATGACGGAACGGCAGTTCTTTGAGAATCTTCACAGAAAAGGTTATGAAGTCAAAGTCGGAAAAGACATTTCTGTTAGGCCACCAGACAAGCCACGGTTCGTTCGTCTGGCCCGAAACTTTGGAGATGACTATACCTTAGAGGGTATCCGCAGACGCATCCTGGAGCAGTCCAGAGCCACAAGGCCGCTTCCGGAACCTGTCCCGAAACGAAAACAATACCGAGTGTCCGGAAACTGGAAAGACCGCAAAAAGGTCACAGGGTTCCGGGCTTTATACTTTCACTACTGCTATCTGCTGGGCGTCTTTCCGAAAGAAAAACAGCAGAACCGAAAACGGCTCCACTTTCTTCTTCGGGAAGATCTCATTAAGTTGGAGGCCATCACACAGGAAGCAAGGCTGCTGGGTACGCATCGCATTGATACCGCCCAGCAGCTTTCTTCATATAAAGACGGACTGGAAGCACAGATCGAGCAGATCACCGCACAGCGAAAATCCCTTTATAAGAAGCAGCGCAGTGTTGCAGTTAAAACAGATGAAGGGAAAGCCGCTGAGGTAAAGGAATCAATCTCCCATCTGTCCAGTCAGTTAGCTACATTGCGCCGGGAGGTGAAACTATGTAACGACATTGCCCTTCGCTCCGGAATGATTCTGGAGCACATCCAAATGGAGAAAGCAAAAGAACAATCCGTAAGAAAGGAGAAAAACGAGCATGAACAACGCAGGCGATGCAGCGGAACAAATCGTTAGGCTTAGCTTAGAAGGAACCGAAGTTGCCCTCCGGCTCACCGGCTCCGCCGCCAAGAACATTGCCGCCGCTCTGTACACCATCGCAAAAAACAAAGACCGGAACAAGATCAAAGGCCACCAGCGGCTCAGTGCCATGCTGAAAAGCGGTAAGGAACTGAAGGTGTTCACCATCAGTGAAGATCATCTGAAGCAATTTGCCACGGAAGCGAAACGCTACGGTGTGGTCTACTGCGCCCTCCGGGGTAAAGAAAAATCTTCTGATGGCATGGTGGATGTGATGGTCCGGGCCGAGGATGCGTCCAAGATCAATCGCATCGTGGAACGCTTCAAGCTGGCAACCGTGGATACCGCATCCATCAAGCATGACATTGAGAAAAGCCGTGCAGAAAAAGAATCTGCCCCCACACCACCGGAACAGGCAGCACCCCAGAAGGATGCGGAAGATCTGCTGCTGGATGAACTGCTGGGTGCGCCCATTCAGAAAGAACCGCAGGCACCGGAAAACCCTACGGCGGCAAAGACGGAAAAAAGCCCTCCGTCCGAGCCTATCTCCGGGACGCAAAAGAAAACCGTCGAGGGTACTACTAAATCCCGCCCCTCCGTCCGGGAGGAACTTCGGGAGATCAAGGCAGCACGACAGGAAAAGACGGAAGCTCCCAAACAGCAGGAAATCAAGAATCCTGTGAAGCAGCCTGTCCCCACAGTCCAGCCCCACCTTGATCCGGGCAAGAAAAAACCGAAACCGAAAGTGAGGTAACGCCATGAGCAATTTCGATGATATTTTTGAAGGCCAGTCCTCCGGGCATCGCAAAGAGGACAAGACCTTTGACAAGGAAGCCTGGGCAGCAAAGAAGCAGGCAGAACGGAAAGAGGTCTATGCCCTTGCGGATTCCACAGCGGAAGCCATCAAGGGTGACGGAAACAAGTTCCGGGACTATCTGGATGTGCAGTCCCGATTTGACCGTTACTCTGCCACCAACGCACTGCTGATCCTTGCCCAGATGCCCCAGGCCACACAGCTTAAGGACTTCGACGGCTGGAAGGATGCCGGTGCATCGGTTCAGAAGAAAGCCACCAGTATCCGGATTCTGGAACCCGGCAAGGAATATGACAGAACTGACGGCGGCACCGGCACTTCCTACGATGTGAAACGGGTATTCGACGTGTCCCAGACCAGAGGACGGGTGCGTCCAGCCCCGACTGTAAAGCTGGATGACCGGGTACTGCTGAAAGCACTGATCAGCCGCACACCCGTTCCCATCCAGACGGTAGATACACTGCCCAACAATGCCGGTGCTTTGTATGACCATGATCAGCAGGTGGTTTTCGTTGTCCGGAATATGGGAGCGGAAGATATTTTCCGCAGTGTGTCCAAGGAACTGGCCCATGTGGAGCTTGCCGGAATGAAACAGGATTATAACCGCAGTGATGCCGCCTTTGCCGCTTACAGTGCTTCCTATATGCTCTGTAAGAAGTACGGCATTGATGTGTCCGGTTATGACTTCACCCGTCTGCCCACTTCCTTCCGGGAGAGCAAGCCCCAGGAAGTCCGTGCCTCTCTGACAGAAATGCGGGATGCTGCCAGCGGCATCTCTGCTCGAATGTCCAGAGCATTGGTGCAGACCCGCTCCAACAGGGGTAAGGAACAGGAGCGATGATGTATGGCAAAGGAGGAAAAGCGTGTTCTGACACTGGATAAGTACGAACACGGTGTTGTCATCAATGCGCTGAATGAAATGCGCAACGATCTTATCGGTGAAAACCGCCCCACCGATGCCGTGGATGATGTGCTACTGAAAGCCATTGATGCCCCGGCTAAAAAGTTCCGAGGAAGAAACCGTGAAGAACGATGAAAACCGTACCATACGGATTCTGTGTATCTTTGGTCTGATCCCGGTGATCTGGCTGGCGCTCCTGATTGCTCCTGCAGTATCCGGAGGCTTGCCGCAGATTCTTCAGCATTTTCCCAAAGCCATGGAGACCCCATTTCATATTGAGCTATGCCAGAACAGTAAGAAAACTGTCCTTATTTTTATGCTCATTTATGGATTGGGTATCGGTGTAGCATTATCCTCCCGACGCCACTACCGCAGAGGTGAGGAACACGGCTCTGCCAAATGGGGTAGTGCCAGTGCCATCAACCGGAAGTACCGGGCCAAAGACCCGGAAGCAAATAAGGTATTCACCAAGCACATCCGTATGGGCCTGGACGGAAGAAAGCATCGACGCAACTTAAACACAGTGGTAGTCGGTGGTAGTGGTTCCGGTAAGAGCCGTTTCTACGCCCTTATCAATCTTCTTCAAGCCTGCTGTTCCTATTTCGTCCTGGACTGTAAGGGCGAACTGCTTCGGATGACAGGCAACTTCTTAAAGAAACGGGGTTATGAAATCAAGGTGCTGGATCTTCTCTCCATGGAAAAAAGCCACTGCTTCAATCCCTTTGCTTATCTGAAAACAGATAACGATGTACAGAAGCTGGTAACGAGCCTGTTCAAAGCAACCACACCCAAGGGAAGTCAGTCCAATGATCCTTTCTGGGATACGGCAGCTTCCATGCTGCTGTCTGCGATTATCTTCTATCTGCTGTATGAAGCACCGGAGGAAGAACAGAATTTTCCCATGGTTATGGAAATGCTCCGGGCCGGTGAAGTCCGGGAAGATGATGACACCTACCAATCCCCATTGGATGAACTCTTTGAACGGCTGGAAATGCGAAACCCAGACCATATTGCCGTGAAGTATTACAAGGACTACCATTCCGGCAGCGCCAAGACTCTGAAATCCATTCAGATCACACTGGCCGCAAGACTGGAAAAGTTCAATCTGGCTTCTGTTGCAGCTCTGACCGCTACCGATGAACTGGAACTTGCATCCCTTGGAGAGAAAAAGGTTGCCCTGTTTGCCCTGATTCCCGACCACGATGTGAGTTTCAATTTCCTGGTCAGTATGGTGTATAGCTGCACCTTTGAGCAGTTGTTCCGGCTGGCAGACGATAAGTACAAGGGCGCATTGCCGGTTCCCGTCCACTTTCTGATGGACGAGTTTGCCAATGTGAGCTTGCCCGATGACTTCGACAAGCTGCTGGCAACCATGCGCTCCCGTAATGTGTTTGTGTCTATCATCATCCAGAACATCGCACAGCTGAAGAACCTGTTTGAAAAGCAATGGGAATCCATCTTAGGCAACTGCGATGAATTTCTCTATCTGGGCGGCAACGAAACCGGCACCCATAAGATGATAGCCGAGTCCTATCTGGGTAAGGAAACCATTGATATGAACACCTACGGCAAAAGCTCCGGACGCAGCGGTAACTACTCCACAAACTGGCAGATCACCGGACGGGAACTGCTGGATGCAGCGGAGGTGCGTATGCTGGACAACCGCTATGCGCTGCTGTTCATCCGTGGCGAGATGCCGGTTATGGACGAAAAGTATGACCTGCTGAACCACCCCAATGTAAAGTACACCCCAGAGAAAGGCGGTGCGCCCTATGTTCATGGTGGCACCGAATTGTCTGTGGCATCCCTATCTGTGACATCTTCTTCAGGAAGAATCACACCCACCATGAGTATTTTTGAAAACGACTTTGAGCTTCTTTCCGATGAGGAAATCGAAGCAGAATTATTTGGAGGAAACAAAGATGAAAGCAATTAAGAACATCGAAAAGAAAACCGAAAAGCTCCCCATGTCTCCCAAGGTAAAGCGGGGTTTCCGCTTCTACTGCTCCACGGTACTGGCTATGGCTCTGACTGTGGGCCTTGCAGTGCCTGCATCTGCTACGGCGGTTGGCGATCCTCTCACTGTGGTCAACAACCTGTCCACCTTCATTTTCGGAATGATCCGGGCTGTTGGTATGATCCTGCTGGGCTGGGGCATTGTCCAGGTTGGTCTGTCTCTGCAGTCCCATGATCCTTCCCAGCGTTCCAATGGATTTCTGACCCTGGCCGGTGGTATCATCATCACCTTCGCCAAGGAAATTCTGACCATGATTACCGGTTGATATTGTCACTTGATAGGAAAGTTCTCGCCTCATTTTTCTACTTTTCATTTGTTTAATCGCATAAAAATAGAAAAATGTGAATCAAGCCTTAGGCAAGAAAAGGAATTTTGTGAAAACTTGCCGAAAGTTGTCGAGAATTTTGTGAAAATATATTAAAATATAGCAGGAGTTTTGTGAAATAGAACCTTGCAAGGACTAAAATTTTGTGATACAGTATTGTTAATCCTAAACTATGAGGTGAGCAATATGGCGCAGAGGTTAAAGCGAAAAATTGATGCTGTTCTTGTGGACTGGAAAAACACTCCCGACCATAAGCCTTTGATCATCAAAGGTGCCAGACAAATTGGTAAAACAGAAGCCATCAAGCATTTTGCAAGGGGGCATTATAAATCTCTCGTGGAGATCAACTTTGTGCTGCAAAAGCAGTTTAAGGATATTTTCGATGACGGATTTGACGTGGATACCATCCTCAAAAATATTTCCCTCCGGAATCCAAACTTTGAATTTATCCCCGGTGAAACTCTTATCTTCTTTGATGAGCTACAGGACTGCATCAACTGCGCTACCTGTCTGAAATCCTTCCGTCTGGATGGACGCTATGATGTGATTTGTTCTGGTTCCCTCATGGGTATCAACTACAATGAAATTGAATCCAATAGCGTCGGCTCCAAGGAAGATATCGAGATGTACTCTCTGGATTTCGAAGAATTTCTGTGGGCTAAGGGCTATAAGGAGTCTCAGATTGAAGCCATGTATCAGAGTATGCTTTCTCAAACTCCGTTGACAAAAACGGAGTTTGATGTAATGCTGGAGAATTTCCGGGAATATATGGTACTGGGCGGTATGCCTGCCATCGTTTTTGCCTTTGTCCAACAGAAGCATTACAGCGGAACTCTGAAAATGCAGAAGCAGATCCTACTGGACTACGAAGAGGATATCACCAAGTATGCTGCCGGCCTGGATAAAGGCAAAATTTTGAGCGTATATCGCAAAATCCCTGCCTTTCTTGGAAAGGACAACAAGAAATTCCAGATTTCCAAAATTGCCCGGAATGCCCGCAACCGGGACTATGTGGGTACTGTGGAGTGGCTGGATAATGCAGGCATTATCAACGTCTGCTATTGCATGGAGCAACCGGAACTGCCGTTGAAAGGCAACTATGATCCCGGTAATTACAAGCTCTACTTCCGGGATACCGGCCTGCTAATTGGTTCTCTAGATGAAGAAGTACAGGAAGATCTTCGCAACAATAAGAACTTCAACACCTATAAGGGTGCCATCTATGAAAATGTGGTTGCGGATATGCTGGTAAAGCAGGGATATGCGCTGTACTTCTACCGAAATGAAAAGGGAACGCTGGAAATGGATTTCTTTGTTCGGGATGCGGATTCCCTAGTGCCTGTAGAGGTAAAGGCCGTAGATGGCTCTACCCCCTCTCTCAATGCACTGATTGGCAAAGATAAGTATTCCGACATCTGTTATGGCATCAAGCTGGCAAACCGCAATATCGGATTCAACGGAAAGTTCTACACTTTCCCCTACTTCTTGGGTTTCCTCCTGAAGCGATTCTTACGAGAGAATAACCATGAAGCAGTGGTTGCAAGATTCCAAGAAAGTAACAACTAAGTCAAGAGAAAACTGGGAGCAGTCCACATGGATTGCTCCCAGTTTTGCCATGGCGGTCTGTATGACTGTCGATTATGTCCATGTTCAGTAGTGACTGTGCATGGACGTTTTTATCCCAATTAGAAGGAGTTGAAAAAATGTCAGATAATTGGGTCGTACAAAACCTTCAGAACGCACTCACAACATGGAATGAAAAACTGGCTGAGATCTGGACACTGGTCACGCAATCCCCGCAGGCATTCAAAGGCGGCAGCATCTGGGGCGTCATGGTTGGCATCCATGGTGCGGTTAAGGCTATCGGCCTTGCGCTCATTGTTCTGTTCTTTGTGATGGGAGTGATGAAAACCTGCGGCACCTTTGCGGATCTGAAACGTCCGGAAGTGGCTGTGAAAGCCTTTGTCCGCTTTGCACTGGCAAAGGCGGCAGTCACCAATGGATTGGAGCTGATGAACGCACTGTTTTCGATTGCCCAGGGACTGGTATCCACCATCATGTCTGCTGCCGGTTTTGGATCTCCACAGCAAGCTGTGCTGCCAACGGAGATCATCACTGCGGTGGAGGACTGTGGATTCTTTGAATCGATCCCCTTATGGGCGGTGACACTGATCGGCGGTCTGCTGATCACCGTGCTGTCCTTTGTGATGATTATGACGGTGTACGGACGGTTCTTTAAGCTGTACCTTTACACCGCTATCGCTCCGGTTCCCATGGCAGCATTCGCCGGTGAGCCGACCCAGAGTATCGGAATCTCTTTCATAAAGTCCTATGCCGCTGTGTGTTTGGAGGGAGCCATTATCGTACTGGGCTGCATCATCTTCTCTCTGTTCGCTGCCACACCACCCGTTGTTGATCCCAATGCCGCTGCTGTTACCATGGTCTGGAGCTATATCGGAGAACTGGTATTTAATATGCTGATCCTGGTTGGCACTGTAAAAATGGCAGACCGGGTGGTTCGGGAAATGATGGGACTGTAAAGGAGGAAAACTATTGGAAATCAAAATCAATCGGGAGATTCGTGATTACCACGAATCCATGTTCATGGGACTGTCTTTGCGGCAGTCCATTTTTTCTGTTTTGGCCATCGCATCTGCGGTGGGACTGTACTTCTGGCTCCAGCCGGTGCTGGGT
>JAEIGA010004369.1_pt1 | contig 21873 bp, 19 predicted proteins | sample 9270691 | NCBI WGS metagenome assembly JAEIGA01 (sample SAMN17057246, study PRJNA624740) | gut metagenome | biome: biome; isolation source: fecal sample | host: Bos grunniens | place: China: Xizang | collected 2019 | reverse complement strand
TGCTTTTCTGCTTGCAATAAAGTAAATCATAGCAATTAAGAGAATAAGAGAAAGTGCACCAAGTCCTACGATTGCATACATATAATACTCGTTCGGGAACCATGTTTTTTCGATTGGAGCCTGGTCCACATCTTCGACTTTTATGTCGTTATATCTCTGGAAGGTTCCATCTACACTGTCGTACTTGTATAAGACTTCTTTTCCATCTTGGTTCATCGCATATGCAACACTAAATTCTTCATCCAATTTCCAAGCATCAATATTCTTACCTTGAACCTGAAGTGTTACTGTTTCATACTCTGCAAACTCTGCTATATCTTTATCTAATGGAAGTGGAATAATATATTTTCCTTCTGCAAATTTAATTTGCACAAAATCAAAAAATTCCTTTGCTTCTTGGTTATAAATATAAAAGCTTGTGTTTTCACCGGTTTTTAAATTCATAAGCACCAGACTTCCACTTGCGTTCGTCACTGCTTCATATTGTCTGCTGTTGTATGTTGCTTTTTTTCTACTAAATCCAGTCGGAATCTGGTCATCCGAGAAATTCTCATTAATCGTATACTCGGCTCCGCCAATCTGAATCTTCTCCAATTCACCACACATAATGGTAATTGTATATGCTCTGGAAGCACCACTCTCTGCTACAACAATAACCTTTGCTTCGTTTGGTCCTAGTTTCAAATCTTTTCCACCGGAAACGCTTACCGACGCCTTACTGCTAGCTGCTGTTGCAGATATTGTTACCTCTGTTGTGTCCCCAGGAACACTTACTGTATAAGAAGTTGTATCCCCGTTAAATGCCGGGCTTAAATTACCAGGATACACTTGAAGGGCACTCAACTTATTGTTGGTGTCCTTGTTGTTTTGTGGTTTATTGTTGTTACTTGGATTAGAAGGTGTTGTTGTCGTTTTTACTTTACCAGTAACTGTTGCAGATGCCCTACCAATCTCTAATTTTTGGAAGTTCCAATCGTAAGCATCATTACTACTTGCAGTCACCTTATGAGAGCCTTCTTTTAGTATCTTGAACGTAATAGAAAAACTTAACTTTTTCACAGTTCCGTCTCCATCACCTGCATAAATAACACTACCCGAATTATCATTAGCTCCGCCAGTAGCACTAACAAACTGTAATTTAGACGGTTCATAAGTAACCACTACAGTCGCTGTACCAATTGCACCAGAGTTGCAATTAACAGAGCAATTTACAGTCACTGTGCTCCCCACATTGCCCGAAGCATTCGAGACACTAACGGTTCCCGATGCTGCTGATGTAGATATATAAAATAATGGTAAAAGCATGCACATACACAAAAGAATCGCACATAACTTAATTCTAAATTTCATTTCCATTCTCCCTTACTGTTGTATATTTGTTGCCTTAACAATATGTCTTTTTACTTGTAGTAAATCCAACGAACCTATTTTTCCATCTTTACTTGTATCCGCTGCTAGACTGTACACACCGTTTAGTGTACTAGCCTTGACAATATGTCTTTTTACTTGCAACAAATCTAATGATCCTATTTTACCATCCCCATTGGTATCTCCATAAATAATTACGGTGTAGTTCTTAGAGCCCGCACTATTTACTACCTTTACTACATTACCAGTCCCAACTGTACCATTGTTGACCTTTCCATTTGCATCATAAACTGTAATAGTTGCTCCAGAAGAACTTACATTTTGTTTAAAAGCAGAAACACTCACACCAGGTTCAATTCCTGTAATCTGTGAATTGACCACTTTATATTTACTACTGGTTAAGGTTGGTGCCGGTACTGGCTGAGGGCTAGAATCATTTCCACTTCTGACTATTGTAATTGTATATATTCTTTTGCTACCATTTTGCGCAGACACTTCGACATTAATTTTTTTAGAGCCAACTTCTAATTGCACTGCTCCTGTTCCCGTTACCTTTGCAGTTGAACTAGCTGCAGTTGCACTGATCGTAATACTCGTAACATTGTATGGAACAATTAATGAATACTCTTGCTCATACATACTAAAGGATGGTGTCAAATTATAGCCATTAACTGCCAAAGATGTTAACATATAATTTGGATTTCCATCTCCTGTAGGTTGTTTGCACGGTTCTTTAGGCATATCTTTGAATACAGGAATCTTAAAGACCATCGTTGCACTCTGTCTTGCAGTTTCATCATATGCTCTGGCAAGTATTTTCCCCTCTGAACATCCACCTGCAATATTGGTCATGTACTGATGAGTATATAGATTTCCAATCAAATCAAACTTTTTCAGATACATAGTATCCTGTCCAACACTTACGAAGCCTTCTCCATAATGCTGTGCACCGCCCATGATAGAATCTTTGCGATTATTCCACGGCCTATGATATGTCGTTTCTCCTTTTCCCGACCCCGATGCATACCAAAGTCCTCTCTGTACTGCTGTCATACCATTTTTTGCATAAGCACCTACGTTGAGGAAATTATAATAGCCTTTATATCCTGGTTCGTTTCCCGAAATACTACTTCCGCTACCATTTCGCCCTTGTTCCTGCATAATCATTGCCGCCAAAACATATGGACTCACCTTATATGTAGCACCTGCATTCATTATATCGTCATAATATGCTTCCTTGTTTCCGCCATATCCATCTGCAAGGAAACTTCCTTCACACATTTTCTTTAAATTATTTCTGATACTCGTTAAATTTTCAGATTTAGCATCATAACTCTGTACTAGAAATTGAAAAACATATGTTTCGTCCAAAAAGTTTCTCGGGTCCATGTAGTACTGTATAATTTCGCTTGATGCAGCCACCCATCCCCCGGAATCGATTTCCGTCCATTTTCCAGTTGACCAATTGTATGCACCTGTTGCTGTTGACTTCCAAGATGTCGGACGTGAATTTTCAACAGTATTAACACCAACTTCACTTTCTGCCGCAATCACATCTGCCCATTTTAAATTTGTAATCTGGGCTTCAAATTTCCAATTAGGATATTTTGCATGTAACGTTTGTAATTTGGATTTATATGAGTCTGGAAACCCTTTAGCTGAAAGATACGCATCAAAATCAGCATCAAAATGGTTTTCATCTTCTACAATAGTTTCGGATACATCTATATATGCAGAGGATGCCCAACCAACGTAGTTCTTTATTTCCATCTTGTACCATATTGTTCCGGAACTTGCTTTCTTTTCACCAACAATAATTCCCTTGTCGCCTTTATACAAATATGTAATATGTGCATAATCTTTTCCGGCATCCGCTCGAAGATGTAAACTAGAAGCTGTCACTGTTCCCATTTTTATCGTCTTCGCATCAGCATTTATACCTAAAAAAAGTAAACTTGTCCCAAGGCATACTACAATCATTAGTATACTCAGACAAGTTCTACTTACATTTCTCCCCAGATATTTCATTAAATTTCTCCCCTTGAATTCAAAATACTACCCTTGTTTACAACTTTATTAATTATTATACAAAAAAGTTACGTAAATTGTCAATTGGATACACGTGCCAATTTGACATTTTTCACATAATTCTTCGCATATAACCCACTTCGTTATCTGTCAATAATTCAGAACTATAACGTGCCTTCTCGTATAAGGATTTGATTTCTTTAATGGTCTCCTCGTCAGTCCCCTGTTCTCGTAAAAGTTTTACCTGTTCTTCCGGTAACATGTAAGAAAATCCAGAAATGCGTTTTGCCCCCAGTCTTTTCATATTCTTTTTATATATTTTGCGAATCTTTCTAGACGGATTTTGCTCTGGCTTTGCAAAAAATCCGGTTTTCTTTTCTCTCGTAATCCTATCACCGTAAGAAAGTGTTTCTATCACTTTATTTTCATCTGTCCTGCTCTGTTTATTGTAGAAATGGCGATAAATATATATGGCTGCATAAACAATTGCTGCAATAACAGCTACTACAATTAAAATCGTAAACCCCACGCGCATGATTTCCCCTAAAATCTTCATGAACATGGAAGAATCCTGTTCTTCTGCCATCTCGTGGAGCATATTGCCCATACCATTTTTTATTTCTTCTTTTTCTTCCGGTTGTGTCTGCTCTGTCATTGGCAGTAAACTAAGCAAATATCGAATTACTTTCTTAAGCCAACCAGCAAGAATTTCCCACAACTTTTCTACACGCACCAAACTAAACAAGCCAAGTATGCTTCCTAATGTAGCTGTATACAGAAGCGATAGTCGATTATTTAACCTTCTAATCCCCTGCTCATCTACTTTTGTAGAAACACCTTGCAGCATGATAAACTCATCCATGGAATCCAAATTTCTGTATAGGAGATATAGCAAAAACAAAAGGCTAACAGCCAATATACTTGCTCTCTCCACTACAACACTCCCATTAAGGAAACAAATGAGCATATGAATAAGCGTAAAAAAGACAACATAAACTACCCCTGGCTCATCCAGCCATCGCGCCTGCGGTACCAGACGCAAAATCGCAGAATATAGTATAAGAGCTACCCATATCACAGCATACCAGTCTCTAAACCCTGGTATAGAGATAGCAAAAGCACCTCCAAGTATCAGAAGCAAATGGCTTCCAATAAACGCCCAGAAAGGCAATTCTTTTTGCCGTATCACACAGCAGACAGCCCCTAAAATCATACTTGCCAAACAGTAGGCAAGCAGCTCCCACACGTTATCAAACGCCTGCGCCACAACAAGCATGCAAGCCCCGCCTATTATCACATGTGTACCTATTTTTATGATCTGTTTCATCTTGCCAGTTCCTCCATAACAAGATACTCTGTATGAATATAGTTTCCGCTAGTTCCACGAAGCGTCTTATCACTTACATGTTCCGTTAAATAACTTTTCATAGATTCATGAATCGGTATCAGCCAGTTCGCACTTCCGCCTTCTCCCGCATAGTTCAAATATGCTTCTGCAAGCTCCGGTGTCTGTTCTGCAGAAATCAGCAAAGACACCTCTCCTTGCAACAAGGCAGTTCTTTCCCTCAGTTTCTGCTCCCGAATTATCTCCTCCATACTACGTGCCGGTGCATAAATATCCATTTTCGCAAGTTGCTTCAAACACGCATCTATGTGGGAGAGTCCCGCTCCTTCTCTTAAATAAATCTCTTGTCCTGTCAGCTTATCTACGCAGTTGCTTATAATGCGCACAGGTATTCCCTTATGTACAAATTCCTCTATAAAATTCCGGGCAATTCGTATGGACTCTTCTATCAAATCATAGTATCGTAAAATTCCCTTCTGGGTTACATTTAGAAATACTGTGATTCTCTGACTTGTGCTGTCATAGTATTGATTCACCTTTAGATTCCCTGTCCGTGCAGATGCCTTCCAGTTCACTTTACGCATGGGATCCGTCTCCACATAATCACGGATTCCTTTAAATTCCATGGAATCCTCCTGAAGCTGCCGATTAACAAGATATTCTCCGTACATGCGACTGAAGATTTCCGGCAATTGCATAAATTGTGACCTTGCCGGATATACATAAAGCCAAGTATAACTTTCAATTGGTTTGCTGTGTAATCGATGTAATAAAATATCAGAAGTGACAAGCCGCATCTCATCAATACTGTAAAAGCCTCGTTTGGTGCCAATCACCTCAATCATCTTTGTCACCCTTTTGTATGGCATGATAGACACCCAGTCATTCCGGTATTGTTTATCCGTGACGCTGGTATTGACATAATCTACGCATTTGATATTGCGGTCCATTTCAAACTTCACCATCAACATCGGCAGCGGCAACATTTTTCGATTTTCAACTTTTTCTTTTATAATCAGCGTTTGTCCCTCTTCCACCTCGTTCTGAGAAAATGAAACTTCCGCCGTAAGTCCATAGTCCCAAAATTTACTGTAAACAGAAAGTGTAACAAGTATGCAAACTGCCGCTACAATCCCCAAATAAACAAGTGTCATATTTATCCTTTCGCATTTCCCCACTCTTCGGTAGGTACCGGTATCTCTTTTAAAATCAATTCCATTTGCGTTCTTGCTGCATCCTGAAGATAACAGCTACCTTCCAATACTAAACGGTGTGCCAATACAGGTATCGCCAATTTTTTAATATCTTCCGGCACAACATAGGTTCTTCCCTGTAGACATGCATAGGCCTGCACGGTGCGCATAAATGTCAGAATACCACGTACACTGACACCAACCCTAATTTCTCTGCGTTTTCTAGTTGCAATGCAAATATTCTGCAAATACTCCAAAAGTTCCGGATGAATGTATACTTCTCGATAAGACTTTTGTAATTCTATTATTGCCTCCACACCTGCTACAGCAGTAATTTCGTCAATTGGATTTTTCAGTCTGTATTGCTCCAAAATCATACGCTCCTGCTCCGCTTCCATCGGCCCCATGCTAAGCAGCATCGTAAAACGGTCCAGTTGTGCCTCCGGCAAAGGAAATGTTCCGGATGTCTCCAACGGATTCTGGGTGGCAATCACGAAAAATGGTTCCTCCAATTTTCTTGTTACACCATCTACGGTAACCTGTTTTTCCTCCATACACTCTAAGAGGCTGGCCTGTGTTCGAGGTGTTGCACGATTAATTTCATCTGCCAACAAAATGTTCGTAAACACCGGTCCTTGGTGAAATTCAAACTCCCCACTCTTAACATTGTATATAGAAAGACCGGTTACGTCTGAAGGAAGTAAGTCCGGTGTCATTTGCACCCTTGAAAATGAGACATCTAAAGATTTCGCCAACGCTTTGGCAAGCATTGTTTTTCCTGTCCCCGGCATATCCTCCAGCAGTACATGACCCCCAGCAACAAGCGCCGTAAGAACCAAGTCAATCACTTCTCCTTTTCCAATAATTACCTTCTCAATATTTTCTTTCAGCTTGTTTAGCATAACTCTTTTATCCTCTCTTTTTGCTCATAATACACATATTAGAATTATATATTTTCTTCCCATTCAAGTCAACATTTGACATACTCTCACAGACTCCCTATAATGATAGAAAATACGAATTACGGAGGGATTCTATGAAAATAGTATTCTTAGATGCCAAAAGTGTCGGTGAAGATATTGATTTATCGAAATATAATGAATTAGGTGAGTTTGTGACATATGATTTTTCTACTCAGGAACAAATTCCCGAAAGAATCGCAGATGCGGATGTTCTAATCACGAACAAATGTCTGATTAATGAACAAAGTATTGGCAGCGCACACAATTTAAAATTGGTATGTGTTACTGCTACAGGTACGAACAATCTAGACAAGGACTATCTGGCAACGCGAAATATTGTTTGGCGAAACGTAGCTGGTTACTCTACTGAGTCTGTTGCCCAACATACCTTTGCAATGTTATTTTATCTTTTGGAAAAATTAAGTTACTACGATGCGTATGTGAAGGATGGAAAATATGCAAACGACACATCTTTCACTCACTTTGCAGAACGCTTTCATGAGATAAACGGAAAGACCTGGGGCATTATAGGTCTTGGAGCTATTGGCCGCCGTGTTGCCGATATTGCTAAAATGTTTGGTGCAAATGTGATTTACTATTCCACCACAGGAAAGAATAATCAAGATGGATATACACGAGTGGATTTTGACACCTTGCTGCAGACTTCAGATATTGTTTCTGTTCACGCACCACTAACACCGGAGACGGAAAACCTGATGAATGCAGATGCTTTCAACAAAATGAAATCAACTGCTATTTTCTTAAATGTAGGCCGAGGAGCCATTGTGGTAGAGCAAGACCTTGCTGACGCTTTGGAAAATAAAACAATTGCCGCAGCTGGTTTGGATGTTCTGTGTGCTGAACCAATGAGTCCAAACAGTCCATTCCTGCCAATCAAGGACAGCAAACGCCTTCTGATTACTCCTCATATTGCATGGGCAAGTGTGGAGGCACGTAATAATCTGATGGATATTATTTATCACCAAATCAAGGATTTTATATCTGAGTAACACAAAAAACAGGTGGTTTAAACCTTTCATAAGGTCTAAACCACCTATTTATATTAACATCCACATTTCTACCAATATCTACGATACCAAGGTGATCCATAAACTTTCACAACTCTTACGACGTCGCCTGTCTGTGGTGCGTGAATCATCATACCATTACCCACATATATACCAACGTGTCCGGAATAACATACCACATCTCCCGGCTGTCTGTCGGCTTTAGAAACCTTTCGTCCACCGCTTCCGATAGAACCTGAATAATGAGATAACTTAACGCCAATTGCTTCATGCGCTCTCATAACAAGTCCGGAGCAGTCGATACCTTTCATGCTTGTCCCACCCCATCTGTATGGAACTCCCATATATTTATAGGCTGCGGAAACAATGGCACCGCCACCGCCTGTTCCAACCGGTGGAACATAATTGTTGTTAGATGAACTCGATCCGCTTGAACTCGATGCATTCTGTGCAGCTCTTGCAATCTGGTCTTCCAAATCATCAATCTTGCCTTTCAGATTGGCAATCATCGTATCTAAATCTGCCTTGTCTTGTTTGTACTGCTTTTGTCTCTTTTTGATTGCTGCCATATCTTTTTCCAAAGAAGCTTTCAGGCTTTCAATCTTTTCTTTCGTTTTTACAAACTCTGCCAACTGGGCTCTGTCATATTCATGAAGTGTTTGCACATTTTCAATCTGTTTCAACATCTCAGCAAAGTTTCCGGACTCTAGTACTTTGGCAAGCATGGAACTACTTCCGCTTTCATACATGGCAACAATACGACGTTTCATGGATTCGTATTGTTCTTGTTCCTTTTCCTCTGCCTCTTCCAAATCTTCTTCGGCCTCAATAATGGCTGCACCAACTTTTACTAAGTCTCTTTCACCCTCATTGATCTTCTTCATAAGACTTGTCATCTTACTCTTGGCTTGTTTTAATTCTTTTTCAGCTTTTGCTTTATCACTTGCCGGCGTAGCAAATACAGTTGTTCCAAGCATCACAAACGCCATAACAAGCAGTAACAATGTTCTATATAATCTTTTCATTTATAACACCTTTTATGTTTTGTTTCTTTCCGCAAAAAAAGTCTGACCCAACAGACTTTTTTTCTACTTCACAAACAAAATTATATATCATCGTCTATCTGTTTGCAACATATTTTTAACATTTTCGTAACATCCAAATCCTGGGCAGCTCCGCCATTTTATCCAAATGTACTTTCTGTGATCATACGAATTTCTGCTTCTGTCCCGGTTACAGATCCTTGTACCATCTCCGGTTTCCCACCGCCTCTGCCTTGAAATTTCTCATTCAAGATTTTGGCAAACGGTCTGACATCCATTACTCTGCTTCCGATTACATAACGATATTGATTAGCATCTGTCTGTGCGAAAACTGCCGCAACCTTAACCTGCTTTTCTAATATCAGATTTACCAATTCACGTGGGGCATTTCCTTCCAATTCTGCTTCAAACAGAACAACGATATCCTTTCCTTCTTCCATTGCATTCACTTTATATTCAAGGAGTTTCTGCTGCAGTTTAGCCATCTCAAATTTGTATCCGGAAATCTCCTCTTTTAATCGTTCCACTTCGTGTACAACTTCTGCTTCCGGTGCTGAAAGCATGACTGATAACTGTTTCATGCTTTCCGACTTTTCATCGTAGTCCGCAATGGCACGGGTTCCGCAGAGCATGGACACGCGCACTCCACCCTTGTAGTTCTGCAAGCCAATCAGTTTTATCAAACCGATTTCTCCGGTTTTCTTAACATGTGGTGCACAGCAGGCACAAGCATCATGTCCCGGCACGGTTACAAGACGCACCTGCCCTTCGATTTCGATTTTGCTACGATACTTAATATGCGCCAATTCTTCCTTTGTCGGATATTGTACCTGCACGTCCAGATTGGCAACTACGGCTTCATTGGCTTTTTTCTCAATCTCTTTCAACTGTTCTTTTGTAAGCAACCCATTAAAATCAATGGTAATTGCATCTGTCCCCATGTGGAACCCTACATTATCATAACCGAAAGCCGCATGCACAAGACCGGATACGATATGCTCTCCTGAATGCTGTTGCATTTTAGAAAAACGCTCTTCCCAGTCAATTGCCCCCTCCACTTGTTTTCCAACTTCTAAAGGAGCCTCCATCTTATGATAAATAATTCCATCTTTTTCCTGTGCATCCAAAACCTTTACACCATCAATCACACCTGTGTCTGCAAATTGTCCGCCACCTTCAGGAAAAAAGGCAGTTCTATTAAGAACCGCCTCATAATATTCTCCCACTTTTTCACAAGCTTCTACAACTGCAGAGAAGGTTATCATATGGCTGTCTTCATAAAATAACTTTTCTGTCATCGGTTGTTACATCCTTTCCGGTGCTTCAAAACCAAGCACATCGATACATGTCTCTAACACGCGTTTAGTAATAGAAAGTAGTGCAATATAACCTGCTTTTCTTTCTTCATTCTCTTCTGACAAAATCTTTGTCTCATGATAAAAACGGTTAAACGCATTTGACAAATCATAAATATATGCACAGATTTTGTGTGGTGCAAGTTCTTCATAAGCGCCTTCCATTACGGAATTAAACTTTGCAACCTCCAGCATCAATGCTTTTGCACTTGCTGACTCAGCCTTTTGAATTTCGCAAGCGTCGACTGCTTTTCCACTTTCCGCATATTTTGCAAGAATAGATTTAATACGAACAATAGTATATAAGATATATGGGCCTGTATTTCCTTCAAAGGAAATGAAACGGTCAATATCAAATACATAATCCTTAGCCGCCTGATTTGACAAATCGCCGTATTTCAATGCTGCTAAGCCAACCTTTTTCGCGGTTTCTCTTGCTTCTGTTTCATCAATAGAACGATTTTCAATGATTTTCTCATACATCTTATCATTGATATCCGCAATTAAGTATTCCAAACGCATCACGCCGCCATCTCTTGTTTTAAATGGCTTTCCGTCTTTTCCGTTCATGGTACCAAAACCAATATGCTTCAGTGCTGTTTCTTCACGCACAATCTTTGCCTTCTTAGCACAGCGGAACACTTGTACAAAATGTAATTCCTGACGTTTGTCTGTGATGTAAACCACCTCGTCCGGCTGATACAATTTCTCACGCTCCACCAAAGTAGCAAGGTCCGTTGTCGGATATAATGCAGCTCCATCTGATTTCAAAATCATACATGGCGGAATCTCTTTGGTATCCGTTTCTTCCTTCACATCTACAACCAAAGCACCTTGATCCATGTGAGCATATCCTTCATCCTTCAAATACTGTACCATATCCGGAATATAGGCTTGTGCATCTGCTTCGCCTTTCCAAAGATCGAATTCCACATTAAGGGCTCCATAATTCTTCTTCAAATCCGCAACGGATACATTCATAATGTGTTTCCAAATCGCAGTATAGCCTCTATGCCCATTTTGTAACAAATAAGTTGCCTGAAGGGCTTCCTCTTTGTAATCCTCATGCTCTTTCGCATAAGCACTTGCTGTCGGATAAATCTCTTCCAACTCGCCAATCGTAAATGGTGCTTCCTCAGGATATTCTCCTTCAAATGTTTCATCGAAGTAAGAAAGCTCCGGTTTTCTTTTCTTTAACTCTGTAATAATCAGTCCCATTTGGTAGCCCCAGTCTCCCAGATGGACATCACCGATTACCTTGTGTCCTGCAAACTTACCAATTCGTTTCACGCACTCACCAATAACGGCAGAGCGAAGATGTCCTACATGCAACGGCTTAGCTACATTGGCTCCACCGTAATCAACCATGAGAGTTTTTACCTTCTCTGGCTCCGGCATACCAAGCTTGTCCTCGGCATTCATATTTTTCAAATATTCTGCAACAAATGCCGCATCTAATGTAATATTAATAAATCCCGGATTTACTGCTTCTACTTTTTCAATGCAAGCGCAGCCTTCCAAAGCAGCAACTACATCATTTGCAATCATAATTGGTGCTTTTCTATAAACCTTCACAGCCGCCATTGCGCCATTGCATTGATATTCACATAAATCAGGTCTATTTGACAACGTTACCTTCGCATACTGCTTGTCATAACCAGCCTTTTCAAACGCATTTTCCAGTTCGAATGTAAGCAAATCAACTAATTTCTTCATAATTCCTCCCGAATTTCTTTATCTGTTTATTCTAACATAAGTTCTTCTTCTCAACAACTCTAAATAAGAGTTGAATAGTATTACATTACAACTTGGATTAAAAACATATAGAGTACAGTCCCTACTCCAATACTAAGCAAATTGTTGCGTTTCCAAATATGTAACACCGCCACAACCAACACGGAAACTGCTTCCGGAATCCCATACGGTTTGGAAAGTAGGTTCGTACTTTTCAGGCAATACACCACCAGCATACCAATAACTGCCGGCGTCAAAACCTTCCCCAAATACTGTATTGTTTTCGGAATTTCTCTTCCCTTTGGAAAAACGAGAAAGGGAATCACACGAGTTGCAAATGTCGTAATTGCAACTACAACAATAATTAGAAACGACATTCCTGCACTTAACGGCATACTCTCTCCCCCTTATCCAATTGTTTTCTTCCCACAAACAATAATGCTACAATAGCAAGCATTGCCGGTAATACGAAATTATTTGCACCAAATACCAATAAACTTATAACAGCAACTGCCACTCCGATTAATTCCGGAATGCGGTTTCTTCTCTCCATCCATTGCTCAATAAAGATAACTACGAACAAGGCTGTCATGGCAAATTCAATGCCTTCTGAACTAATTGGCAGCAAGGTCTTTGCAATTGCACCTATGGCAGAACCCAAAATCCAATACAAATGGTCAAGCACTGAAATTGCAAATAGGAACTTGGCTTCATCCACTCCCTTTGGCACCTTAGTTGTGCAAAGCAGAGAATAACTTTCATCTGTCAATGCAAAAATCATATACCATCTCTTTTTCCCTATTTTATTAAATCTTTCCAGAAGCGATATTCCATAAAACACATGCCGCACGTTCACCATAAAGGTCAGGAAAATCACCTGAATAAAAGAAATACCTGGCACAAAAAAGTTAACTGCCAGATATTGTCCTGAACCTGCGTATACCATCACACTCATGAGTATCGCCCATAAGAAAGAATATCCTTTTTCTGCGTACATTACTCCAAAAGCGATTCCGATAAACAGATATCCTGTGAGAACTGGAATTGTATATGGAAATGCTTTCTTAAACGCCTGTTTATATTCCGACATCTTTCATCCTCTTTTCTAACACACCTAGGCGGATTCGAACCGCCGCACCCGCCTCCGGAGGGCGGTGCTCTATCCCCTGAGCTATAGGTGTATCCGTCTTAAAAAGACCTTGTATATCGTAACATATTTAAATTTAAATGTAAAGAAATTGATTTAGTAGTTGCTTTTTAAATTCCGATGGGCTATAATCAAGAAACCATAATATTTATCAGTTCACTTTTCATGACAAATCAGTCATTATCCAGCCTTTACAATTTATTAGTAATTCATCCACTCACGAAAGGAGTATTTATGAATTATCAACAATTTGTTATGGCACTCAAAGAAAAAGTGGCCTCTAAACTTGGGCAAACTGTGGATGTCCAAATCCACACAGCTCTCAAAAACAATGGTTATGAGCGTGTTGGCTTAACCATTTCCGAAAAACACATCAACCTGTCCCCTACCATTTATTTAGAAGAATATTTCAAACATTTTGAAGAAGATGATTCTATCGATGATATTGCAGATAGCATTTTGCATGTCTATCATGAAATTAGATTCGAGCATTCCTGGCAGGTACATACCATTTCAAACTTTGAAAATATGAAAGAAAAAATCGTTTACAAAATCATCCATGCACCCCAAAACGAAGTTCTCCTTCAAACCCTCCCATCTATTGCATATCTAGATTTTGCAATTGTCTTTTATATCCTGTTTGAAATCGACGAAAAGGGAACCGCCACCATACCCGTTACTGAAGATTTGCTTCAAGTCTGGGAGACAACACTAGATGAAATTCACGAACTAGCAAAACAGAACACACCGAAGCTACTTCCTGCTGTTTTTAAACCAATGCGTATTGTCATTGATGAACTCATGGGGAATCCATGCAACAATCTCATACAGTCGGATGACATTATGTTTGTATTGACCAATTCACTGAGAAGTTTTGGGGCGATATGCATTCTATATGAAGACGTCTTATTTCACATCGGAAATTTATTAAGAGAAAATTATTATATTCTCCCTAGCAGCATTCATGAGGTTATTATTATTCCCGAAAGCCAAGCTCCATGTAAGGAAACGCTAAATGAAATGATTACAGAAATCAATGAAACGCAGGTTGAAATAGAAGATGTTCTGTCAGACCATGTGTATTACTATAATCGTGAGAAAAAAGAATTATTGCAACATTAACAGATATTGACACAAAAAGGCGTATGATTCTAAAATCATACGCCTCATTTTGTATCTTATTCCGCTTTTGCTCTACCTAAGTATTCACCTGTTCTTGTATCGATTTGGATCATTTCTCCTTCTTCGATAAAGATTGGAACCATAACAACCGCACCAGTTTCAACTGTAGCTGGTTTTGTTACGTTAGTAGCTGTATTACCTTTCACACCTGGTTCTGTTTCAGTAATTGTTAAATTAACAAAGTTAGGTGCTTCTACACTGAATGCTTTTCCTTGGAAAAATTGAATTGTAACTTCATCATTCTCTCTAACATATTTGATTGCAGTTTCTACATCTCCATAAGTAAGTGGAATCTGATCATATGTTTCTGGGTCCATGAAATAATAAAGTTCACCATCATTATATAAGTACTGCATTTTCTTCTTTTCGATGTGAGCCTTTGGAAATCTGTCATTTGGATTGAATGCTTCTTCTCTTGTAGCTCCAGTTAAAATGTTTTTATATTTTGTTCTTACAAAGGCAGCACCTTTACCTGGTTTTACATGTTGAAATTCAAGAATTACATGTGGTTGTCCATTAATTTCAAATGTAATACCGTTTCTAAAATCACTTGCGCTAATCATATTTGTCCTCCTTGTTTATCCCTGCATCATATCAATTCTTCGCAGAGCATACCTATGAAATTAATTTTATACTAAATTGTTTACTTTTTCAAGCCCTTTTTTTAGTTTCTCTACATTGATTTGACCCGGGGCAGACGTTTTCGTTAGCGCTCCAAATGTAACTGCTGAACCAAACAACTGTCCCTCCAATCTGCTGACAATTCCCATTTCAGACATAGACATGGTTACAACAGGATGCTGTGCATATTCTGACACCATTTCTTTCGTTGCATCCATTAACGTCGCTACGTCACTCTGTTTTTGTGGCATAACTGCCATTTTAAGAATATCAGCACCAATGTCTTGCATATAGCATAATCTTCGAATAATTTCTTCTTTTGACGGCGTCCCTTCAAAATCGTGATTAGAGCCAACTACGATTGCTCCCTTTTCTTTCAACTTGGTTACTAGTTCTATTACTTTGTCATTTATATAAATTTCCACATCTATCATATCAACCAGGTTTGTATCTGCTACATGACGCAAAAGTTCTGTATATTGTTCATAAGTAATCTCTTTTTCCCCGCCTTCTGCCTTGGTACGGAATGTAAATAGCAAGGGAATATCTCCTAATACTTTGCGAAGTTCACCCAAAAGTAGCTTTACCTTTTCTATGTCAAATACGGATTCAAACCAATCCACACGCCATTCTACTAAATCAGTGGCACTTCTAATAATTGCCCCTGCTTCCTTTAATATCTCAGCCTCTGTCTTTCCGACAATTGGAACACAGATTTTTGGCATCCCCTCACCTATCTTAACATTTCTAACCACTACTAGATTCATGCCTTTATCCTCCTACCAATTCTTATTCTATCATAAGATAAATTTCCACCCATTTCAACCATTCCCTTGACATTTTTACTCCTTCGCTTTAAAGTTAAGAAATAGTTGGTAAGTAAAGGAGATTTCAAATATGAAGGAAATTACCGGTCATACGGTACTCACCGGACTCCTAGGAAGTCCTGTTTCGCACAGCATCTCGCCAATGATGCATAACGAAGCATTCAGACAATTGAATTTGGATTATGTTTACCTTGCATTTGATGTAGGCGTAGAAGGTATGGAAGCTGCTGTAAATGGATTTCGTGCGCTCAACGTTCGCGGTTTCAATGTAACAATGCCAGGTAAAAATATCATGCCATCCCTTTGTGACAAGTTGACTCCTGCTGCAGAAATTTGCGGTGCTGTAAATACAGTAGTAAATGACAATGGGATTCTAACCGGATATACAACAGATGGAACCGGTTACTTGCGCGCAGTCGAAGATGCAGGTCATAATATTATCGGAAAGAAAATGACAATGCTCGGTGCCGGTGGCGCGTCAACTGCTATTTTCGTGCAGGCTGCCCTTGACGGAGTATCTGAGATTTCCATATTTAACAATCGCAGTAAGAATTTCGAGCGTGCGCAAACCATTATCAACAAACTAGGCGAGTATACTTCTTGCAAAGTGAATTTGTTCGATTATGAGGACGATGCAATCCTAAGACGTGAAATTGGAGACAGCTCCATTCTAGTGAACGGAACATCTGTGGGCATGGCGCCAAATGTTGACTCCTCTATTATCACGGACACGACAATATTCCACAAGGATTTGGTTGTGTCGGACATTATCTATAATCCTCGTGAAACCAAACTCATGAGATTGGCAAAAGAAGCCGGATGCCAGACCTTTAACGGTTTGTATATGCTCCTGTATCAAGGTGCAGAAGCATTCAAGCTCTGGACAGGACAAGATATGCCAATCGATATTATAAAAACAAAATATTTTTCTGAATAAGAGTCCAATAAAACCGCCTACAATCGCATGATTGCAGGCGGTTTTCACTTCTTCTATATCTTTCTACGTTTTGACTTTTTGTAAAAATACAATACGATTTTCTCTAACTTTCGTTTAAACACAATCTGGATTTCTTCCTTCGGATGAATCGGTTTTACCAAAATATTTCTGATTCCCGTACGTTTTGCTCCCCACACATCTGTGAACAGTTGGTCTCCAATAAAAATGGTATTGGTCTTATCTGTTCCCATAAGCTTCATGGCTTTTTCATAATTTTTCGTAGACGGCTTATGGGCATCAAAAATATAATGAACATGAACATCTTCATTAAACATCTTGACTCTTGGTTCCTGATTATTCGAGAGCAAACAGCAATCAAACCCAATTAATTTCAATCTCACAAACAAGTTTTTTGCACGTTCATCAGCCGGTGCTCCATGCATAACAAGTGTATTATCAATATCGAAAATCAAGCCTCGATATCCTTCTTCATATAGTTTTTCAAATGGTATAATGTATGTTGACGCAACATACTCATCCGGAAAAAATGTTTCAAACATATTCTATTCTCCTGTCTCTTCTACCTTATTAATTTTTACGTTACTAATAATTTCCTTACAGATTTCATCTGCACTCTTCCCATCGGTGTGGATAACCAAATCGGCAGCGGCTTCATATTTAGGCTGTCTTTTTTCCATCATGTCGCGAATGAATTGCACATTCTTATTTCCACGAAGAAGCGGTCTATTGTCATCATCCTTAACACGCTCTAAAATCGTTTCCGGCTTGGCATCTAAAAGCACAACCTGTCCACATTTCTTCATTACCTGCACATTTTCCTCTCGGAGCACAACCCCTCCACCACAGGAAACAACCTTGTTCTGTTCTCCTTGTATTTCAATTAACAGATTTGTTTCAACATCACGGAAATACTGTTCTCCTTTTTGTGCAAAGATATCAGAAATGCTCATTCCTTCACGTTCCACAATCAGTTGATCCATATCTATCATATCCATTCCATAATTCTTGACCAGGCACGAAGCAATCGTACTCTTCCCCGAACCCATGAAACCGACCAAAAAGACATTCTCCATGTCAGCTTTCCTCCAGTACCTTCTTTACGTCCTGCTTAAACTGTTCCCAAGCCTTTTCATCATCCACAAAATACTTCGGACATATCTTACCTATAATATCATAATGCCTAATGATGTCCTCTTCTGTCAAGTTAAATTTCTCACAAAGCCATGCAGTTAATTCAACCATAGATTCATAAGTTTCTTTTGTGTATGTGCCATCGCTTGTTTTGTGACAAGTTTCGATTGATACAGTATCTAAATTGCGATGATTAGAAGCATAGGCAACCTCCCAAGTCGGAACACATTGAACAATCTCTCCATCTAGACCAATAATAAAGTGACTGCTGGCCTTTGTCTTTTTTACGTCTCTCAGATTTTCAAAATAATTGCGGTTCTGTTTTGCCGTGGTCCCAGGATTGGCGGTATAATGAATCACAATATTATTAATTTTGTCACTTCGCGTTCCTGGTCTTGAATATGGATTAATGGTCAAAAGCTGCACATCTATCTCCGGTTGTGGTATACGCATGTTTGATGCATCCTGCTCTGCGTATTTATTGCTATATGGGCCAACTTCAAAAAATTTCATTCCCACAAGCACTACCATTAATGTAATAAGTATAAACATTCCCACTCTGGTATAGAGTTTCACACGTCTTCTGAATTTTGTTTTTCTTCTCTGCCTGTGTTTTTGTACCATTGCAATCCCCTCTTTTGCATTTACTTTTTCTTAATTATATCATGATAAACATATAAATGTGTGAATTGTTCCTTAGAAATTTCTTAAAATCAAACGACTCTACAACAAAACGAGGCATGCAAAAATGCATGCCTCAATATCATATTATGCTTGGTCTACGCTGTAGTTTGGAGCTTCTTTTGTAATGTGAATGTCATGTGGATGACTTTCTTTTAATGAAGCTGCTGAAATTTTAACAAATCTTCCATTTTCCTTCAATTCTTCAATTGTCGGAGTGCCACAGTATCCCATACCGGAACGAAGTCCACCGAGCAATTGGAATACAGTATCTTCTACTAAACCTTTATATGCCACACGACCTTCTACACCTTCCGGAACTAATTTCTTTGCATCAGCTTGGAAGTAACGGTCTTTGCTTCCATTTTCCATAGCTGCGATAGAACCCATACCACGGTATACTTTATATTTTCTTCCTTGGAACAATTCAAAGTTTCCTGGGCTTTCATCACAACCTGCAAAAATACTTCCCATCATACATACGTTAGCACCTGCGGCAATTGCCTTTGTCATGTCCCCAGAATATTTGATACCTCCATCTGCGATAATTGGAATACCATATTCTTTTGCAACTGCATAACAATCCATAACAGCTGTGATCTGAGGTACACCAATACCTGCTACAACACGTGTTGTACAGATAGAACCAGGTCCAATACCAACTTTAACTGCGTCAACACCTGCTTCGATTAAAGCTCTTGTAGCTTCTCCAGTTGCCACATTACCTGCAATTACTTGAAGGTCTGGATATTTTTCTTTTACCATCTTCACTGTACGAATAACGTTTGCAGAATGACCATGTGCAGAATCCATAACAACAACGTCTACTTTTGCTTTTACAAGTGCATCCACACGATCCAAAACGTTAGCTGTAATACCTACTGCTGCACCACAAAGAAGACGTCCTTGTGCATCTTTTGCAGAATTTGGATACTTGATTTGCTTTTCAATATCTTTAATTGTAATTAATCCCTTTAAGTTGAAATCCTTATCAACGATAGGTAATTTTTCTTTTCTAGCTCTTGCAAGAATAGATTTAGCTTCTTCTAATGTGGTGCCTTCCAATGCAGTAATAAGGCCTTCTGAAGTCATGGACTCCTTAATCTTCTTAGAAAAATCTTCTTCGAATTTCAAATCACGGTTTGTAATGATACCAACCAATTTCTTTCCTTCTGTAATAGGAACTCCTGAAATACGGAATTTTGCCATCAATTCGTTGGCATCTTGTAATGTATGTTCTGGCGATAACGAGAATGGGTCTGTAATAACGCCATTTTCTGAACGTTTTACCTTATCTACTTCTTCAGCCTGAGCCTCAATTGACATGTTTTTATGAATAATACCAATTCCGCCTTGACGAGCCATTGCAATGGCCATACGATGTTCAGTAACCGTATCCATACCCGCACTCATCATTGGAATGTTCAATCGAATTTTCTTTGTTAAATTAGTAGATAAATCTACTTGGTTTGGGATTACCTCTGAATAAGCAGGTACCAAAAGCACGTCGTCAAATGTAATACCATCTCCAATAATTGTTCCCATGTTTCTCTTCCTCGCTTTCTTTTCTTTCGGTTTATAGTGTCATATCTTACTAAAAAGCTTGTCCAATGTCAAGCCTAAAAAATAACTTTTCTAGGTGCGATATCTCGCATACTGTTTAACAACTTTTCATTTGGTTCAAAAACAACTTTTACCTTTTGACCTTTCCACTTGGTAACCATCGTATACGTCTTATGTTGCGGCATCTGCGATGAGTAATCCAATGTTTTTTCCACCTGATGATACTTTAGGTCCGCATGGTCTGATGGTGCAACAATTTCCATATCTTCTTTAAGATCTGTGGAAAATATTTCTTTTCTAAATTGCTTGTTCATAACCTTTGCAATATCAAGTCCACCGTCAAAATATGTGTACTCATACTCCACATCCATTCTTCTTAATACGTAGTAATCTACGAAAACCAATACAAAAAAAAGAATCGTAAAAATAATGTTACCTGTCATAAATAATAAAAACGATAAAGCTGTCAACGCAATCAATCCAACCTTAATTGCATTGTCTTTCATCGTTGTTCTCTTTTTTACTAATTGTTCTGTCATATATTCTTTCATTTCAATCCTCCAAGCAATTAGATATTTTTATTATTGTAACACATATAACCACTATTTAACAACACCTATATTCAAAAAAGGAACTCCTTTGGGAGCTCCTTTTATTCTTGTGAAATTACATCATTCCCATTCCGCCACCTGCTGGCATTGCTGGTGTTTCTTCTTTGATGTTTGCCACTACTGATTCTGTTGTCAATAATGTAGATGCTACGCTGGTTGCATTTTGAAGAGCACTTCTTGTAACCTTAGCCGGATCAAGGATTCCTGCTTTTACCATGTCCACATATTCTTCTTTATATGCGTCAAAGCCAATGCCCGGTTCTTGTTCTCTAACCTTGTTGATGATAACTGCGCCCTCTAAACCAGCATTTGCAGTGATGTGATAAAGTGGTGCTTCCAAAGCCTTTAAGATAATCTTCACACCGGTCTTTTCATCACCTTCTAATTCTTCTGCCAGTTTTGCAACTTCCTTAGATGCATGAATATAAGCAGAACCACCACCTGCTACAATTCCTTCTTCCACTGCCGCCTTAGCTGCAGATAATGCATCTTCCATACGGAGTTTCGCTTCTTTCATTTCTGTTTCTGTTGCTGCACCAACACGAATAACTGCAACACCGCCTGCTAATTTAGCAAGTCTTTCTTGTAATTTTTCTCTGTCAAATTCAGAAGTTGTTTCTTCGATTTGCGCTTTAATCTGTGCCACACGTCCTGCAATTCTTGCTTTGTCTCCCATGCCGTCAACAATGACTGTGTTTTCTTTCTGTACTTTTACAGATTTTGCACGCCCAAGCATATCAAGTGTTGCTTCTTTTAAGTCCAAACCAACTTCTTCAGAAATCACCTGTCCGCCTGTTAAAATAGCAATATCTTCTAACATTGCTTTTCTTCTATCACCATATCCCGGTGCTTTTACTGCAACTACATTGAAGGTTCCACGTAATTTGTTCACGATTAATGTTGTAAGAGCTTCACCTTCGATATCCTCTGCAATGATTAACAATCTAGCCCCTGATTGCACGATTTGTTCTAAAACAGGAAGTAAATCTTGAATATTTGTAATCTTTTTATCTGTGATTAAGATATATGGATTATCTAATACAGCTTCCATTTTTTCCATATCTGTTGCCATGTAAGCAGAAATATATCCGCGGTC
>JAEIGA010004368.1_pt1 | contig 21875 bp, 27 predicted proteins | sample 9270691 | NCBI WGS metagenome assembly JAEIGA01 (sample SAMN17057246, study PRJNA624740) | gut metagenome | biome: biome; isolation source: fecal sample | host: Bos grunniens | place: China: Xizang | collected 2019 | reverse complement strand
CCGTCATCAAGGCCAACCTTAACTTTCAGGGCATCTTTTCCGTTGATACCCTTAACGATTTCTTTGAGGTCATCAAAAATCTGCTTGCCACTGCCCTGGTCAATAGAGGCGCCGCCTTCAACGCCAAAAAGCAGTTTAATATCCGGCTCTCTTGACATTAACTATTTTCACCATCCTCCGTAAAGAAAAGGCTTGGCAGAAGCCAAGCCTTAACGATTATTCTTCGTATACTGGGTCCACCCAAACGGTGGCATTGTATGTGTCTCCATATGCGGAATTGAATTCGAACACAGCCTCCTGAATAAAGTGAAGTCCTTCTCTGGATCGCAGACCTCTCGTCATCTGCCCATGCCATACACCGAACGCTTGCTCCCTATCAGATCCGATTTGGAAGCCATTGTTTAATAGAGCAACGATGTTATCAATACCGTCTGGATAACCTTTTGGATAAAGCGACTCTCTGTGTTTATCGCCTGCAAAATAGATATCTACTTCATAGGAGCCGTCAGCCTGTTTAATCGGCGCGGAATGCGTAAGAGAGTCCATAAGAGCCGTAATTGACCCATCAATTCCAAAGCTTCTTGCAATGTTTTGAATCGAGGATATTAGCTTCTTTGCGGCGTCTTCCATCTCAACAACAGTTACAAGAGCACCTGTACCGCCAGCACCAGAGACTCCGCCCTTCAGCCGAATGCCTTTTGCAACGCACTCTGCAATATACTCTTTGGTCACAGCCTGGCCATCTGAACTACCCACGTAAGCATTCAGCTTCTTCATAATGGAGTCTATATTGATCGCCATACTGCATTCACATCCTTACTTATCGCTTTTCTCCAGAAAAGCTTCCACAACAGCCGCTTCGTCCAGCTTGCCGCTGCTAACAACCTTAACAAGCCTCTCCATGTCGTCCTGACCAATGCTGCCGAACAAAGCCATGGAGTTATCTGCGACAACACTCAGAGACTCAATCATCTTCTCCAGGCGAACCCGCAGATCGCGCATCTGAGTATCACACTCATACTGAATCTTTTCTTCAACAGCTTCGCAAATCGCCGCCATCTGGAGTTCGTCGATCTTACTTACGATTGTGGGGTACAGGTCTGTTCTATATAGCAGAGCATACTGTTTGTCAGACCCGATAGGCATAGTGATGTCAGTATACTTGCCAACAACGTTCACACGAAAAGCGAAATCCTTTAGCTCAGGCATATACATACCGTTATCATCAAAACAGCTTTCCACGACGTTTTTCACAAAGCTGATCATCTCGGCCAGGTCAATAACTTTACTGACAACAAAAGACACACCATTCCAAGAAACAACCTCGTCATTAGGGAAAGCGGAATTCATTACGTCCTCGAAAGTGCTCTTCGTAATATTCTTTGCCATTACAATTCCTCCTTTAATTCATCAGAAGATTTCTGCCTTTTCATCCGCTTACGTTCAGCTCGTCCCTTCTTGATTACCTCATAGGGAACCCAACCTCCATCAATGCGGCTGTACCCGACCCACAGATACGTAGCATCAGGGTACCGGTACCAGAACAGTTTTCGCTTCAAAAGTGCAGATGTATCTGGACACCCCTTGGTGTCAATCACTTCCTCACGACCATCTGCATAGCGAATGAAGAAGTCTGCAACATATGTAACAGCTCGCACACGTTTACCATCGTGGATGAACTCCGGTTGCAGCTCATATGGTTTTTGTAATTCAAAGTAAACCACATCGCCGCTTTCCACTTTAGGACAGAGAACATCCCGGTAATACTTCATCTCAAGAATTGAGTCAAATACAATGTCGTCACATGTGCGCTTTTCTTGGTCTTTATCAACGTTAAATTTTGATCGTGCCATATATCTCCTGCGTAAATAAGGAGGCGGCAAACGCCGCCTCCTTACCATTACTTATTCCGCCTCAACCTTGGAAGTCTTTCTGGTCGTCTTTCTAGCTTTCTTTGGCTCTTCGGTAGTGACACCACGAGACTCGGCAATCTTCCTGAAATAGACCGCACCGCATTCCGGGCTACAGGCGACGTCCTGCCAGCGGAACTTGTCGGTCGTGACCCTGGTATCGGGGCACGCCTTATAGTCCTTACCGCATGCGCGGCACTTCTTAGTTACTGCGGGCATACTTTTCACCTCGATTAGGCGACATCCTCAGCGTCGTTAGCGAAGATGGTGTAAGTCCAGAAAGCGCTGGAGCCGCCGCAGCCGCCTGCCAGGGCCTCAGCCTCGAAGGAGTGGACGGTCTGGTTGTCACCCATGGCGAAGTCAAAGTTGCCAGAGAAGTCGGCCTTGGGAATAAAGAACTGAATGTGGTAAACGTTGGCACACTTGTCCTCGCCGAAGGCGTCGACATACATCATGCACTTACCGGAGAAGGTGTCAGACAGGTTCTCCATAACGTTAGCCTGGATCTTACGCTTATAGTAGACCACGACCTCAGTGCCATCCTCGATACCGGTGAAGGCAATGGCCTTGGTGGCGGGGGTGTAGGTAAAGGCAGTGTCGGAAGCCTCGGCGGCCTGAATCAGCTGCTTCACGGGGACACCGGCCTTATCCTTAACCAGGATGTGGGAAATCTCGGCGCCGGTTGTGCCGACTGCGGTGTAGTTGGTAGCGGCGGCATTACCGGTAACGGTCAGATAGTCAACCCACTGAACCTCGGTGGCCTTGTTCTCGAACTTGCTGCCGGTCTGCAGCTCCAGCATACCACCGGAAACCATACCGTTGGAGCCGGTGATCTTAACAGCCTTGTTGCGCTTCAGAGAAGTCAGCTTGCGGCCCTGCTTACCAGTAATATCCTGCTTGTCCTCGGTATTAGCAATGGTGGCACTCTGCAGCTCATCCAGAGTACACAGGGGCAGGCCGGTGCCAATCTCAAAGCAAGAGATAGTCTCCAGGCTAGTAATTGCGATATCGCCAATATACATAGCATTTCCTCCTATTTATTTGATAGCCAATTGAGCTCGCTTTGGCTGAGCTCCTTGGCATTAACAGTGCCGGCGTACACGCCGATCATTCTGTTGTTGTAATTATTTTTCTTTACGACTTGTTGTACGCATTGATTGAATTGATAGATTGAGAGTTCTCGTGTTCCCTCAAAACCGTAGTGATACTGTTCTGAGTTAACCATTGCGACAATCAACTCTTCGAGTTGAGAGTTATCAATGCGCCCGCGGCGGCGCTTGCGTTTCTCCTTTGCGCGTTCCAACATATATCGTTTACCCTCGGCATTTGCTGGCTTTCGGGTATCCTTCTTAAAACCATGAATCTTTCGAAGGATGTATGTAATACTCCTGTAGTCCGACTGGTTAATTTGTCTATCATGCAGTACATCTAAAAGAACCGGTCGACCAGTATCCAGATCTTCCGCAACCTGAAATAACTTAAGATCCAGATCACCAAAAACAAGTGAGGTGTCCATTTCCCGGAAAGCGCCGAATAAGTTTAGAAATAACTGGTAATCTGTAATCTCGGTCCAGTCAATTCCGACTCTGTCCAGATCGACCATCATGTCGATTGGCATCGCCGTCAGTAATTGAACAAGATGATAGTAAGACTCCTCGTTATCAATAACATCTCCGACAGTTGGGATTTGGATTCGAATGAAATCCTTGTTTGGAATCTCTATTTCCCTCTTGTACAGGAAGTTCTGAATCGCCATTTAACCACCCTTCCTGTTTGTCGGAACGGGGTGTCTCGTGGCAGAAGTTCTGTTAAACTCTGTTGCATGGAAGGTAAGCACCTTACCCTGATAATCAGAGGTTGGAGCCCATCGCTTAGATGAGTACAGGTCTAACTTTCCAAGACCATACATCCAGCTGCCGTTGATCGAGTCAGCGATTTCAATCGCAATTTTGTCAGGCCGCACACCGCCCTCGTCCAGGCGTAGCTTACTCTTATGAGTCATAATCCAGATATAAATCACATACCGTGTGTAGGTGTCATCGATGGACTTCTGAACATCCACATCGAAACACACATAGGTGGTTCCGTGTTCAACAGTTTCCGGAATGTACTCATAGGGGAACACCTGCTTATAAGCAAGCGTTTTGGGATCAGCAGGAATATTACCGTCCGTAATAAGACGGACAATTTCCGGGGACGTCAGCAGATCCTGCATGAGCCGATTTTTGTAGTCATACAATTCATTCAGCTGCAATCAGATCCACCCCCCAGTAGCAGGCACGTCCTTGGCTGAAGAAGTGTCTTCGCGAGGGAAGTGCGTGTAGTAGTCTGCAATATGCAGTTCCAGATTGTCATCATCCTCTGTGTTGCATTCGTACATAACGAGGTTCAGCACGCCGTCTTCGTTATAACTGCCCCCCAACTTAAAGGGCTTCGTTAGCCTGTACGCAAGCGGGGAAGGAGCGCCGTAATCATCTATGATGAATCGATGTTCTCTGCCCAGCCGCAGGGAGTGCTCATCCTTTGGTAGGGTGACGGCGACTCTGGAGTCTCCACGCAGAACAATAAATTCTCTATCGCCCATCTCGCCGCTTAGATATCGAGTGCCATCCTCAACGATGCACCACCGTTCGATGATTTCGCCATTGTCAATCCACTTCAGAAGATAATTGCACTGACGCATCTTTGCCTTGGTGTACACTTCGGTATGGGCATCCTTCTCAACGATAATCCAATGAGACCCCATCCACTCAACAATTCCACCATGCTTTACGGTTTCGTTTGGCATGGTAAAAATCGTCTTTGTGTCCAGATTATCTGTGTCAATGACAGACAGAGAATATGGTGTGCCATCGACAAGAACATCAGTAAACGAGAGTGTTTCAGGCATCTTTCTGGAGAATCTATTCTGAGCTCTTCGCAGCGTTGTCTCTCTGCGAGTTGCACCGCGAACATCATTTCTTGCCTCATAGGTCTCCCAAGGGTTCATTGGACGCACCTCCCTTGTTCCGGGCCACAAGGCCATAATCTGAACTCAAAGCCTCACAGATACGAATTGCACGGAACACCTCTCGTTTGACCACAGACACATCACAATCTGGCTCATCGATCAGATACTGCAAAGTAGAGATGAGGGATAGCAGTCTCTGGTCGTTCTGGATCAAGTCCATGAGTGACTTGAATCCGAGTAGCTCCATCTGCAGACTTTCCATGTAGGTGCGCAGGGTGTCTTCATTGGATTCCTTAATGGGTAGAATCTTGAAGAACCGACCAACCAATGCATGGAAGTAGTTGTGGAGCATATCTGGATTAACAAACTCGCTCTTCACAGTGCTCATGTATGTAAATCCGTTAGATCCCCGTGAGCGTACGAAAACTCCCTCATCTTGTTCGTAAACTCTTTTCTCGCAGAGTCATATGCACCCCTGACACGGAACAGAAGTTCGGCAGGGGAGTGGCTCGTGAAGTCACGGGTATTCAAAAGCAGCTGCCAATTATCCTGCTGGTTCACAAATGGCTTCAGCCATTCGACAACCATGCCATCAGAGATAATGTCAACCACCTCTTCAATTGTGTCTTCCTGAATCTCGGCAGAAAATTCGCGGATTTCATCGTTCGCTACACCAAAATCATACCGGCATGTGCTGCGGAATTTTGAACACGCACGCTTCATATACCCATCAACAGTAGTCATGCGCTGATAGGCATCCATCTCAACGAATTCATACTCTGAGATTTTCGACAAGAACGACGCTGTAAACATGTCATACGAAAGTCTCATCGTACACCACCTTATTATCAGTGTTCGACTAGCTCGACTCCGAGGCAGTCTTCCAGGACGGAGATTTTCTTCATAGAGTCAATCTCACCGCTCTCGATCATCTGCTGTGCTCGATATGCAACAGAACGCTTCTGGCCGCGAGACATCTCGCCGATAATCTCTGCGATCTCGGAAGGGGTCTTCGCAAAAATGTCATCAAAATCATCAACACCGATCGCGTGTTTGTAATACTTGCCAACACCAAGGTAATCAATGACCCATGCATCATCTTCGCCGAACATGAACCAATTGTTAGCAAAATGCTTCTTAGAAGAACTCTTTGCGTTCTTTAACTCACTTAGCTCCATATCCTGTTCGTCACCGAAACCGGTCCACTGGTACAGCTCGCCAGTCTTGCGGCTGCGGTAATACATTGCACCGTGGAAGCCATTATAAACAGTTACAATCTGGTTGAGGTCGATTCTCTTGGGTTCGATGCACACGTCATCGGAAACGGTAACAACCTCCTGTGCAACTGGCACAGAAGTTCCAACATCCTTTGCGGACTTTGCGGCGCGGGGCTTTCTTGAAGTCTTCTTATCTTCCATTTTCATATCCTTTCATGCAAAGGCGGGTCCGTACTGGACCCGCCAGGTTAAGTAACTGATCAAGCCATCTCGTAACGGCCGATGCCGGCATTGCCACCGGCCAGAACGATGCCGATGCCGTACTTCTCGGAGTAGGCCATCTCATAGGTCAGGTCGGCATTGTCCATGGGGTTGCCCAGCAGCATCAGGGACTCGCCCTCGTAAACCACCTTGATGGGCTTGTCGTCGCCGGCAACGATGGTCAGGATGTCGTCATCCATGACGAAATCGGTAGAGCCAATCTTGTGACGCTGGGGCATAGCCACAACGGGGGTGCCGAAGAACTTGCCCAGGTAGCCCATGTTGTACATATCTGCCTCAGCGTTATCGCCCTGGATGGAGGGGGCCAGCTTACGCAGGGCCTTCTTGGTGCCGACAATGGTAGCAGTCTTGCCACCTGCGGCGGCCTCGACATGAGCGATCAGCTCCAGCAGAGCCTCCTCATCGTAAGCACCGGCTGCAGGGAAATAAGTGGCGCCGCCCATCTGATCGCCGGTGGCGGACATCCAAGCAGCATAGATGTCGTTCAGCAGCTGCTGACGGAAGGACTCAGAAACCAGAGCAATGAACTCGTTGAAGTCAATGCGGCCAGCCAGAACGCGGTTCAGCTCCTCGTAAATCTTGACAACCTTACGAGAAGTGGGAATAGCGGTCTCGGAACGGCCTGCCATGCGCTGACGGCGAATGCCCTGAGTGCCATCGGCAGCCTCGGAAACAACGAACATGTTGGCATCGTTAACGACGAACACGGGACGGTCGCCCTCTGCGACATTGCGGAAATCAACCAGATTATAGAAGAAGTCATTCTCAGACAGACCCTCGACAACAGTACGCATCAGAATCTCCTCGACCAGAGCGAACAGGCCAGTGCACTTGCCGTCACGAATGTTCTTATAGTTCAGAACAGTGGAGCCGCCGTTAGCCTCGATCATAGCATCACGCAGCATATCCATGGACTGATCCTTGGAATACTTCTGAACTCTGCCGTGATAAGCGTCAACGGCGACCTGAATAATATCATTCATATTAGTCATTTATATCTTCCTCCCTTCGTAGATTAGGCTTCGGTAACGCCAATCTCAATGGCGTAGTAGGTGTAGCGGCCAGCCTCCTCAATGTGGACACACTCGCCAAAACCATCTGCGGCGGCATCCAGCTTGCCATTGGCGCCGATACCGACCTTGCCGCCCACAGCGGGAACAGTGCCATTAACAAAGCCCTCCTTGGTCACGGAGAAGATGTTACGAGAGCGAGGGATATAGCCACGAACAGACTTGCCGGCCTCATTGATAAACTCGTCCAGGTTGTGCTTGCGCTCGTCGTACATAACCTCGGGGGCGGCGACGATTGCGCAGTCGTTCAGCTTGGAAGCGGCGGTGGCAGCGACAGCCTTCATAACCTCGCGCTGACCCTCCTCGTAACCCTTCAGCTCAACGATAGTGCCATTCTCAACTGCGGCAACCTTGCCCTCAGCGTCGTAGAAACGCAGGGAGACCAGGTCCGCATTCTGCTTAGTGCCGGACAGATTGTCGGTCCGAATAACGGTATAAGCCATTTGATTTTCCTCCTTATGTAATGATTACTCGGCCTTAAAGCCGAACTTCAGGAACACGCCACCATAAGGCTCGTCCTGGTCTTCAACATTGTAGATGCCGCCAGCAGGCAGCTTGGGTGCGCTATCAGCGGGCTTTGCAGAGAAGTTTGCAGGAGTGCCATATCTGCCACGCAGGGAATAGCACTTCTCCTCCAGATCTTCAACAGAAAGACCATCGCAATTTGCCTGCAGTTCCTTGAATGCATCAACCTCGGCCAGATCGCTAAACATAGCAAAAACCTCGTTGCGCTTAGCATCGAGGTTGGCCTTTTCGGTATTGGTCTTGAATTCCCGCAGATCAATCAGTTCAGATCTGGCCGCATCGAGATCGGCGGATGCAGAGCTAAACTTCTGATTCAGCTCTTCAAGGGATGCGTTGCTCTCGGTCAACTTCTGAGAAGCCAGCTCAAACAGGGCCTTCATAGAGCCCTGCTCGCCCTCGTCAAAATCGACGATAGCATACTTCTTGCGCTTCTTAGATTCGAAGTCAATCACAACATTGTCGCCGTCCATAGAGTAGGACGCACCATAGATATTCCAATCGGTGATGTCTTCAAAGTAAACCTCGCACAGCTCAGTGTCGTGGTCAATGTACCAATAGCGAGCCACGTCACCGAAGTCAGTGTCGATGCGTTCCATGCGCAGGGCACTGGACAGCTCCTGCAAGAACTGCTGTGCCAGAGCAAAGGTCTGCTCGGCCTTCATAGTCTGGAACTTTTCACGCAGCTCCTCAACAGTGAAGTCTTCGATATTGAAATCCAGGGTGGCAGTGTCGATGCCAAACTCTTCAATTAGAGTGCTCTTTTCATCCAATGCTTCATTTCCTCCTTCCAACAGTTCTTGATTTATTTCAACCCCTGCATTCGGGGATTGAATCATTGAAAACGCTTCCTTAAATTCCTGCATCATCTCAGCAAGTTGGGAGCGGAATTCGCTCTTGGAGAAGACCTCCAGAGAAGCAGATTCATAACACGGCTCCGCGGTACCCAACAGGCAAAATGCCTGGAACTCAAAGCAATCGATAACATACACGCCGTCGACCATGTGACCCTCTTTCACGAGAATCTCCATAGACTGGTCGGTCACGCCGTTATCCTTAATCTTCTTGTACGCCTCCTGTCTCTTCCACAGGATCACATCAATGCACAGGTACTCGTGATCAACAGTTCCGTCGGTGATTGTTTCCCACCAGTGCTTTGCACCACCAGGAACGACGCCTACCGGCTGAGTAACATTCACTATGTACATACCGGTGCCATTCTTAACCAGTTCGACATCGTGAGAGCCGATCTCGTCTGTTTCACGATCATATCGACACACAACAGGACAGTTGTAGATGCTCGGCATACAGCGCTCAAATGCTTCCTTGCTGATGAAGCTGCCGTTACGGTTCTCTCCGGTGTAGCAAATTCGCAGAACACCCTTGTCGAAAGATCCATTGTGCTCCACCAGAGAATCAATGCAGGAATCAAAGGTCAGCACCATATTTCTCTCGTCCATAATCACAGTTCACCACCTATCAATAACAAAAGCCCGTATGGCGCTCCCATACGGACATCAGAAAGTCAGCACATCAGACAGTGCATAATTGTGCTTGAAGTCTGAGAAAAACAGACTTCCCGAATTAGATACAAAGATGTATCGCTCATTTAGGTCGTCAGACTTCATTATCTTCAGACCTTGCTTGACGAGTTCATCTCTTGCCTCTTTAGAAAACACATAGATAAACATCTACTCACCTCACTATGCATCTTCACGGTTCTGCTCGCCACTTTCGGAAAGTTCATCAATCCCCTTTTCTGGTGCGCCGCCTTCGTCAGTAGCCCCAACGGAACTTCCAGACTGAGTGGACGAACTCTGCAGAGGAATGAACAGCTCCTTAATATTAAGAACCTCATTCTCCAGGAAGTTCATGGAGTCTAGCTCTGCCTGGCCAAGCCCCTGTGATGCACAGTAATAGGAAACCATCGGCATGCCATACTGACAAGCCTTCAAGTACATATCACCGACTTCTTTCCGGTTAAAAGGACTACAATCCAAGAACGTCACTCGGAAGTTCTTTCCAAAAGGCTGGGATTGAATCAGACGATTCAGCATTCCCTCAACGCTCTTTACAATACCATACGTGATTGCCTGGTCGGCTTTAATGGAAAGTGTAAGCGCGTTAGCAGATGCTTTATTGTTGTTGAAGATTAGGGAGGAGACGCCCGCAGCGGTAAACAGGTTCTGTTCGGCCTCTGCAACGGTGTCCGTATCGCCAGTATGTGCCCGCTCAAAGCTAATCTTCTCGATTGGCATCGGAGATAGAACAGAGCCAATCTCCTCAGGGAGGACGCTGTCCAGGTTACGATAGAACTCCTTCGCCTTACCAAGATCCATTTTCCAGTTGCCATCATCGTCTACGCCGAGCGTCATGACGAGCATTGCGTAGTTATCCAGCGTGGTCTTAGCCAAACGAAGCTGTTTCAGATCTTCGATGTCGTAAACCTCTCTCAGAATTCCAGCAAATGGGGGGATAGAATAATCTAGGATGTCGTCATTGGCTTTAATCGCGAATGAAGTAGGGGAGTCTAGGTCGATCCACTTGTTCTTGGTGTTCTTTTTATAAACACTCTCGTACTTAGATCTGAACTCCGGAGGGTAATAATCCAGAAGGGACGCATACCTGTCGAAGTAAGAAAAATCGAAACCAATGTTCAGAACGTTTCCCTCTATAGCAGAGATCTTGCAATAATCTGGGGGAAGCTGCTGAATGGTAATGTTATCGTTAGTTACCCAGATAGTGCCATAAAACGTATCCTCTCGGAGGCAGACAGTCAGAATCTTTGCCAGCTGTTTGGTGTCGACCAGTGACATGAAATTCATTACCTTGCGGTAATTGCTATTCATACGACTCACACTCGCCCTGCCTGGGTCAATTCTGTAAGGGGAAATCACGTAGGAGAGATCTGAGAGTCCGGCGAAATACTGAATCAGCCGCCGAAAGTGGGAACTAGCACCGTAGATATATGTAACTGCATCTCTCAGCTGTTTTTCATATCGGTACGGGTCTTTCAGGTACTCAGAGATGTTGTCTTTGGAGTACCTGGAAAATGTCGGGGTTTTTACAACATTGTTCAGATCCCTAGTGATCAGACGGTTCAGCGTAGCAAATCTCTGCGAGATGCCAAACTCACCGGCAAACTGCACGCGGTCACCCCTGTTCTCTCGGACAACAGTTTCGTTAGACTGAGGTGTCTTTGCGGATCGTGCCGCTTTCTTACTCTTCTTGCTCAATTATTTCACCACCCTCCGTTTTATTTTAATTTTGGTTTGCGGAACATAAAAATATCTCCTTCAGAGCTACTTTCCCGTTTCCGCCCGAGCTTGCTCTCCAACTGTGTGGCTACATAGTAGTTGTAACTTAGACTGGAGTATCGGTCCTTACGCATACCAGAGCGCTCACGGATACGAACTTTACCACCGGACTCATCGTGCTGAAGTTTAACTAGCTCATCGATGAGCAGCGTTGTATGAACATAGGGGAGTTGGAGCTTCTGCTTATCTATCGCGGACAACTTGTTGTATCCGGGAATCTCACTCAAAACTGCCTCCGCATCATACTCACTGGTCAAGAGCCGAATCTTTCCAGATCTGAACCCTTCTCTCAGAAGTATTGCGCACTCTGAATTCAAAGAGGCGCTCGCCTTAATCGACCATATTACCTTCTCGGCATTTGGCGATGTGCAACGTTCTGCCATAACGGGATCGTTGCAGCAAGACAAGGCCGGGTATATCTCGCCGCTATCTGGGTCGTTCATATCTCGAACAAGGCAATCAAAGCAACCGAGTCCAACACCCTGAGTATCCTGCACGATATAGTCACATTGATACTCATCGAACAGTTTGCGAATCATCAGCGCCTGGTCTTCTGTGTGCAATCCCTCGACAGTATCGCAGTAAATGATATTACTGGTGTACCGACCTGTCTTAGTTGGTATGAGTTGGTTAATAAAAATTGCAGTGGCGTCGTTATTGTGCTTGCTACTAGACATAAGGGCAATGTCGGCAGAAATCAATCGCAACTCGCCAGGTTGTTTCGGGGTGATCCGTAACTTTGCGCTATTGCCAATCATGTTAGAGATTGCATCCGGAAGCATTGGGTATTTAATCTTGCGGTTCTTCGATATAGAATTGAAATCAAAGAACGTTCCGTCCGTATTTCCCCACCATAGTGCCTCATACTCCATGCGAAACTTAATCTCGCTGAAGTCAGTTTCTGCCATCTCATCAGCAACCATATCCGCATCCAGCAGACCTTCTGCAATAGACAGTTGATACGGGAGCCCACAGACGAACTGCTTCTTGGAATCGTCGAGCATGAACCGACAGGTGTCAGTGCATTTTGTGTAACTCCAATGATCAACGAAGTAAGCAGAACTTAAGTAGATCGTCTTATTCTTCTCTTTTTCGTATTCGAGAAGTCGCTCCTTTTTGGAAAGCTCTGCATACTTAGGCATCCTGCGTTGAGTCAAGAACTTTCTCAGAACAGTGTCGATAACACTCTTGGACACCATTCTGAACTCATCAAGCAATAGAAGGTTGGCACGATTTCCTCGAGCGGTATCAGAAGCGGTGACAACCTTGATATATGATCCATTCTTAAAAACAATTTGTGCATCTGTGCCATTTATCTTCGTCTGGCGATCATCAATCTCTGCCGCCAGTTCCGGAGAATTCGGCTTAAGCTCCAAAAGGATTTTTTCTAATACATTAATACTCTGGCCGCGTGTTCCGGAGGCAATACATATCTTTGTCCCCGGATACAGAATGCATCGAATGGCACAGAATATAGCACTTAGAAATGTCTTTCCAATACCTCTTGTGCCGATGAAGCAGCTCGTAGTAGCCCAGTTCATCATCACAATAAGTATCTTTTGGAACAAACGGAGATCTAAATGAAGGTAATCCTTTGCAAATCGATGGGGGCCTAGTTAGAGCGATAGTAACTCGCCCATAGTGCAGCGCCTCTCATGACACGTTGCTCTCTTGTCTCACAACCGCTCAATCGACCACCTCCTCTGAACTATCTCCAAAGATATCCAGGAGTAGCGTATCGTCGTCCTCGTCGGCGTACTCTGGCCTGTCAACCCTCAGCCGCTCGATCTCCGCTTCGTAAAGAGCGGACCTGTGGTTTTTAATACCCACCATCTTGCCGAGGTGCCCAGCAAACCAGATCAGAATGTAGCGGATTATACCATCGGCATCTTCAAATTCAGGATCTGGCTCTGGAATCGGGCGCTGATTCTCCCATCTTCGAATCCAAACGCCGAGAGGGGTGCTGTCCAGTGTGGTGTCGGATTCAGTTTTCTTCTGAACGGGCTTCTGATTCAAACTGCCCAACAGTGTATTAAGCATATTCATATTCTTATCAACGGGCTTGCCTTCAGCGGCATCCTTGCTAATCATCTCTTCCAGAATACAAATTTGCTTATACAGGGATACAGAACCCTTGTCGAGATCGACACCATCTGTCCACTGCTTGTACCGTTTGTCCAGCTTCAGGACAAACTCAGGCTCGAAGTCAGAACCCCAGAATTCAACCACTTCATCCGGAACATCAACTATTGGCTTGGTGGACGATACAGCGGCTTGGATTGGCTCGACCTTGGTCGAGACGGTACAAACCACAGGAGCATCCCACATAGTCCCCTCCTCGCGGAGCGTATCATCATAAGACTTGCCGGCGTTCTTAACACCATTCACGCGGTTTATATAGGCAGTCATGATGGACCGAGAAGCACTGGTCTTCTCAATTGCATCAAACTGCTTCTCATTCCAGTACAGATCCAGCTTCCGGCACAGCTGTCTGGCAGCCATCTTTGCATCCCCACATTCGGTATGATATGAGTTGTATAACCCCTCAACGCATTCACGGCAGTATGGAAGATAGGCGACGCCTTTATATAGTTGTCCATAGCTGACTGGGAAATTGCCCTTGAGTCTACCATACGCAACTCCGCACTTTCGACATACGGAACCGGATGCGTTTACTTCAATCGCAGCCATCAGCAATCCTCCTCGTCGTCCAGATTCTTGGGTGCGGGCCTTGCTTCCGCCTGGGACAACTCGTAAATACGAGCGGCTATCTTCATATCTTTACCAAACGTCATCTTAGGAACGTATCTGGCTTCAATTTCGCACCACTCGCCAGAATTTGGCTCTTTGGTTCGTCTCGCCGCCCTATGATGCAGAGAGATCGTACCAAAACCCTTAATGTTGATATCCTCGCCGTTCTTGATTGCATCAACCATCACGGCTAGACATGCATCGAAGATGTTGGTGACATCGTCAGCATTGTACAGCACATCGCGCTCCTTACGCTTCACAACGAATTTGGCAGAGGAACCAGTATCATCAGTGATGGTGAATGTATGACGCTGAATCATAATTGGTTTACGAACATCGTTTTCTCGGAGGGCCGAGGCGACGCGCTCAATCAATTCCTTTTTCTTCATGATTTTACTCCTTGGGCCTGCAAACTAAGATTGCCGGCAAGGCATCTATCTGCGAGGCTATCTATCAACCCCTTATGCTTGCCGGTCACAATGTCTTCACGAAACACAAAGTGATATTCGGCGCCGATCGATTCGAGTAGGCGCCGCTTTGTCAATAGTGTTCGTCTGTAGTTTTCGTGTTTCTCGTCTCTTAATTTAGATGAAGCCCAGTTCTTTCTATCGACAGAATCAAGGACGCCTGCAACCTCGATAAAAACCTGCTTGTCTCCGATTGATATCACATAATCGCAATCAATCTTTGAATCAACTTCAACGAAATCTCTATATCGAATGTCGCGGCGATAGTCCACTCCGTAAACAAACCCTCTTTGGTTTAAGTATTCAGTAAACTCATACTCTAGCGTAGAACGGATAAGTTCACCACTATCGAGAACGCATGTATTACTGAAGCCGCCTTCATTCATCATGCATCCAAGAGACTTTACATGTGCAAACAAGTTGAGGCCCGCATTGGAGAAATGTTTTGAGTATGTCTTATGGTTGTGTACAACATCACTGTAACGCCCTGACTCAATATCAGCCCAAGATATGTACGGTTTTCCGGTAGCGGCTTTATATGCAAGAACTACATCTGTAAGATGATCTATGTAGTATTGCGCTTGTTTCCCGATACGCATCTTTAATGGGCGCAACCCACACTCTAATCTCATCTCCTCTAAAGAGCCAAACAGTCGATTTATCACTATCATGCTAAATCCGATATTCGGTGTGGTAATATCCTCTCGAACAACATTTCTGCCGTGAGTCGCTTCGAATCTAAGCAGAACATCTGCAACCTCTTCCTTTGTCCATACCTTCTTACACGGCTCATAACCGCACCATCGAACAAAGTCTGCGTATGTTTTTACTGACTTGTCAGGACAGTACGAAATAAACCATGTGCAGTTCGGTAAGTTATACTCGTCGCTGGTTAACTCAATCGACGTTAACGGTCGACCAAGCTTATCAGAATACGCCTTGAACTCCTCCACAAAAACCATATAGTCAGACACCGATGCTCGCGCACGGGACTTCTTCCCGAACATTCCAAGGAAACCCTTATATGTAACATGATTAGCCTTGAGAACACGATTGATAATGCGCTGTTGAGGCATGTTGTTCTCTCCCGTGCATTCCTTCGTTATCGGAACATGCCCGTGTGAGTCAATAAACTGCCTATATAGAATAATCAAGTCCTCGTATGTAATTTCAGTTGAGTCGATCATTTTGTCGCCAACACGTAAGCAGACAGCTGGCATAAACCACCTCCAAATTTTTTAATTCACAAACAATAAAGACTAACGGCGAGAACCGTTAGTCCAATTTGACAGGGCGTTATGTAGTTCCTCTGTTCGCATATAGACCCAAAACATTGTTTTACTGTTCGGGTTCAGCGCACAAAGCTCGTATCGTATATTCTTAGATGATAAATAATCTCTTAACTTCAAACTATAGCAACAGTACAGACCGTCACTTCTCACAAGTCGCTCAATCCCTTCGTTTCTACTTTCTTGAATCCATCCGCATCGAAGAACATATCGAGAGTTGCCTCTGTAGATCTATCGACATACACAGAAACCATAGATAGGTCACTCCAACCTTGAATCTCTTTAATTACAGAATCTGGAATCCCGTTATCTGACAGGTAGGTGGTATAAGCATGTCGAAGAGCATGAAAATATATTTCACGCCCAGTCATTCTGGATAACGTAGTAGCCCAGCTGTTGACGGTTGAAATGCTTAGCTGCTTTGTCGGGTCTGCTTTATTGGGGAATAACCAGATACTTTCAACCCCGAGTCGTTTGCGCTCGTTCATCCACAGTTCAAGATACGGACGAAACGGCTTCACCAGTGTGTACACATTTAGCATCTTGCCTTGAGTGCCACGCCCCTTCGTGCGCATGGGAGAGCTTCTCCAGAGGCTACCTCCGCAGACAAGCTTGTCATCATCAAAATCCGTTACCTTAAACCGGCAAATCTCAGATTTTCTCCTGCCGCCAAAAGCCGCAAGGGCTAAGAAACAAGCTATTTCGTATTTTCCCTTTTCGATAAGAGTGTTCAAAATTTCTTGTATTTCATCTTGAGACAACACAGTTTTCTCTCTCACGGGCTGGTTGGCCGGACTTTCAATTTTGTTAATGATGTTGCGGAACTTGGCATACTCCTCTTCTTCGTCCCCAAGGATGTTCTCACAGTAATTGGAAATTGAGCTGAGTGCAGCCTTCAGCCTACGAACACGAGCAGGGCTATTTTGATTAGAACCAATCAACCAACCCTGGTATGCAATAATGTCCCTTTTAGTGATGTTACGGAATGGTTTGTTCCTAGCGTTTTGTAAAACCCACACAAAAAAAATATCTAAGTCGTTGGAATACCCATTCACCGTACCGGGGCTGCGCTGGATAGATCTTAAGTAATCAAGAAAGTCGTTTTTCAGCTGCTTATTCTCAGGATTGACCTGTGCCAAAAGCTCAGGGCTTGTGATGTTATTCATCTTTGTCTTTCTGGGCACTCAGGCCACCTCCTCGTATTCATTCATTTGGAGCCGGTAGACGGACTCGAACCCCCGACCTACTGATTACAAATCAGTTGCTCTTCCAGCTGAGCTATACCGGCAAATTCATTGCATAACGCACAAAAGCCCGGTGGGATTCCACCGGGCTTAATATGTACTTAATGGCACTTCAGCCGATACTCGGCATCAACACCATCCTTCTCATTCACAATCAACAACAGCTGCTCAGGAATGCTATACAGCCTCTTATCATTTGCATAGTCATCGGTGCCACACAGAGATCCACAAATCATGGCTGTCACACCCATTTCGCTAAAGCTCTCCCTATGGTGCTTATCACCAATCAGAATGTACTCGACATCCTTGCCGTATACCTTCTGGAATAAAGTAGGTAGTAGCCTGGGCGAAGTTCGGACAGAATCCAGATCTCCGTGGCTTGCACATAGTTCGTGGCCGCAAACATTTAGGAACAAGAACTCACTGCCGCCATCTGGAACAATGGTTACATTCTTGGAGGAAGCAAGGCGAAGCTCGATCCACCACGGAATCAGTCGCTCCATATTGTCTCTGTGGATACTATCCTTCTTGTTTTGGATTGTCCTTGCATGATTGCCATAAGTAGTATATACCAGAACCTCCGGAATGTACCAACTCAGAACTTCAATTGACTGTGCCAGAATTTCAGATGCCTGCATCAACTGATCACAAACTAATTCCTCAGATGCAACTCTTGCAGTTGAGTGGATTCCGCCATGTATAAGATCCCCGAGCACGACCACATGCAGCCTCTTGCACCCATGCCTGACCATTCGGTCAACAGCCCCCTGAATAACGTTGCCAACTCGCTCCTTACATACAGAGGTATTGTAGTGGTTAAAGACATTATCAGTGGTCATACCATAGTGCCAATCGCTTAGCACGAGGATTGCCTCGCTGTCATTCCCATCGCTTCCAGAAATGTCACCATGCGGCCCATTGGACACCTGATTGTCAAACACACGACCGACCGTATTCTGTAAGTCATTCGCCGCTGCGATCAAAGCACCCTCTAGGTGCTCTCGCCTTGCCTCCGTTCGAACAACATTGTTCAGCTCTCTGCGCTGATCACGAATTTGCTGCTGTTCCTTTTGGAGCTTCAGTATTTCGCTGCCGACAAATCCACGACCGGTTTGCGGACCAAGGTCGCAGTCCAAGATTTGCAGGGTGCGGTAGCTGCCATACATCATCCTTCTGGCAGTGTCGGAACTATACTCTTTGCCATATAAGAGTTTTGAAAGCTCGACAAAATCTACATCAGCCAGTGTCTTGTCGTCCAATTTTCCATAGACGAGGCGCCTGTGGTAAGCACCATCGCTTTCGTTATGTAGTCTTTTTAGCTGCATAGGCTACCCCCGTGATTAGCGGCGGCGCCTCTTTGCTCTCTCAGGAGCCTTCTCGCCACGCATTTTTCGAAGCATATTCATAGGGCCCGGGTCTTCGGTCATGAAGTAGTGATGCCTCTTTGAATCCTGGCGCATAGTCCTGACAATATGGACGTTAGGGAACCTCTCTCGGATAGTATTCTTTTCGGACAGAGTAATTGCGATCATTTAATCATCCTTTTCTTCAATATTCAGATTTGGTTATTTTTTCGTCGGGAATTATGCACTATTCCCTTCATATATTAGCCCTGCGCAAGCTGTCCTCAAACCCCTGTGCCACAGGGGTTTGAGGCCCGTCATTTTTTCCAACAACTCAACTTTCTTTTATACAGCGAGAGCGCATAACTGAATCGACATTCTGCTTTGTGCGGATCTCGGCTGCGCAAGTTGCACAATATTTCTGCTTTCTCCCCTTGTTGGCGGTGTTTTTCCGCTCAACGATACCGCAGTTCACACATTCGAAATACGAGTCATCCGTGCGTCGCAGGTACTGGTAACCGAGATTTCGGAAGTCAGAAATGAACATCTCCTCGTCCCCGCCCTCTTCATCGACGAATGTCAGCTGAACATTCAGATTGTCAACCTTCTTGGAGAACCGAATCAATCCGGCGTTTCGAAGCTCCCCATACATAATGCACTGTCGCTTTCCAGAGGTCCGGATGTTCGCCAGCGCAAAGACATCTCTGTCCTGCGTGTTTAGCCAATTATTGTTGCTGGAAGATACGGCATTCCAATACTTCGCAATGCAGAGCATGGTAAACGCCAATCGCTGCAACTGTTTACCTTCAATCTGCTCAATTCGTTCAAGCTCAGATTTACAAATCGAAATACCATCGATTTTTATGATTGGTCTTTTGGTGGCAGACCTAACGACCCGATCTAGTGTGTCAGACCATTGGACTAATGAGGCGTCAGGGTCGCACTTAGTCAGGAAGATGTCCAGCATATCTCGGACATCTTTCCTGTCGTATTGATTTGCTATGTAATATTTCGCAACGCGGGTTAACGTATCCATGGGCTTCGCACCGAGCCTGCGCTCCGCAATCACACGCTCTGCCCACTCATATTCATTCAGAATGATCTCCATGTATATCCTCCACGCAGTAGTTCGCCAGTTCAAATTTACAACCCTTAAATGAGATGGGCCCACCCTCAGCCCTTGTCGGGTAAATGATGCGGTTCTCATTTCTGGCAAGCAGGTTCTTAATAATGGAAGGCCCGCAGACATCCCAGGCAAACCGTTTGGTCAATCCGCTAGTGTAACACAGATCCAGAACAATGTTACACAGGGCGTCCGCATTTGGGCAGGCGATTGCTGAATCCTGAATAAATCGGTCACGCAAGCCGGACACGATAACGCAGGCGTCGTCAGCGGATACCCGCTCGTAGGACGAATAGACCGCGAAGCTACGAAGCTGTCTGTTATACTCCTCACGAATTGCTGCAACCGTATTATACTGCGCTTTAGTGTACACGGCGTCATTCTTGAGAATCGTATAGTCGAACTCAGTCTGTGCTCTGCGCCTCCCAAGATATCCATCGAACTCCTCCTCGAACCGCTGGCAGATGCGGTTCATAACGCACGGGCCTGTGCCCACAGGGATTCGACTCTGATAGTATCGGAGGAACTCCTCCTGTCTCTCGGTTAGCTCCCGCTTGGGCAAAGACTCCAGCTCGTCGATGGTCATTTGGAATTCACGAAGAGCGTTCTTGTTGGTATTCTTAATATATGTATTGTATTGCTTCATGAGCATCGGATATATGTAAATCATGAAGTATGGCTTCTTATCTGCAACGATGCGGTTGTAAAATCTGCGGGTTTCGTCGTCCTCAATAGTGTTTGCCGCGTGGCGATCATGCCATGAGCGGGGCATTGGCTGGGCGACGATACCCTTGGCTTTATCTCTTGCACACCCTCGGTTTCCCGATATTTATTAGGGGAATAGACTATATCATGAAGTTGCTCGCGCAACTCCTGCGGCACTTCCCAGCTGACGGAATTTCGCCGTCAGGGTACGGACCTCATCTCCTCTATAGAGGCGGTGCGTCCTAGTCGTTTGACCTTCCTGCCCGTCACCGCGCAGGCTTGGCACCGGATTGGCATATGTGTGATTTAAGTATTAAATATGCGCCCACCGCTTTCTTTTTACGACGGACATAATGTAAGTTGGGGATGTGTTGAACTCAGCCGCAAGTAATCTGGACGATTCGCCGCATTCGTAACGAGACCGAATAGATCTAATGTCATCAGCCGTAAACTTTGCGGAGTTAGGTTTCTCTCGCTGTCGTTGCGAAAACCTAGCCTTCGCTTCGTCGTCCCACTTATAACCTCGTGCGCAACGAGATGTCATCTCTCCGTGCTTACAACGGTCCTCGTCAGTCCATGAGTCATAACGGGCACGCTGTGACTTAGACATCTTGCGCCTAGTTTCAGCGCCGGCCTTCCTACCGGTCATGTTGATGCGATTCTTCTCCCCGATCTTCTCTTTTGTTGAATCGCTCATACGAATGCCTGCATTACCATGATCGCCTCCTGATTGTACATTGTAGCAAGAATCGGCTTCCCGATATTGTGCAATGTAAAACGTTTCAAGATCATCCAATGCACTTCGGTCGTCAACCGACACAACGACTTGAAACTCAAACGAATCTTCTCCAAATTCAACCCAGGCGCTCTGTAGTTGCTTATTGAAGTGAGACCCGGAATTTAGCAGCGACCGATGACTATCCCACCTGTCACCGAAATTCATTCCGGTCTTCCCAATATAGCTCTTGCCGTCCACTATGTTTGTAATTCTGTAAATACCGAACTGCTTATAAATGTCTTTCATAGCTCCTCCTTTCTGTAAAACTTAAATCACACACTTAGCTATCCCCGGTTAGCAGAGCAATTACTCCACACCCTACATATGTAGGTTCACCGCATTGTTCAACACGCATCACTGCGTGAGGCCACGATCTCACATGGCGTTCTGTTGGCACAGCTGCCCGCAGTTAATTCTATAACTTAAAGCCTTATACTCCTCAGAGTCTTTATCGAACTTAGATCTCACCTCAAACATGGAGGTAATCCAGTTCGTGGTCTTACCAATATCATCACCAAAAGATGCGATATTAGCCGCGACGATATCATCCTCTGTGACGAGCTTTTTCTCAGCCCGCCTCTGTACGCACATCAATGTAGGGAGGGGTCTGTGATAGTCGACCAACACGCGATTATCGGTCAGCATCACAAGATCACCGTCCTTCTCAACTACCGCATGTCACCATGCGGGATAGACTATCTCTTAGCGTCAGTGACGCTCTGGGCGCTTCCCAGCCAGCGGAGTCTCACCGCCGGGGTACCCGGTTCATAGGCATGCCAATTGGTTTAGCCCGTATCCGGTAGTCGTTACACCTTGCAAACAGTTTCCTGTAAGCCTTGGCACGGTATTGTCTGAGTCAGAGTTCCACCGTTAGCCGGCAATCGCCGACACCCTACATTTGCAGGTT
>JAEIGA010004367.1_pt1 | contig 21876 bp, 19 predicted proteins | sample 9270691 | NCBI WGS metagenome assembly JAEIGA01 (sample SAMN17057246, study PRJNA624740) | gut metagenome | biome: biome; isolation source: fecal sample | host: Bos grunniens | place: China: Xizang | collected 2019 | reverse complement strand
TTGTTAATATGTTTTAACACGAATAAGCTTACGGTAGGGTGGGCGTTGTAGAGGTGGCAGTCATAGATCAGTCAAATGCGGTTGTCAAAGGGAACCGTTTATTAACATTCGTATCCCTTATATGGAGTGCGAGTGTTGTATAGATGGTGCGTTGAAAGTGCCGTTTTGGTGTTTTCGATTGTATATTTTTGTTATTAAACTCGATGTCCGATAACGAAAACGATAATCGTGCAATGGATAAGCCAAGTGAGTTGTTAAGGAATGGCTCTACTGAACCCCTTACTGAAGAGCAGAAGCGATTCGTTGAGAAGATCGATGATCTTGGTATCGACGACGCAGACGTTCAAGACGAGGTTGCCGGTAGTATCCCACAGATACCGAACTTGAAGGAGGAGGATCTGGGTTCGCTTAAGGAACTCCTTAACTCGATCATGAACGATGAGCGGGCTCTGGAGAAGAGGATTGACTATGAGTATTACGATACCAATCGCCAGTTCTTCAAGCAGTTCATGGACTATAGCATCAACAACACGATCACCACGATGGACGTTAAACGATACGTCAATAGCCTCACCAACTTCAACTATAATCCGTTCGAGGGTATACGTTCGAATCTTCTGTTCTCTGTGCAGGACAGATTGTTGTATATCCATGAACTGGGTAAGATCTTCGATACCGATTTCTTGGGCACGATCGATATCCAGTTCAAGCTCCATGATATAGACGGGAAGCTGGCTAAGTTCATCAGGAAGGAGGAAGTTCCGTTTAACGATTTCGAACATAGGTTGATCAAAAATATGATGGGCAAGCTGTTGTTAGGCATGTTCAGCAACGTCGAACGCGCTTTCGTTCAGGACAACCATTGCTTGAGTCCCGATTACCTGAAGAACATAAAGGATATCGATAAGACCATGCGCGATGTCTGTTATTCGGACAAGTATGTCATGAAATCATGGAGCATGTTCATGAACAAGCTCACGGATACAAAAACGATGTTCAAGTTCAAGGACTACATTGATTTGAGCGAGAAGCTTAAGCTGTGCTATGATAATAAGTTCCCGATCGAGATATTGATGGCGGACTGCGTTAAGGCGCTTATACCGTCGATCGGGCTCAACTATATCAATGCCATTAAGAGTGTCTATTTGGTTGGTAGACTCATAAGCATATATGTTCAAAAGTATATGCATAAGCGTGCCGTTGAAGAACTCGCTGAACGGATTCGCTTGACTGATATGAGTGGTATCTGTAGAGCCGTTATGGTCGATTATGAGAGTACATATTTCGCCACGTCAATGATACCCAGATCGATGCCAAAGACAGAGGAAGGTATGAGCGAGGAGATGAAGCTGTACTATATTAGTCATACGTTAGCTGGACCGCAGTACTTCCTGTTGAAACAGCTGGAGTATACGCTACCATGCTTAGTGACGCGCGACTAGCTATAAAAATAGCACCGTTATTTTTAAGGCTCAACGCAGTCAGATGAATCGCGGCGTTGAACGATAGTTTGAACGGATTCGTTTGTCGTTTGTATGGAAGGAAGGTCGTTAACGGGTTCTGTTAAGCATGTGCTAACTGTAACGATAATCAGACCGATAAGCGATGCCAGTAGTAGGAATATATAAACCCATGTCGATTTGTAATTAGCGAAGGAGATTTCGATTAACTGAGAACGGATCTCGCATAGATGATAATTGAAGATCGAGTTATCGTTATAGGCAGCGCACCGCTGTGAAATATAGTTAGAACACGACAACTTGGTATTGACATCGTTCTTATCCAGTAGACAGAACTGATAGTCAAACTCTTCTGTATTATGAGACAATCTAAAGTTTACGTTAAGCGTTATGCCGTAGATCGAATTCGCTAGAAAGATGATGCAAACGATAGCCGTTAACACCCTCTCCATGATGATTGAGTAGAAATAATCAGTTTAATCGTGTACGTATAAAGGATGCGTTAGACGGGCCGTTCAGCGAAATGATTTTTTTCATAAGAACACATATAGGTAATATATATGCGCATATATATATGATACAATCGATATATTACCCGTATCAGTTATTCGGCGGCGGTTAGCTGCTGTAGTCGAATAATTAGCGTTTAGAGTATAGCTCTAGACGCACATCTCTATGCTACTGGATGTCTATTGTAATCCGTAAGGAGATACAATGATAGCATAGCCGTTACTTGTCGAAACGTTGGACGCAATCCCGAAAGGGGCTTAATCCATCGGCGGGATGCCAGTCACACCAAACTCAAGGAGGATGGTGTGTAGCTGGGTATATTTTTGTAGTTGCGTTTATGGTTAAGCAATCAAGCGGTCCGATAAAAATAACCAATAAACCGCCTTACATATCAATGACATCCTCATCGAAATCGTCGTCTGGAGCAGTAACAACGGCGTTCATATCATTAGCTCCGTTAAGGGAGTTCAATGTAACAGCATCCTCTACTTCCTTGCGAACTGATGTAGATGGTTTGGGAAGTTCGACTGATATCGCTTCATCGTCCTGGGCAAAGGTTACTTTCTTGTGCTTCTTTGAACGAGCCTGTTCCTCTCCGTCATCATTATACTCTTGCAACATCTTCTTTTGATGGAGCTTGTTGACTGCTTTCGGTGGAGGAGCATTCTTTAAACGATCGTATTCGGTTGACAATTCACGGAGCTGTGAACGAAGACGCTGAGCTTCTTCGCAAAAACGATCGCGTGCTGTTGTCGATGAAGCGGATCGTTCTTCTAGATCGTTTATCATGCGGTTTGCACGGTCGCGTTCTTCGCGCACGGTATTGTTACACTTGATATTGACAAAGTAGACAGTCAGTGATAAAGCGACGATCGTTAGGAGAAGGACGCCGATGGTTATAACCCATGCCTTGTTGTTTATAAAGAACCGTGCGATTGGGCCAGGCGGCTTCTTCTCCTTTTGTTGACCATTGTCAAGAAGGTCAGAGTTTTCACCATCGTCTGACTCATCGAAGATGGCGGACGCATTGAACGACTCGTTTGTTGGTAGAGCAGATGTATCGACTATAACTACCTTTGGTTCACGACTCATTTGGGTTGATATAAAAATAGATTCGATGTTTTTAAAAACCGATCAACCGATGGTTAAAACGATGCGAGTTGATGGTAGTTAATGGGTGATCTCCGTCTTTAACATCTCATCGATCGTTTCACGAAGGAGTGTGTTATGCTCCTCCATTTCTCTCGTATGTTGCTCGCTTTGTTCTTGTGTACTGAACTTAGGCGCACGACGAAGGTGTTTGAGATCGAGATGCTTAAAGATACCGGTATACGCATCCTTTACACGTGAATGCGCCAAACGAATGTGTTTTAGTACTTCGGCGTGTGTGGTTGTGTTTTCTGTAGCGATTACCTTGTTCGATTCGAGTACCTCGTTGATGGCACGGTTGATAGCGGCACAGTAATGTTGTATCGTTAGAAGCATTATGGTATCGCGTTTATCGATATCGTTTAGCTGTTTTCGCAATCTGCGAGTTCTGTTAAGGATCGTCAGTAAGAGGACCGTTAAGAGGGCAAGCAGTATATGAAATTGCGCGTTGGGATGATCGATGAAGATCGCGCGAAGGGTGCTTATGGAAGTGGCCGCGTAGCTGGAGAGCAGGGGCTTGATTGCAGAGAATTGCATCCGTTGATGGTATAAAAATAATCACTTGTCGTCCATGATTGCGGTTTGGCTGAAACCGTCTCTCCTTATTCCCTGGCAAAGATGTTCAAGTGCATATCCAATACGATGAAAGCAGTTACACGTCGATCGATCAAGCGGGTATACGCATATGCGAAAAGCGCCAACCTACTACAGTTAAAGAAGGGGCTGATCGATTATATACTAGACGAACTATATGATCTGAGCTACTGTAAGACGATATACATGTGCGACGATAAGGATACATTGATTCGTTATATCGAGCCGTTAATTGTGATGCATAAAACGCGCAACGATTACTATAGGACGTTCAATGACTATCCGGTAAAGGAATACTATTATACTCCCCTGTTTGATGATGATAGTAGAGATGAGCGCATAATCAAAACCAAATCACAGATAGCGCTGAACAGGATCAAAGAAACGTGTTACTTCTATAGCCTCCGTTATGAGTTTGACGTGTATTCGCTATATCAGTTCATGGACAACAATCGATATGTCAGATCGAGTAGCTCTTCCGATGATGATTTCTCGATCGGTGAAGAGGAAGTCAAACGCACACGTAAACGATTCGTCAAACGTGATATCATTAGTAAGGTCGATAAGGATACTATCAAATTGACGGACTACAACGACAATCTCCGCGTGATTATAGCGCCGATCTTTCCACAGAAACGAGTGCCGTTGGAGCTGGGTCCATCTATCGATTTATCTACCATACGCAACATTAAGCGATTGCCGTATAGTTCGTTCAGTTACCCGTTGTACTTTGAGGTTCCCAATAGGAGTTTTCACGATAGACTCCCGTTTGAATTCAAGATCAGTGAAACGATCAGCGAAGGGATATACATCGACAGAACCAATGAACGCATAGTCATTACCGGGCTCGATTTGTGCACCGTTTATCGCTGTCTCTACGGCGACTATCTGTGTTATAGTCAGAATCTGAGCCACGTCAATGGTAGCTGCGTAGCGACCTCGACTGATTACTATCTGCTGATCGATATCGGTTGCAAAAATATCGATACGGATGATACATTCATCGAGGCGATTAACGACGAATCGTTTAAGGAATTCAACGATCTAGGGCTAGTCGTTTATCGGGATTCGTTGACTATAACGCACAGGAGCATTGATGTCTGAACCGTTAATGGACTCCGATAATCGATATTAACTACTACGAAAACCATAATGGAGTCGTTCTTCTTGGTTCTCGTAATAATAGCCGCAGTGGTCGCCGTCTTATCGATGATCGAGAAGCTGATATCGACTAATCTCTATCGTCAGCGATATCGGTTGAACAAGAGCGGTTATATAAAGATCTTGATACCTGGCGTTCCACTTCCATGCTACATCTATCGTGCCAAGCAGATCAGTGAGATTACAGATAAGATGGCCGCAGAAGAGCTAGCGTTATACGAAAAGCGTATCATACCAGTACATATCGCTGCAGGTATACAGAAGCGTCTTAAGAACACCAAATGTAGTGTACAGGATATATTTACGGTCGGCGAACCAATAAACAGCATCGTTAAGACGGTATCCAATGGGATGGGTATCATTAATGATGCCGATCCAACGCAGTCAGACACAGCGGCCAAGTGGAAGATACTTAAGCCGGTCGGCTATAGGGTCAATTGCTTTACCGATCAGGACTATCTGTATGTGATGTGAGGTTGGTTGAATCACTATAGTCAAACGGGTCAGTTAAATGAGTACGATTATGACTATAAAGGTAGTCGTTTAATGACTATCTTTGACTGTACGATACAACCATATATGAGACGATCGCGTTTGTCGATTGATATCGTTTTTTTGTTGCTATTTTTGCGAATTCGTAAACGATTATGGCCGAACAGAACGATCTGCATCAGCTTCTCGTCTCTATGCTCAATGGAGTCACCACAGAGAACCCACTTGAGTATACACACACCATGTACGACTCAATTAGCCCTGCGATGGTAACCAAAGCATTGCACGCCGCTAAGGAGGTCATGAAGAAGGAGAACGCTAAGCAGGGCAACCCTTGCGATGCCTTTCTTTGTCTTGGCGGTGATAGTATCAATGAATCGTTCTTCCAAGGAGTTATCGCTGGACTGCTCTGGCTTCCGCACTATCTCAATGATGTCGTGGAGGCATATAAGTTGTCCCGTTCGGATGTCGAGATATGCAAGAATGTCCTTGATAAGATTCGCTTACCGAAGATGTTTGATGCTTACGACATTAAGGGCGAAGACGGTATGACAGCTAAGGTCCAACCATCTAGCTGCCGCCATTACGCGTCTTTCCTTAGCGCAATCATTAAGTGGTGTACTACTCCAGCGACTGACTTTACACAGAAGGGTGAACCGCGTTCTAACCTTGAGATGGTTAGATATCTCGCCGCAACAGCAACTAAGAGCTTCCCGTCTGTACCGTTCTGCGCTTACTATCTCGGTAGTTGTAAAGCGAAGGATGGTATGCGCTTGTCGGAGAAGTTGACCAAATCTGTTAAGTTCGATGAATATATGTCCAAGGTTAGCATGCAATTGAACCAGCCACGCTTCGTCGTTAGCATGAATAATGCCCCGCTTGTTGGTGTCGCTGGACATCCATTGAGTAATATCCTTGTCGGTTCATATTCACCGGATTCCAATAAGGCGGAATGGTTTGGTCTGTATGCGCAGAACGCCGAGTTTGAACGCTTATGTACCGAAAACGGCTTCACTACTGAGCAGGTTATTAACTATACCTTGGGCGCGACTAAAGCTAAACATGAGAAGATACTTGCCGATAGTAATAGTCAGTACAACGCTATCGCTAAGTTCGTCGAGAAGCAGGAGCTGTTGAAGCACGGCTTTGATAGATACCATCAATATGATCGTGAAGCGAACTATGATATGTGAGTCGCCGGTTGTTCTACTATTTTTCGTTGGAAACATGAATACGTTGAACGTTAACCGAGCTATGGCTAATAGAGTCAATACACAGCATGAACTGAAAGCTATTAACAACCGCATTGATGGTGTCGTTGAACAGATGGGCGGTGTAGATGTCGTGTTTAGACCCAGTGAGTGTATCGGTTTTGATGAGCTTAATGCACTCATTTCAGATACTACACTTGCATGGCTGAACACTGGTATAATAAGCGAAGCCTTTATTTATGGAGCAGACGTTTCATCGTCCGACATTAACAATCTTCGTCCATTCGGTATGCTGAAATACCACGTCGCCGAGAACAACGGTGGACCTGTAGCAGACGTTTACCGTCCGTTAGAGAGTTTCACTAAGTATGCAGACGGTTCTATGCTGTTTATCCAAAACCATAACATGAGTGACATCGAAAGGTATAAATGGAATTACGGCGGTAATATACAGAATATAATTGTGTCATTAATTGACTCGAGTAATTCAGAAACGCCCAAGCAGGATATAGTTTCCGCCGTGTTATCATCTGAGTACTTCAATATTGATAGTCTCTATTTCATTCAAAATACCGACCTCGTATTTCGTAACTTCGGTTCGGGCGCTTATACGGAATCGTATACCCTTCACTTTGAATAAACCGAGCTAATGTTTTTGTACAGAAATGCCCGTTAAACGAACACACAAGCGATCAACTAGAGACGCTAGTGATTCGACTGAACCAGTTAAGCAAATCGTTGTGAAGTCCCATATCCGCTCGGTTAGACCGAACACAATAAAGAAGGACATTGAACCGGCGATCGATATGCCGACTATTGAAAAGCACGTCGACAAACCGGTAATCAAGCGACAACGTAAACCTGTACAGTCAGCTGTCGATCTAAACGATTCGATAAAGGATATCGCTAAACGGACCAGCTCTACTAGACAAGAAGATACTCGTTTGTTGGATAGCTTAAACACCACAGTCGGTGGTAAGCGAAGGACTAAAACCGATAGCGAACCTATCTCCGATACCATAACTGAGGCAGATAAAGAACAGGTCAAAGAAACACCATATCCTATCCATTCTATAAGCAAACTCGTATTATCCGCTATGATTTGGACTCTTAATGGTAAGGGTAACCTCTCCATGCAATTCAAGTTAGGCAATTTAACCTTCACGGTAGACGAAATATTGCATCATTCATCGGGTATCATCGACGGTGTCGATAAACGCTTATATTCCAAGTATGACCATATAAACAAACCAGTCGGCGTCTACTCTAACGAGGCGTTTAACTTCCTCGCTAAGAACCTTAAATCGGTTATCGGAACAACCTATAAACGGGCCTTAAATGAATTCAATTTTAGACTCGGCACGCACTTCACGTCTAACGATAACGCTGAGGAGATAGGCGCTTATGACCTTTCAGGAACTACAGATGATCTGAACAAACTAGGCGAAATCGTTAGACTTAACTACGATTGGTACGCCAATGGTACCGTTAAGCGTCCCGGTAGGGGAGTCGATATAATAACTCCTTCCGGGATATCGAAGTTGGGTTCGATGAAAGAACGTGGAGAGGATGTCAAACTAACTATCTCCCGTAAGAAGGTGATCGTTGAACGTGGCACCGATCTGCAATGGACGGACAAAAAATATATCGTTCAACCGCGTATTCCTAAGACAAAATTCATTATCGATATCGATAACCGTCGTGTAACTGAACCCGTGTTCTCGCAGCCGTTGAACTTACCGTTTGAAGCTATATCAGATCCATCTTCGCTTATCGAAATCGATGGAGCTTATTGGCGTTTAGTCAAGACCAGTGGAAAGACGAAATATTATCAGTCGCCGATCATTAACTCGCGTAGACCATTCCTTGTGGTTACCGACTAACGTATATCTCTATCGCCAGCATAAGCGGACCCCATTAACGGTGGTTACCGACTAATGTATATCTCTATCGCCAGCATCAACCGACTCCCTTTATCATCATAAGCGGACCCCATTAACGGTGGTTACTCTTGACCATAATCCGCCTCTACCCGATCGGCATCATCCATACCGGGTAAGTTCATATCGCCTGGTGCATTATTGTAACTAACGCGATCTCGGAACAGCAGCGTAATGAGGAAGTAGAAGATAGCCAATACAACGACTACCACCACTATTGTTTTTGTAAGCGACCACGCTTCAACGGCTCCTCTTCTACGTCTACCTCTCATACATTCATCACCCTGGGATCCATTACTATCATTACAGTACCCTACATATGGGTTCACGGTTTGTCGATCAACCGGTTCGTTTACACCGTTCACTCCTTCCGCATACGCATTAGATGTATCGACGTATCGTTTATCGTTCAACGCATCCTGTGGATCGCCTTCGTTCAACTTATCGATTATAGTAGGTCGCGTCGGCTGTGGAGCTCTACCGTAGTCAGCTTGTGCCATTATATCATTCAGCTGTTGTTTTAGTTCGTTTTGGTTACCGCGCAACCCATTACGGTCGAAATAACGCGATTGTATCATCGCTTTATCAATAGCGACATCTTCTTTCGTTTTAGCATCGGCCAGCCCGTCGATATACGTGCTCACAAGCCTATAGTTTGGCGCGTTGTAAACCATGTTTAACAACAGTAATTGATTAAAAATAACCCACTACGGTTATAAACTACCGTCAACGATAACAATTAAACGTCCTCGTTTATGATCATAAAGGGGTTCGTTTAAACGAATCGATTGACCATAACGACGGAGCTATAACCCATCAAAATATATCCGCGTTCTCTGTCGCATTTCCACAGACATCAGCCAACCTCTGCACAAACTCCTCTGGATGCATGAAGATATGATCAATGCAGTTGCACAATGGCTTAAAGATCTGCATCAGATTCTCGAGAACCGCACGTGTGTTACTATCTGCAACCGCTCTGAACATGTCCTTAATGATGAAGTTATAGCAATCCATATGGAACCACACCTTCGAACTCCTTGTCTGTATGACCTCGTTTAAACGCCTAAAGTCGAAGCATAGAACCATGCCCTTAAGCATATCGAACGTTTCATATGCACCGCATATCCAATCGTTAGGGATAAGGCGAATTTGGTCCTCTATAAGGAACTCATAAGCTTCATCAATCGACGAGGCCAGTTTATGGTTGTTCCTGAAGATCTCACGTAGAACGCGAATCAGATCATGTATACCCTTGATTAATAGCTCTCTTGATTCCTTTGGCGGCAATCTAGCACGGCGCTTTAATGTAGGACGTGGAACGCTAGACATCGTTTAATAAACAAAAATGATGATCGAAAAACGAACAATCGCTACCCATTAACCGATTATACGGTTCGTTAGTAGGTTCATCAAGATGCTATCGGCTATATCGTCCTTCTTCTTGTGCTTGTCGAACGATGGCAGTAGCGATGGATACAGCTGCGCCAACTTCTCACGACAGACGTTGATCGATAGTTTCTTATGTTCTTTGTTTTTGGTCGAATATTTGAGGTGTAGATCGGTAAATTTCTTCTTCGGATCGTAGATAATCAACGCGTCTAACGGGATCTTTGTGATGCACAAGGATATGATCGAGTACATGATCTCCATCGCTACTATATTCGTCTGCACCTGTCGTTCAACGATAATGCGTTCGATCGAGTACTTCTCAATGATGTCCGTTAGAAACTGGTCCAATACATAGGCGCGCTGGACAGGTATGCTGTTAAGCTTCTTCAGTTTAGGATCCCTGTTATATGTGTCTTCGATATCGAATATGTCAAAGATAAGTCCTTCATTGGTCAATATTGAGTAACCCAGATGACGGATACCGATATCAATGGATAGCGTTGGCGTGATCGATTCAACTTCCACTGTTACTGGATATTCGATAAACGATTCCTCTTCTAACGATTCGTTGGATGATTCCTCTTCAACGACGATACTTTTAAGTGATTTCCCTTTACGGATGCTCATTGGGTTTCAATAAAAATATATCAAACTCCTACAGTCATTGATCGCCGTTTAACGATAACCTAATGTACTCATGAATGATTAACATACATTCATAGATTACCATTAAATGACCCTCGTTTAACGATACATCATAACTACACGATCAACTTACATCGTACTGACGACAGGAATCGGCTTCTTAGCTAGCTGCATCCTTGTTGTATTCGGTGGACGCTTACCTTTCATAGGTGCAGTTGGATCAGCTCTACCGAAGGTTATTTCGCGTTTGTTATCCGGGCGATTACCCATATCCGTTTTAACATCAGCTACATCGGCCTGTTCAATGATATCGTCATAGTTGTTCGCGAAACGCTTACCGTCGAACTTAGTCGTGTTGAGCTTAGTGTAAACGAAGTACACATCATTGCCAACCTGCCTACCTGAATCGGTTTGGATATAGAGAGTATTGTAACCCGGTGGTGCGCTCACTTCTATGCCAAAATCGTCAAGGACTGCGTTGAAATCATAGTATGGAAGCTTATAAGTCCTACCGAATTCACTGATGGTGGCGCTTACTTGTGTCTTGCCGAAGGTGGCGCGGTTAAATGTGGCACAGCTAGCGACAAAGTTGTTATTGACAAAGACGATTGGTTTCATTATCAGCTCATCGTCAGAGATGTTCTTTGCATGGGCTTCGTTAAACGCATAACCTATAACAAACGGTAGAAGAGGAGTTCCGTCTGGCAGGGTCAGATCAATATAGTACGGCGTCGGACGAAGATTCCACGAACCATCGCTATTAAAGGTGAAGTTGCTCAATAAATTAGGTACGTTATTGGAGCCGATCATCTCATTGTACTTATTGGTCAACACTTTCTTGATCGTATTAACGTCACCATCGATGATAGCCAGTGCAATGATATCATAAGCGTTCTGGTTATCGAGATACTTAACCCAATCGTAGAACGACTCCATAGAAGAGCAAGATCCCTGGGTCAATGCAACGAACCAATAAGCACGGAGAAGCGGGTTACTGATGCCAGCTTTAGCGACCAAATCTCTACCGCCAATTGCGTAAACGTCTATCTTATCGCTTGTACCCTTAACGTATGGCTGTTGAATGTAGACATTGTTGTTGAGGATAGTCAAAAACTCGTCTACCTTCTCATTGACAAAGTTAGTGTAGTTCTTGTTATGGAGATACATGATGGATGTCTCTAACGCCAACAGCTTCTCGATCCTAGTAGTATCGAGTTCGTGGTGCTGACACAGCATAGCGATTGGGCAGAAACGATTGAGGTTGATTGGCTGTGTTTGCGAAACTTTAAGATCGAGTACCTTGCCGTTAGTAGAAATGAACTGCAGAAGCCACTCCGGTATAAACGAAAGGATATACGCGCTGACTATCTTAGCGCCAAACGGGTTCATGAAATAGGATTCTAGAAGCGATGGCAGTTTCATGATGCTGTCGATCGCCTGGATAAAACGACGATTGTTCTTGAGGATGCCGAATATGTGCTTCAGCGTATCCCAATCCTTTCCATAGATACCGTTAACGAATAGCGAGACTATGATAGTCTCCATCGGGGCCGCTCCATGCTTCTCAGTAGCGATAAACGATTCATCGATTGAGATTGGAAAATCGTTTAAGATATCGTTCTGGTACTCAACAAACTTATGTTTGACATAAGCAGACGCTAACTGGAGACCGATAGAGGAGTTAGTGAATGGTTTCTTCGCTTCTATGGTCAGTTGTCTGACTTCAGTTACTAGCTGCTGTGGTGGAAGGAAATCGATCCTACCGTGGTGCTTAACGTCGCCAACTCCCGTGTATGTCAGATCCTTGTTGATGATGAACGGCTCGTTTCCGCCGGACATAGCATACGCGGTCCATTGTCCGAGTTCGTATTCATTGAGCGTCTTACTGCAGAACAACGGAAGTTTCTTGAAGAGCTTCGTTATCGGGTTCTTCTGTATAAGGATCTCCAATAGATCGGACATAACCTTATGGAAACCCGCTTGAACGACCTGTTTAGTGACACACGTTTGTTGGCTTATTGCTTTCTGGAGTTGCTTAGAGGAATCGTTGATGATAATCTCATTACGGATCTGTATGATGTTCTCAGGGTTGAGCATCTCTGAGTACATCGCTTTGAGTACATCGGGGCTAAAGTGCTTAATGAGCTCGTGTGGCTTAGCGAAGAGCTTAGTCATGTTCATGCCATTGGTCGACGCGATAAGTTTCTGGTAGTACTTAGTGAAGTTCGCTTCAATGGATTCGAAGAAGCTGTTGTGCGTTGAACCGGCAAGGATCTCACCGAAAGTATAGTTCTGACAGTTGATGAAGAAATTATAAAGATACGCGATATATGGGAGTAGATCGGCTATATTCTCACCGGTATTGATATGACACAGCGGACGGATATCGTTGAGAGTTGTAGCGCGATCCTTAAGCTTGAAGGTCTTAGTGTTAAGGAACTCCTGTAGTGTCTTATTGTTGAACGACAGAACCGGTTCATAAATATAACACTTCTTTGTCTTACGCAGATAGCGTGCCCATGAGAAGATCGGATCAACGTCCTTGTTAATCGGTTCGATGCCATTGAGGATGGAAGCGAAAGTCGCTGGCTGGGAGTTCTGTACGAATGTTTCGAAGATCGCATACATTGCAGCGACCTTCTTTGTTTGACCGGCGTTGAGGATGTAGAATAGTGTGGCGCCTTTACCGTCCATCAGCTCGGGGTATCGTTCGAAGATCTTGTTAGTGAATTCGATTGCACGATACTTCTGGCCGAGGATCTCTTGGATCGGGTTGAAGTTCTCTGTCTTCGTTTTGATTACCGTTTCGGTGAAATCCTTGTTATAGCTAATCGCCTCGGTAACATCCATTTGCTATGCATAATTAACAAAAACTTCAGTGGGTTTGGTACAGGAACGATCTATGGAGTCGTTTGTATGGGTCGTGAGGTCGATCAGTTAGATGAAAGCGGATACAAAAATAGATGTAACGTTTTTTAATCAACCGCGTCCAATAACTCATCGAGAACGGATTCGTCTATCGATGGCTTAACTGTCGCTGCAGTTGGTTCTGATGAACAGGCCTGTTCTAATAGCTCCGTTAAGAGCTCCTCGCTTAAGGACGAATTGACTACCGGCGGCGCAAGGATATCACTCAAACTGATTGAGTGGTAGATATCGAGGAGAGCATCCATATCAGATGGAAGTTCCTCGTGCAGTTCAAGCGAATCGCCATCATAGCTCCATGTATAGAACCGATGATACTTACCCGCGTTAATGAGGTCGTATACGGTGTATTTTCCTTCCGGATCGGGATGAGAGGACCATTTGTCGAATACCTCCTTAATGAGGTCCGATTCTTCGACCTGTATATCGACTTCGCTGTACTTAGAGAAGTGACGGTAGTTCTTATAGACGAAGACGCTATATAGATATCGCTTGAAATCGATCTTTACGTGGTTCAACATATAGTCATACATCAGGCGATCGAACTTATGCGTAGCGATAAGAGATGGACCATAAAAGTGCTTCTCTGCTGCTATCAGCTTACCGATACCAGAACGCTTTGACATTGTATTGGCTGTCTTTAATGGATAGAAGGCAGCGAGTGCGTTCTCGTACTTCTTTGCAGAGATGATCATCTGACGATTATAATCATTGCCGAACAATGGAGCGAGACGTATAACATAGTCGAATATACGACTATCTTTAATGAGCTGCTCTTCGGTACCATCTTCGTACTCGACTGTAAAGGCCAGACGCCATTGTTCTATTGGCGAGTACACTTTATCGAATGCGTGGAGGCCCGTAATGTAAACGTTGGGATTGTTAGAGAAGAGGATGAAATAGTCCGTATCCGCTGAACAAATTAACGTTTTGGGTTGGATCGTTGTTGTTTCGTCTTCTATGGTACGTTCGAATGCTTTCGTTGTGTTTTCACCGATATTTTTGATCACTAGATCGGCTTCGTCTTCTGCAGCGATAACGTGAAGGATACCCGGATGCCGCTGATCGAATTCCTTGAAGATGAGGCTGCTAACCATTTTACCAAGAGCGATGGCGTTACATGGCTCCATGAAATGGAACGATTGACGATAGAGTGTAGCTAGCGTATCATCGGTTTCTGTTTTGAGCGAGTTATACATCTCCGTTATCTGCTCTTTCTTTGAGGATGCGCGTTTACGTGCTTCCTGTTCTTCTGTCTTGAGATCGAACTCGATTTCCTCGACAGGTTCGTCTGGTTTCTGTTCAAACGGTTCGTCCATGTCTGGTGTCGTTGAAGCGACTCCATTGAATAGAAACTCGCGTGCAAAGGTACTGATTTCCATATCGGTGGTTAGTCTGTAATTGACTCCCTTTTTCGGATCCATTATGAAATAGATCGCGTCTGGGTGAAAGCGCTCTAACCATTGCGATAGGACTTCAACGCCTCTGTTCCTTGCGATATCAACGATGTACTTCATTTGATATAGCATATTGCGATTGATCGTGTTGTATTTCGTTTTCGGTGCCCGTCGTTGTAGATCGCTTGCTGCACTTAAGAGAAATGTGATGATTAGATTGGAACCATCTATGACAACGGTATCGAAGCGCGGCATGTTCTTGTTCGAAATGGCTTTCTTTCTGACGATGTTATTGAGGTCTTTGACTCCCATGTTAGAGCGTTAATAAAAATAAGCTGGAGATGGGGGGTTCGATCGTGCGGTTGTAACGGTCCGATGCATTGAGGATGCGATTACATGATAGATAGTTATGGGGTCACTTTAATTGTGCGGAAGCTGTGCAACCAGGAGTTTGATATATCGACGGACCAGTTCTATGTCACCTATAATCGTGTCGTTAGTGGATCCGCATAGGAAGGCTAATTTACATACAATCATATCGCGCTGTATGATGTTCTTGTTTATGCATGGGAACTTAGCGATGATGCTTTGATCGGGCACAGTTTCGATTGCGCTAGAGATCGTATCGTTTAGACTGGATACATTCGATGATTGTGAAAGGAGAGACGCTAAACGAGCAATCAACGGATTCTCGTTTATTAGAAGCGATATAGCCGTCTGATCTTTGGTTCCGAATGAGGATCCCCCTGAATCGACTAGGTTGTGCTTGATCATCAAAGTTGTATAGTCACGACGGAGTATGTGCTCGCTTACGTTTGGGTATATCAGCTTAAGCGTATGCATCACATACGGATCAACGATGGCGGACGGAGAGGAGATATACGTACCTGTGTTCCTACAGCGGTTTATAATAAATTGCTTATTGAAGGTGCGCCAGTTGTATGAGTAGACTTCGGGCGGTATTATGTCTAGTCCGTTTGCCGCGAGCTTGTCCTTGATCTCCGATAGAACGGCGTTATCGTTCGCCTTGTCAGAGTAGTTAGTATCGTGGACTATGAACTCTTTGATGATCTCGGTATAGTCGCCTCTGTTTGTCGGGATCGTTGGCTTTTGGAAGTACCTGAATCGTTCTCCTGGAGGTTTAAGCGCATCGTTTATATATTGCGGCAGTACGTTCGGTATGTTCGATAAAGGTGTAGTCGGAGAAGGATATACGCGCGCTTTATTGGCAACTCGACTGGGTGGTATAGGCGGAACCTCTTTATAGCATCTTGTTATGGGTAGTGTTGGGTTTGGTCGTTCTATCGGTACCGGTTTCATCGGTTCGTCGAACAGCATACGATACAGTTGTTTCAAGACCTTAGTCGTGTCGTTCTCGGACGATAAAGAGGATATGAACGTCAGTAGAGGATTCACCGTTGTTTGATCGTCGGCCATGTTTATATGATATTATAGTGCACGGCAGCATAAATGTGTTGCTGTTAGTATGTATTACGATTGATGTAAATCGGATATTAGCATTGTTTAAATGCAGAATAGGGGCTTTAATCCACCAGCCAATCTAGTCGCATATCGTACGGTGTATAATGAAGTTGAGGCGATAAAGGCATATCTGCGAAGGTTCCGTTTGTCGGGTATTGTAGACATAGACGAGGAGACGATACGCAAAATGGTAGAGGAGTATCTATCCGGTTATACATCGGACGTGATATCGGACCTGTTTGGCGACTTCGTGATGAGTCTGATCAGCCCACTGAGGACAGAGTATGTTAATAGTGCTTTCATCGATTATATCATTAGTGGTGTCGTTAGTTGTGACTGTAGTGATGAGGGCATCATTAACGTAGTCAGTAAGAACTTTATGTCCATCATTGAGTATAATAGCAGTGAGTTCCTTAGTTACATCGAGAACTATGCTAATGTGGATATTGATGCCGGTGATGTCATAAATATAATTACGGGGAACGCGGGCGATATAGTGAACTACATAAGCGGAGACATATATAATGTCATTAGCGACGATGTGTTGGAGTTGGTTAATAACAACTTCATGACTATCGTTAAAGAGAACCATACGGACTTCATTAGCTACATCGAAAGTTGGGCGGAATGTGATATCACGTCCGATGTGATTGTGTCGATGATCTCCTCGAACCAGGAGGAGATAATGAAGTACATTAGCGGCACCGTCTTTAGCTATATCAACGATGATATAATGTCGTTGATCAGTCCATTGAAGACTTCATATGTTAATAGTGCTTTCATCGATTATATCATTAGTGGTATCACTAGTTGTGACTGTAGTGAAGAGAGCATCGTTAACGTAGTCAGTAAGAACTTTATGTCCATTATTGAGTATAATAGTGAGGCGTTCATTGACTATATCACTAACTACGTCGATGTAGAGGTTACGTCCGCTGTTGTTATAGACATAATCACAGAGAACTCGGATACCATACTGGGTCTTATAAGCGAGGACATCTACAACTACATTAGCGGATTCATCAGCGAATGTTCATGCGAGGATCCTTCTACTGATATCGCAAATCAGGTTCAACAAGCGATAGCTGATCAGTATCCTGAGCTAGATGTGAAGTATATCCTTCGTGACTATCATCTGATCGATAAGCATTGCATCAGCTTGATAAGTACGGCGCTCACCATACCTACCAGTTCATTGTACAATCCAGCTAGCGGTTTCGAACGATTCCGTTTACTGGCACTCGTATCTAGCGATTCCTCTGTCGTAGAGCCGTTAACTGACTTCAATCAGGCATTAACCACTGACGGAAAGTATCAGATCTACGATCCTGCGGCAGGAGAAGGAGGTATCGCAGCTACACTCTCCTCTACCACTACAGGTCTATCGTTGCTATTAACTGGGTTCTTTAACAGCCACATCAGCGATCAATCAGTTCTGTGGTACGGCTTTACGGACCTCATTAACCCTTACTCCGTCAACCCGCCCGATTATACAGTAGTAGTTTCTATTGACGGTTCGCCTAACTATTTGAAGTTGATGGACTACGGTGAGGCCGGTACTACCGCTACCAAGCAGATGACAGTGGCATACGCGATTCGAAATGCATATGATAAACGTTTCGCTAACTCCGTTCGTAGGCAGTTCGGTGCCAATATCGAGGTCGTTGAAGTGGTGCCGCATCCACTCCTCGTAAACGATTCAGAGAGATATATAGTTATACGTGCGATTACAGATAGCAGTAAGAAGGGCTATTGGGTCTATCGTAGTCAAGGAACGGTGACGGATGCATATACATACAATAGATTGTACAATAGAAGTGTGTTGAAGTTCAGTCCGTTGGAATCCCCTATTATGTATGCTAGCATACTTAACGGTACAACAGCGAACTATTATATCTATAAATTGGATCAGGCATTTGTCGGGCGAAGCGATATCTATAGCATCGATCTTAGTAATTTCGTACCATTTACCAATGAGCTGATAAGCGGACTAACAACTAACCAATCAGAACAACCGCCATTCACGAACATCAACGCTAAGGAACAGAACTTCGGCTTCCTTAGTCTCAGTAAGGCATTTCAATCGTGCGTCAACCTGGCCTCGATTGATCTATCGTATATCGAATCATTTATTAGGACAGATACCGGTACTTTCAACGAAACATTCGCTTACTGTTCGAATGTTCAGACCATCTATTGCAATAGTCTAATCGGCGGTTTATTAAGTGATCATTTCGCTGCGCTGGTAACCCAAACCGATTACGGTAGAAACGCAATAATAAGTGGTCGTACATGGACATACGACGATACCCTCGGCGCCATCGTATTTTCTCCTCAACAATCTCCTACTTAAAACGATACAGACTAACTACCCAACCTCTATTTTTATACCATCCTCTTCATCACCCGACCGCATTAATCGATTATACCCGGTTTTGACTTTTCTATCTTCGAAATGCTAAACGCTTCAACCAGAACAGGTACAGCTTCGCCGGTTTTCAGGTCTATGATGCAGCAGGATGACGGTTTGTCTACTAATCGTAAGACGCCACCATTTTCCGCAGAAAAGCCGGACAAGTCAGGTGCACACTCCATCGCTGCCCTCAATCGTTTCATTTGTGACTCAAAGAACGGCGCCACTTACTCTAACAACATCAAGGCCTCCATCGGTGAGAAACCAGACCCAGTTAACCCATATATCCCACAGAAAACACACAAACCGCTTCCAGGTGAGAAATTCACTGTAAAGAATAACGCCTGTAACTGCGGTATCCGTTCAAGGAGACCACTATCTGATATGCCAGCCGCGTCCCGTGAAGGATTCTGCGGTTGCGGCGAGGTATTCATGAATCACTCTAAGGAGATATCATCTTATGGTCCAGTCGTTTTGGTCGTTCTTATACTCGTCGCTGCACTGCTTCTCGCAAAAATAGTCATATGCCGACTCTCCGGGAAAACCACTAATGTTTCCTCTACTCCAGCCGCTATGGCTGGCGGTGCAATCGATGCCGATTTCGAATCCATTATCTAAAGCACCGATGGAGGTTATGGTCAAACGACTACCTTTATGATCATAGACGACTATTTTTGACTACGATCCATCACTAGTCGTCCTCAATCGGTGCCGCTATACTCATATCCTTCTTCTTCCTCATCGTAGTCGTATATTTTTTCATCGATCTTATCCTCGATTGCGGCTAACATAGCACCATTACCTGCTTCGATCGCCTGTTGGTTATTGACTGGTACTTCAACGACCTGGATGTTACTGATCATCGTTTCGAAGATAGATATAATGGCCAACACGGAATCTGAGATATTAATGTTCGCCTTCTTAAGGAGATTACCAAACGCATGGCCTTGAACGGAGCTATTATCGAAGATCTGGTTAGTGATCTCCTTGACTGCGCCTTTCATCTGGATGTATCTTTCGTTGCCCGTTTGTTCATCCTTGCCTATCCTGATGCCATTAGGGAAGACCGTTGAGGTGATAGTCGTTAAGATGTTTCCTCCTTTCTTGAACACAGTATAAAGCTTCTTTTCATCGTACGCTTTCTTATAAGCCCTAGCAAGTTCAGTAAGCTGGGTCAGTGTCATCTCACTTATATCGTCCTGTGTAAGCGCGCCAATATCACGGATCTTGCGGTACTGGTTGATCTCCTCCTGGAGTTCTAAACGTTTCTGTTCTTCGAGCTTCATTTTATATTCTTCCTTCTGAACGACAGGAGTTAACTCGCTTCGTGCTATGTTTGTCGTTAAACGTCTCACATCATCGTATGTCAATAGCTTGTTCGTCGTTATATCGTAGTTGGTTAAGCCGGAGGTCCTGTTATAGGAGAACTTCTCTGGAATGATTGGCGTGATCGGATCAAACTGTTCATTCTCATCTGACATCTCCTGCGACTCCATTAATGAGGTCTGTGGACGCTCCGGTTCATTGGCGTCCTCTTCTACTTCCTCAGGTTCCTGTTCGATCGCGGATAGGACATTGAACGCCGCAACCTTACTGTAAGCGCGTTTAAGCGTTTCTGGCATGGAGAGGCTATTCATTATGAAATCCTTAACGTGATTGATCAAAGGGTTGTCATAGAGGTTGTTATCCGTTACACGAACGCCGAACAACTGCGTAATCGACGGATTGATGTACGTAAAGGAGATATCTCCATCTTTCTTTTCGGTGAACTCACTTACATGTGAATCCATGTATTCGATAAGTTGTTTGCGTTTGGCGTGACCTATATCGCCATGGAACGGGTTGTCCTTAAGGAATTCGAATCGAACATCACGATACATGCTTTATATAAAACAACAATATCAACGGTCACCGTATATAGGATCCGTAGATGGCAGCATAAAAGCGATCGGTCGTGGTATCAATCGACTGTTTTCGTTTCGTATATATTTTTGATCGCGTTCATCTCGACGGAGCCGTTATTCACATACCGTGATAGGATACCATCGATTGCTTTGCATTTAGCGTCGTCGATTGATGGATCATCATAGAACTCTCTTATTGTCGTGCGATTGACTGTTGTACCGAAAACTGTATCCAGTTCGGCGAACAACCTAGAGTTCATAGTAAAGAACTTAACGTTCTTGCGAGCGCGGGTAATGCCTGTATATAACATGGGAAACTCAAACAGATCGTCGATACAGATGGCCACGCTATCGAATTCTAACCCCTGCGCCTTATGAAACGTATATAGATAGGTTGGCATCACTATCGGTACCGTAGAACTGAGCTTCGTGTCGAGAGTCTTCGTTACATAGATATCCGTTATGATGTCCTTTCCATTTTTACCTTCGATCGTCACTGATGTATCTCTCGCATCAACGAGGGTAACGATCTCGCCATTAAATAGATTGTTCGTATTGACGGTCACATAAACAGACTCACCAGCACGATAGCGCCAATCGTGATACGTCAATGCTCCGTCTATATGTAGTCGTTCGTTGATTCGTTTGAGTGTATCATAACGCGAGGCGATGACCGTATAACCGTCTTCCTTTACCATCCTAACTATATCGTCTGTTGTGTATAGGTTCTTGAGTACCTCGAAGTTATCTCCGTTCAAGACAATACGCTCAACTAACCCCATGACCGCCTCGTTCGAACGATAGTTAGTGGTTAGCGTTAGGCTCTTCACTGTCAAGTCCTTTACGAATGCGTGATTGATACACAAACGCGACCAATGCCTAATGATCGACGTTAAATATTCCGTCGGGATCGTTTGTATTGGTATCAGCTTAAACGCCTCGTTCAACATGGAGAAGTCAATCGAATCATTTGAGCTGAATCCACCTAGCTGTAACGGATCACCGAACAAGTATACCTGGCAATCGGTCAGCGCTAGTTCCTTAGACGATGCATATATACTCTTAAGGCAATTGACCAATATCTCGGCCGATATCAACGAAAACTCATCAATGATCAGTACATCGAATGCCTTATAGCAACCCATTACATGTCCTTCGAGATTGACACGAAAGAACGAATGTATCGTTGAGAATTCACACT
>JAEIGA010004366.1_pt1 | contig 21876 bp, 44 predicted proteins | sample 9270691 | NCBI WGS metagenome assembly JAEIGA01 (sample SAMN17057246, study PRJNA624740) | gut metagenome | biome: biome; isolation source: fecal sample | host: Bos grunniens | place: China: Xizang | collected 2019 | reverse complement strand
GCCTCACGTGCGCGCAAGCCGACCAGTATATACACATGTACACACATGCGTGTATAGGGGTGTTTCTGAAATCACGGGACAACTGGACATCTCATTTTTTTTTCGACGGAAAATGCCCCATTTTATCAACGGAGAACGGAGAGTGCTTCCGAGAAGTCCAAATTACAAGTCCAAATGCTCTGAGAAGTCCAGGACATCTCATAAAATTGTACATTTTTTGACTCTAATGTACATTTTTGTACAAAGCATATACTGGTTTTGTAAGTTTGACCAACTCGGCAATATATTTTATTTTTCAAAAATGATTTTCCTGCTTTTAAATGCTTATTAAAAAAAAATTAATAATTTGTACTTTTTTATCTCAATTTTAATGATTTTTTCGTTGAAATATTTTTTTACTATGCTAAAATAAGCTCTAAAAATTCTTTATTGTACGCGAAAAGCCCAATTTGGGCTTCTTTTTCCCTAATCTTGCCTTAAAAATCGTTTTTTCATTAAAAATAGCTAATTTTAGGGTTTTTCTCTACGATAAATAGTATTAGAGGCGTTTTACACCTCTTAAAGCACAAAAAAAGGTACCTCTAATACTATTTTCGGAGATTATATTCTAGAAAATGTCGGGAAACAAATTCACTATGAATTTAACTCAATAGTATGAGTAAGTATAAGTAAGTTATACAATATTATTTATGTATTTATGGCATATAAATGTTTCCCACATCAAAAACTTTATATACTAAAAAAAATATATTAAAATACAGGAAAGCGAGCTAAAAATATCATTTCTATGTATCAAAATTGACCTCATGTACAAGTTGAGCCGCTTTCCATATACCCTGTTGGTGACAAAAATGGCTAAATCTTCGTTTTTAATTGAAATTATTGCTGAATGCGAGCAAAATAAAGTAATTTTAGAGAATTTGGTTGATATCGGTGAGTTTTTAGCTGAAGATATCTTTCAATCACTTGATAATGGCGAAGATTTCATCGATGTAAGACTAATTGGAGTGAAATTACATGAAAATCTTTGAATATCGTCCAAATTTCGGAACTTTTTCTGCTGGTTTCGAAAAAATTGGGGAAAATGAGGTTGCCGAAGTCATTCAACTACCTAAAGATGCCGTTTTTGGCTACAATTGCTTGCATAAACAATGGTTTCCAACATCATTAGCATCTATTTCTACCTTCAAGTCTAAGGATTCTATTGATTTAGCCATTTTAAACCCAAATTTTGGTGAAAAAATCAGTAGAAAAGGGCGTTCAAACTTCTTTTTCTACGATTTCCAAGATTGTTTAACCTTCCTGGAGAATAATAATCCCAAATTTGCTATTTTCCAGACTGAGGTTGATATCATTCCTTATTTAAACACTGCAAATAGCTATGTAAGAGATGGATTCGGTCAGCTTTCTAAAGACAAACTTATAGAAAAGCTTCAAAAAATCGGCTACAAACCTCATTTGGTTGTCCTTGACGAGGCCGATTACGGAATTCCTCTTCATCGTAGCTTTGCGTTCTATGTTGCAACTCCACCGAATTTCGAATTTACTATCCCCCAACCTTATTATACTGCAACAGGACGAGGAAAATATAGAAAATATCGTACAGTAGCTGAAGCTATAGGCGATCTTGGAGAGATGGGTGACTGGGTGAAGTATAAAACCGAACCTCAAAATGTCTTTCAACTGAAGATGAGGCAAAAACGAGAAAAGGTTACCTGGCATCACGCATCAAATATTAAAGATAGGCAAAAGAAAAAGATAGCTTCCATACGTCAAGGTTCAAATAATGAAACACCTATTGCACGAGGACGAAGTAAAGGTTATAATCGTGCAAAATGGGACTCTATATGTAGGGGTATGGACGAACAATTCTATCTTTCTTCAAGTAGATTGGGCGACAGTATCCACCCCATCGAAAACAGACCATTTAGTATCCGTGAAGGATGTCGGATTCACGGTTTACCAGACAAATTATCTTTTGATCTAAAGACATCAAGGAAAACTTTAGCAGCTATGATCCACAATAGCGTAGCCCCAGCAATTGGAGAATTCTTTGCAATAGCTTTGGAGAGTGGAAGATATGTCTGAATATGTTGAGCAGCATAATGAGTGGGTTGATGAAGTCGGCAAATATATAGAATCTGAAGAGCCAAAAGATATTATCCTGTTCTGCGTTTCCTATACATTACAGTCACTCCGAGCCGAAGAGGATATGTTGCGCTTCAGATGGTAGTATACCCCTGGGGGTATCAAAAATATGTCGATGTGAAAAAATTCTGCGTCCTTTTTTAGCCTACTTTTGTTAAAACCCTTAAAATTTCTCTTTTTATAATGGTATTTATGCTTAATATTCTGTAGTGTTAGTGCTACGTCATACTATATTCTTATACCACACTCAATGGATTCGAGGTATACCTTGCAAACTGAAAGTGCTCATTTGGGACATCTATATGTCTGAAAAACGATGTCTTGGATAGCCAAACGGAGCGTTCTCCATACTTCTTTTTTGATTCATATCGTTACAAACAAAACGTATATATATGTGGTATACCCATATGGGTATATATGAAATCAGAAAATGGAATTTATGGTTATTATGATACTTATTTATATAGGTGTTTCTAAAAACTTTTTAAGATCGTATTTAAGAAAACATAATACATCTATATTAATATTACGTTACTCATAGGGGGTACTAAAAAAATACCGTTGCCCTAACAACTGTTGTCAGGGCAACGGTTTCGGAAAAATTTTTCGGATACGAGTGGGGGGAAACATCAAAGGGCGGGTCGGCCCTGTAAATTAAGATTCCCATTAAAATCTATTAAAATCAGATCAGGTTATCCCATTCATTTTCGAACAGGTAGTCTAAAGCTTTGTTTAGGATCCATGTTTGATTTCTTCCGCTGAGTTCTTTAAGTTCGTTCATTTTTTCAATATTACTTTTTTTGATTCTTACGTGTCTTGGAGTATATTCTTCTTTCATAGTATCACCTAATATAATATAGTATTTAATAGTATTTAAATGTTTTGGTTCTATAGTGATGGGGGGGGGTGCTGTTTCAAAAAAAAATAAAAAAAATTTTTGAAAATCGAAAGCTGCTTGAAAAAATTTTGGCCGTCACGAGTGGGAGAAAACATCAAAAGAGGGTGGGCCGTTTGGGTGGGAGGATATTAGATTCTCTTATTAAAATCTATTAAAATCAATTAAAATCTTTTGAGGAAAAAAAATAATTTTAAAGATAAACCGAGCTTACCAGCAGCTCAGTTTTCTTTGATTATTTTAATCATGGTTTCGAAGTGTTTTTCAACACCTTCGATTCCTTTCTCTCCTTCTAATGCATCTATGATATAACCATATACGAAGTGGTCTGCGATTTTAAGATGGATTTCATTGGTTCCACCTTCTCCGAATATCCACATTGGCTGTTCATAGAGGTCATCGATTTCATTGAGCAACCAGTATAAGTTTGATGAAACATTTTCGTGCTTCTCAATTTCTTTTAGATAATTTACAACATCTTTTTTGTTGTAACAGAGCTTAGGACATTTTGAGAATAAAAAATATTCTTTTGTTAGGTACTCTCCTACTTTTTCAATGATTTTTTCATTATAACGGTTTTCCTCTATAAGTTTAACACATTCATCTATTGGAGAAGATGAATAAAATTTTACTGTTTCTATAATATCAGATATGATTTCATCGTAAGCTTCCTCTTTATCTTTTCCTCTGATATGTTTTTCATTTAAAATAAATTCTTCAATTTCTTTTTTTAACCTATCACTAATCATATTATCACCACTTTTCCGTTTAAAAAAAAAGAAGGTTAATCCCTAAAGCCTTCTTTGTTTGATTTTTTTGAGAATTTTGTATAACTCTATTTGGGTTTCAGTTGTTTCCCAATGAATTAGATTTTCAATAAAATCTAAAAAGTCTTTTTCTGTGTAAAAAAGAAGTTCTCCATTTGCCCCCTCTCTGAACATCCAATATCGTTCGTTTTCTATATCCAATTGGTTATCCCACCTTCTTGAGAATACTTCCATAATATACATGAATTCCTTTAATGATTCCGCTATTTCTTTTTTGTTTCTGAAGTCGAAGAATTTTATAATATTATTTTCCCATCCACTTTGATTGATGAGGACAGGTTCTCCTTCTAAAAAGACATCTCTGTCATACAAGAATTTATTTATTCTTCTTATATCCCATGTTTCTAATGAATCTCTAATTTCTTTGAATATTTTTACACATTCTTCTTCAATGTCGATATAAGAATTAATTAATTCTTCAATATCTTTTTGCAAGTCTTTCATACATTCGTCTTTAACTAAACTTAATTTTTCTAAACATTTCATAATTATCAACTCCTAAAAATAAAATTCATAAAGCCGTTTATTTAAAAACGACTTTACCGATATATATATCAAATATTATTTTTGCAATATCTGTATAGTTAAATACTGTTCCTTGTTCCATGACCCAAACATCTGGTGACTCTCCATTGATTGTAATGTCCCACATACATTCAATCATATCTAATTCGCTTGCAGGTTCTATTATACTTTCACCCAATGGATTTGTTTTTAAATACATTCTCCTGACTTCATGCTCTAAGTCTTTTCTAAATCCTTCAGAATATTTTCCCCACCATTTGTCGATATATTCTTTCAAAGTCAATGGTTTGCATTCTTCCAACATTTTTCTAACATCATATAATGTTAAGATATCAAGATTTTCTAAATTAGCTATAATATCTTCTACTACTGCATTTTTACAATTTTCATAATGAATATTCATAAATATCAACTCCTTTATTTTCACTTAACCGTTTAAAAAAAATTATAAAATGAAACTCTGTAAAACATTAAGTTTTATAAAAGCTTCATCGTCTCCACCACAACCTTCTTCGTAGTATCCAAGTTGCTTTTCTACATATTTTTCAAGTTTACATTTTTTTATGTAGAAATCCATTTCTCTACATAGTCCAATTATAACGGTTTTTATATAATCATCATCCCAATCATCTCCATGCTTTGCAAGACCTTTAAGGTTTTCAGTTTCACAAAGTTTAAATACTTTCTCCACGAAATCGGTTAGTTCTCTGATTCCTTCTTCGTATTTTAATCTCAATGGGTTTCTTTCAACGATATAGATAATATCATCTCCACCAATGCAAGCATTTCTGAAGTTAATTCCTTCAACTTCTTTTATACTTCCATCGTGTAGTTTTATTTTTATTTCTCTATCGAAATCATGTCCTTCTAAACAATCTATCATATCAAAAACATTCATTTAAATCACCACTTTTCCGTTTAAAATTTAAATGGAAAGATATTCCTCCATATCTTCCCATAATTGTTCAGGGCTTGCGAATTTTATTTCATTTTCATCTATAATATAATAGTATACACTGCATATTTCTTCAAGTGACATACTAAAATCTTCTTGTTCAGCTCTTATACCATCAGCTGAGAGCCAAATTCCACATCTGAGTAACAATACATTTAATGTAGATACTAATTTACTTGGATATCTTCTTTTGAAATCTTCTATTAAACCATAATCTATATACATTTAAAACCACCTCAATTAACCGTTTAATCGTAATTAATTGCTTTTGACCAATTTTCATAATTTTTTTTCTTACCATTTAATGCAGTTCTTGCCATTTGTATTATGATATCAACATTTCTGTTTGAAGAATACAAGGCATTTTTTAATTGAGTGTTAAATGCTTTTCCATTGATATCTTTAAATTCAAAACCATAGTTTTCTTTAAAGAACTGGTTCATTCTTTTTCTTTCTTCTTCTTCAAAATCATCTGTATACATATAATATCCATCAGGTATAACTTTATATATCTCCATCATATCAACTCCTTAATAATAATTCAATTTACCGTTTGTCATAATATTGTTTAATTATCTTTTGAATTTTTGGAACCCAAAAGTCTTCCCAATATTCTTTATCATCATCTTCTTCATAACATTCTATAATAAACTCAACAGTTTTACTTGCATATTCTATTTCAGTTTCTTCTCTAAAATTATGCATTATATAAATATCTCCTATAAAACCAAAATCATATGGGTCAATAACTTTTGCTTTTGTATATATTTTAATCCATTTTCCCCATTTTGTTAAAGCTTTACAGAATTCTCTCATAGATTTTTCATCGTCTGTTAACCACCATAATTCTTCAAGTAAATTTTTCATTGTTATCAACTCCTATAATTTCAATTTACCGTTTACCATATAGTTGAACTATGTATTCCTACATCACTAAATATTCTTTGTTTTAAATATTGATTATAAAAAATAGCTTCTTTTTTTGCCTTACTTCTTTTTTTAAACCAATATTTTCTAAACCATAATGGATTTTTTGTAATGCTTGTTCTTCCGTTCATTGTAATATAAGGGTTAGTCATATAATCACCATTTAATAGTTTAAATTCTGAAGATGATATCACCATCTTCATCAATGGTGATATCACATGGTTCGTAACATTGACCCATATGTTCAATAAATATACCTGCATCATCTAATTTTTTATTAATAACTATTTCTCTTAAATCTTCAAAACTAATGTACATTTTATCACCTTAAATCCCACTCTCTTATAATAATTTGAACCTCATCTTTTCGTTCTCTTTCTCCTCTGTTAACATATCGTCTGTGATTCCCAGCGGTCTTAGGTCCTTTAGTTAAACAAAGGAAATCAAGATATGCATTGATTATTGCATACTCAAGTCTCGTACAAAACTTGTCTTTTGTATACACATGAGTACTACAATCTCGTTTTTTGTATTCGGAGAAAGCCACTTGGGCTTCCTCCTTCCATTCTTTTATATAGTCAACCATGTTAATCACCTATTTAATAAAAAAAGAATATAAAATGGAATTCTAATTATTAATAGGAAAAATAAGAATCCTAAAAATAATCGAATCATTTTTATCCTCCTAATACTAAGCTATCTATAAATCCTACAATATATAATGCTATACACAGTAGAATTCCTCCTACTATCATGCCTAATAATTCAATTGCATTCATTTTTCGACCTCCACAATTTCTATACCGAGTTTTGAAGAGCAAATTGAATTACACATTTCACATTTTTGTGGACAGGCAAAACAATTATGTTCTTCGACATACCGTTTGAAATCTGAAGGAGGAACAACAGTAAACTGATTATCAATCATGAAACCAGAGCCATTTATAGTTAAATGAGGTCTATCAATATCGAAATTGAGATATCTGTTATGAGTATAGGTATAGCTATTAATACCTAAAGCTTCAAATACCAGATTTGAAACCTCAATCATTTTTAATAAATCATCTTGACTCCTAAAGTCACCAACTTCTTGGAATCTAAATAGATTTACTTTTTCATGGTCTTCTCTTTTCATGTTTTCAGCTTGAATGCTATAAATATAAAACTTAGCTATTGTCTCTGCATCATTCAGTCTCCACCAAAGGTCGTGATTCAATCTGCTTTGACAAACTGAACCCATCACTTCTCTGCATTTATCATAACACACTTCGTGAAGTTCACAGAACTGATGTAATCTTCCTGGGCACAGGAACCAAGAAGTTGTATTAGCTATTGCAGTTGTCTTTGGAACCTTTTTATTTCCGAAAACAATTCTTGGTATAGGTGCGATTTTCTCAAAAGCTTTTGTATATCTTTCTTTAAATGCTTCAATGTTACATAGTCCTTTTTCGACTGTGACTGAAGCTATTGCACTATAAAATTCAACACTCATTTCTTTATATTCTTCATTTTCTTTGAACATATATATCAACTCCATTATTCCGTTTATTCGGATATATTTAAATATATAATTTCTTCTTTCTTATCGACTCTTATTCTGTTAATTTCTTTGTATCTTGCAACATCTTCATCGACAATACAAATACGAGCTCTTGGTGAGTCGTTCAATTCGTTTTCAGCATATATAATTAAATCTTCAACATATAATTTCATACAATCACCACTTAATCGTTTAAAGGTGGGATTAACCATGAATGGTCTCCCAACCTCTGTAATTAAAGTATAACTCTTTGATATCGCAGATTCTAATACATTTTTCATCATGGAATCCGCTGATTAATAACCAAAGGTCATCTTTTTCATCATCATCCTCAGGTACTACTTGCATACCAAGTTGAAGTCTTCTAAACTTCATTTGCACACCATTGATGTGAATAAAACAGTATGCATATTCGTCTTCCATATTTTTGATGCAGATATCAATGTCTTTTGTATCTGCTTTACCTTTAAGGTATTTGTTACTGTATTTTTCTATATTAAATCTTTTACATAATTCTCTATATTTCATAATATCACCTATATAATTTTCAATAATCCGTTTTAAATAAAAAAAAATTAAAGTGAAGGAGTTGGAAGACAGTCTCCAATTTCCCCCAAATTCATTAAAGTTTGATAATTAGTTAACATTATATAATCATCTCCTTCAAACAAGTGGGCATCATCAATAGTTCCGAGCTCAGCTATTAAAGGCTGATTATCTTCATTATCTCTAATTACTCTGATTTCACTTTTTAGATAATCTTCATATATCCATAAATCAGCATAGCATTCAAAATAAATATTAATTATTTCAATTGCATCTGATGCTGAGATATCTAATAAATTTACTAACTTGTTTATTTCTTCTACATTATTTTCAATATTACTTTTATACATAATAATCACCACTTAACCGTTTTATATTAATTGTAATAATTTTTCTCTTAAGTCTAAATACATTATATTTACATCTTCAAACCAATTTGTAAATGTATCGCAGATATCCTGATATTGACTATTATATTCAATATTATCATAATCAATACAATTTAAATCAATATCTAATTCATTAGCGATATTAGCTATTTTGTCTAAATCATCTAAACAGATGAAGTTTAAATTAATGTTATCCATAATTGTTTTCAATGTAACTATATTTTCAAATTTACATAATAATTCATACATATAATCACCATTTATCCGTTTAAAAAATTAAATTTTGACAATGCCAATAACGGCACTGCCAGTATCAAGTACATAATCCTGAGCTATTGTATATGTGCTTGGTAATTTTTTTGTGATTTCAATTACAGCCTGTTCAAAATCACCTTCGAAGGACATTGGATGTCCTCTTACAAAATCACCGAAGATTATTTTATTTTCGGCTATTGGGTCTAAAAATTCTGAACTGATTTTTAAACCATGTTTTAAGATTATTAATTCAACTAAATTCCAAACTAAATTTCTTTCTTCTAATGGTGTCATAATTATCAACTCCTATAATACCACTCTACCGTTTTCTTCTAATTTTTGAACAGCTCTTTCGAAAATTCTTTTATGAATATCTTTCAAATAATCATTGATTTCTTCATCTAAATATTCTTGTTTTAAGTCATATTCAGCATCAAATAGATTATAAGCTATATGTGTTCCAATTTCGTTTAGATTTAAAACTACCCATGGATATATTTCCAATAATTCTAAATCTTCTTCCATATCAAATTCTTCTGCGTCGTCATTTGTAATATTTATATAAGTCATTTTATCAACTCCATTTAACCGTTTATTTTATCATATAGTAGAATGACATCAAGTCCTTCTCCATAATCTTCATCAGCATATAATACATCATATCCATTGTTTTGTAAACTTTTTACAAAATTAATGGTTTCTTCATCCCATGCATCTGGAACTCCTTTTTTGTTTATAAAAATTTCTGAGAAGTCAGATTCTGGTACAACGATTTCAAAAATACTAATTTCTTTTGTTAAAGGAATAATTTTAGAAAAGAATGATTTTACATTCTCTTCTGTTACACATCTTTCATCTATATCAAAATCTATATCTTTATATTTAAAATACATAATAAACACCACTATACCGTTTAATAGGTTACAAGAGTATGAATTCTACTCTCCACACCCAATCTTCGTTATATAAAATATCAATATTATTAATATCCATAAAATAATCAAGATATTCTTCTTCTGAATTAAAACCTTCTTTTTTAACTTCTAATTCGTCGATATCTTTGATCTGTTCCTGTGTACATGACAAAATAAAGATTTCACCATATGTTTTTTTGGTTCTATCTATTTTTATTTTATGAATATGACCAGGTACAGCTGGTCTTCTTGGATTTCCAAGGTTAATTAGTCTTCTTGTGACAGTTTTTTCTCTGCTTAATATTTTATCTTTACACAATTCATCAAACATCATTATATCACCACTTTTCCGTTTTTTATAATTAGAAATTCTTGTTCGCTATCAATATTACCTTCATTATTGTATGGTATTACTCCGACTTCTTCGACTTCGTGATAATATCTAATCCATCCTTCAACAAAACCATTAACACCATTTAATTCAATGGTTTCATCTTCTTCAATGATATCGATTGAGTATATATTGTCAATCATCATGTTATCACAGTATACATACCCACCATAATTAATTTCAATTCTTTTCATAAATATCAACTCCAATTTACCGTTTCAAAAAAATTTTTCGGACACGAGCAGAGAGAAACATCAAAAACAGAATCGCTTGGTTCCGTCATGCGATTATAATTCGTGATTTAAAATCATTATCGTGATTAAAATCTATTTAGAGATTAAAATCTGAGGATTAAATTAATTAGTTGATTGATGGTTAATACCACCAATCTTCTTTTTTGTATAATTCTTCGAGTTCTTCGACATTATCTTTTTCTGTGTTTACTTTGAGCACAAATTTACTAAAGTTTCCTTCATAAATATAAATATCAAAGCTATTTTCTTCTGATTTAGTATAATATTTATCAGAACCTAATTTTGGAACTATTAGATATGAGTAGTTTGCCCAATCACTAAGTTCATTTAGTAATCCGATTCCAAAGAAATCTCGTGAAGCTTTCATATCTTCTAACCCAGGGTTTGTACATTTTTCTGGATTAAAGTCTCTATCACTCATACTGTGTGTCCATTTTAACATATCTATTACTTTAAACCCAGTAAAGTATGCAGATAAATAACTTGTATCATGAGCTCTATGTTTTGCTCCATCCATCCTTAAAAATTCAAAGAGGTCGGACAAAGCTCCTCTTGGATACATATCGCTATGTACATATATGTTGTGAGATTTTTTTACAAACCATGATTTTGGTTTTACTTTTTTAAAGTCACTTTCTGTTAATCCTTTTTCTTCTATATAATACCTACTTGCAAATACTACATTACCTCTTGTACTCATGTTTATCACCTATATTAATTAATTCATTAAACCGTTTAAAAAATAATTATAAATTAAAGACTTAAATTGAGAGCCTTTAATTCTTTATTTAACTTATCATAAAAAGCTTCTCTTTTACGATTATCTTTAATAATTTTATCCAACAATTTATTCAAATCTAAAAATACCTCTTGATTTAATTCAACACGATTAAAATTCAAAATGTCACATCTTGAATAATTATCATAGTTATAATCCATATTAGTTTGCTGGGTAAAATAATAATCTCCGTTTATTTCAACATAGATAGGTATGTTCTCTTCCTCGAATTTATTAGTATGTCTGAAACCAATATGTAATCGGTAATGCTCTTCGGTCATCTCTTCCATTTTACTAACTGCATTTTCAATATTTTCAATTACTTCTTCTTGATATTTGTATACCATATTAAAACCTCCAATAAACCGTTTATTAAGATAGATTTAACAATCTACCTCAATAAAACCGAAGTAATCTCGGAATTTACTAATAATACCTCTGCCTTGTGCAGGCATGATATTATTTAGTTGGTGGTTATCTATACAACCATTTCTTCTGTTTCCGTGTGATACGGTTTTAGAAGAACCGACATATCCGATTTTTTCTCCTAAGCCATTAAATACAGCAATGGCTTCTTTGTCGAATTTGTTGAAAGGTTCTCTGATTAGTTTCACGACTTCACCTTCCATACATTTTTTACTTGGGGAGTGGAATTGACATCCCACTAACTTTATTTTAACCATTTATATCAACTCCTATTTCTTTAAAAGTAATATTCAATTTACCGTTTTCGTTATTGTACTCATGATTAAATATGATACCTAATGGTAATAACATATCCAAATCATTTAAAATGAGTTCTTTCTCTGTATCGGACACATTAGCCATTAATGCTAAATTAAGTTCTTTATCATTAAAAAATGCATATGCTCCTGTATATTTCCTCAAGACTTCGTCAACATCCATCATTAATTCTAAATTCATAATTATCACCACTTTTCCGTTTATCTATTCATTATCTCTAAAATTTCATTCTTGAAGAAATTGGATAATAATTTTTCTGCTTCAAGACAGTCATCTATTTTCATAATACTTAGATTTTCACTTTCTTCAGGAAGCCATTCAATCAATAAGTTTTGAAGTTCTTCCATGTAGCTAGTGTCCATAATCTCTGATAATTTGAAGCCTTTTTCTTCTAATGTATCAGCTCCTCCAATCATTTGTTGAAATTTAAAACAATCTTTTAGTAAATTTTCATGTCTTTCTTCGAACATTTTTATCAACTCCTATTCAACATTCCGTTTAAAAAAAATTAAGAATGGAGAAAAGCTAAATTAACAGCTTCTCCAATTAAAGTTGTTGAGATATTTGGAAACTCTATAATATTTCCATTCTCATCTTTTTTATTTTCACAAGAAGTGCTACAATATTCTTTGTAGATATGTGCTACTTGAGCTATTGTAAATTTACTTGGAAACAATAGTTCGGGGTCTTTCACAATGGTTTCTTTGTTTGATTCAATGCTACGAATCATTATAATTTCGTCGTGAGCCAAACTTTTGCCCAGTTCTGTTCCAGTGAGTCCTTTTCCCCAGTGATTTAATTCTTTTTCAAATTGCATATTTAAAACCTCCATTAAATTTCAATTTACCGTTTTAAAAAAAATTAATACCAATGGAATTTGATTAACAATCCATTAGTATTTACTACTTTTGAACGGAATTTTTCTTCTTTTTCTTCGTATGTAGCTGTTGGGTAAACTACATATAAACCAAGTTTATCTAATTCTTTGAATATTGAGCTATAAGCCATTCCTTTGGTATAGATAAATATTTCCTTATAGTCATGATATATAACTATTTGACTTATTGTACGATGGTCTTTTGGAATACCATTGAATGAGAACGGAGAGTCTGTCCATTTTTCCCATTCTTTTATGTTTAAAGCTTGTTCTAATGCGTATTTTATAACCCTTCCTAATAACATTGACATTTATATCACCACTTAACCGTTTATTCTCTATATTTGTACCATTTTTCTTTAGAAATTATACCTGCATCATACAAATCGTGTAATAATGCATTTTTAGAGTAAACTCCTTCTAATAGATCTAAGTTTTCATCGTGAAAAGCCATTATGACTTTTCCAATATCTTCTATTTTATTAAAAGACCATTTGTTTTCTATTTTAACATAAAAAATAGAATATTCTTGTTCCATAGCTACAATAATATGTTTATTATTTATTATTTTTGTGTATAATACAATATAATCCATTATATCAACTCCAATTTGCCGTTTATGCATGAGCAAAATTCCACCACATGCCACTTTCTGTACATGGTCCCATAAATATAAGTATTAACAGGAAAAATGAAACCATGATAATTGTAACCAATATAAATTCAACTGGCATACTGTTATTTTTATATTCATCAAATGGTTTTTTCTTTTTAGCTAATCTGATTGGTTTTTTTTTCATATTATCACCTAATATTTAATTCACTATACCGTTTTATATATAATTATATATATTAACCAGTATATAAAGTTTTTTATAGCTATTTGTAGTAGGGGGTATAGCTATTTAAAATAAATTTTAAAAAAAATAAAATTCAGTTTGCCGTTTAAAAAAATTTTGTCGATGCGAAAGGAGGAAAACATCAAAAACAGGATAGCGCGGATCCGAGTTCCGTGTTATTACAATCACATATTAGGGTGGGTTGGGTGGGTTAAATCAAAATCAGTGATTAAAATCAATGATTAAAATCTATTAAAATCTATTAAGAAAAATAATGATACCAGGAATTGGTATCATTCTGAAACTATTCCCATTACTGGGATTATTGTGGCTCCTTCAGGTAATTCGATGGTACCTTCAGGGAGTCTTGGACCACGATATTGACTGAAGACGACTATATCCCCAGGTTTTGCGGAGATAGTTATTCTGTTTGGTTCGAGTCCAACCATGTGTGCCACATCTGTGTGACCAAAGTAATTAACAAAGTCACCAGATATAATTTCGTCAAATTGTTCCCAGCTTATTTCTTGAAATTTAACAGTACAGTTAAGTTGAGCCAGGAAATTTACTGTGAATGTGTTTCCAACATAAATTGTCATGTCAATCACCTAAAAAAATTAGGGGGTTAAAACCCCACCTAATCTGTTATTTACCTTGTTAAAGAGTTCAGTTTCTTTGCCTGAAACAGAAGCAAAGTAATTGAATTCAATATCAGTTTGTGACAGTTCGACTACATCGAAGGACAAATCGTCGTGGAGCTCGATGCTAACTCCATCTTTAAAACTAATTTTTGTAGACATAATTAAAACCTCATTTAATCGTTTAAAAATAAAATTAAAGGAATCTACATCATAGATTCCATTTTCCTAAGAACTTCCATAGCTGTGGATTCAGGAGTGATATCTTTGTAATTCCAGAAGACTTGAGACCAGCCTCCTTTATTACAAAGTTCAGTTTGTGGTTCAAATTTGAGAACCTTAAAGGCCCATTTACCACAACCAATTATTTTGTATTGCCTATTATTATAGGCAATAGCAGTTTTCCTATTCCAGTTACTAAATTTTGATTTGATATTTTCGATTGTCATATAAATCACCACTATTCCGTTTAAAAAAAGATTTATTCTCCTAAAGATAGGAGGGATAAATCCATAATGGCTTCAGAGAAGCTATCTTCTGAGCCACATTCGTCTAACACTTCACTTAGTTCGACACAGTCGAACAGGAATTCAGGACTTTTAACGAAGTCCAAAATTAAATTATACATATTAATCATTTAACCGTTTAATGTAATGTACCAGCCCAAGAACCACCAAGGGCTGGATTTTCGCCCCCAAGAACCACCAAGGGGACTGCTCCAGACGAGCTCACCATAAACTCGAAGGAGTTCTACCTCGCTGTTAAGCCTGAGGATTTGGTGATGATTTAGGAAAAAGAATTTGAATTAGAGAAAAATCAACAAATTCTAATTCAATTTACCGTTTAAAAAAATTAGAAGAAAGCGATAGTGGAGTGATTGTCATCTCTAACGATGTATTCGCCACCATTACCTTCATCAAAATTTCGTATAAAATCTTGAGATACACGATGAATGTCGAAATCGCAATCTTCGTGTAAATACAGTTCAATATTATTTTGTAAATTAATTCTAATAGTGTACATAATTATCACTAATCCGTTTTTAATATACCTAAATCTAAAAGAGTGAGGTACAAGTCATTGTAGTTAAATCTAATATATTCTTTGATTTTTTCCATCACAATAATCACCATTATTCCGTTTTAAAAAAAAGCTATTTAGGGAAGCACCCAGGCACCCCGACCAAGTGCGGGGCACCAGAGCGACAGAAGAACACAGGCACCTTTGCATCGAGAGCGAAGCGAACAGTATGCATGGTGCCAGAGGCAGCAGCACACTGAGGCACGAATAAGACCCGACCGAGGCGAGCAATAACCTCGTTCCGTGCGACGAAGGAGCTACGGGACGGGCGAGCTGAGGGAGGGAGAAGGGAGACGGCACACCCACCAGCAGCAAGAATAGAATGAAGAAGGGATGAGTGGGAACGAGGAGTAATATGGTCAAAGCCAGAAGGTAAGACCACAATTTGTGGGACACCATGAGCGAGAGCAGCACGATGAGCAACCCCATCAGCCCCCAGAGCGAGCCCAGAGACAAGAACATTTTTGGCTGGGTCTAAGGTATCGACCATGTCACGGAGCAAAGCGGAGTGATCATGGTCGATTTTACGAGACCCAGCCACAGACACACGGCCAGAAGCGAAGGCAGAGCCGAGTAGAGCAGAGCGACCAACAACGAAAAGACGACCAACACGGGTAACGGACCCGAGATTACAATTTAAAGACATAATAATCATTTGGCCGTTTTTTATTTAATATTATACAGAGAGCTTTTAATAATAAATTCGAGGCAAATTTTCTATTTGCCTCGTTAATTGCCTCTGCGAGTGGCGGTTGGTGGGAGGTGGCGGAGATCTATATTATTGAAAAGAAAAACCGATATGGGGTGCTTTAGCACCCCATGCGACGAGCTATCGGCTCGGCGGCTTGCCGCCCTGCCGATACGGCGAGTTGCCCGTCGCAAGCCGTATAGAGAAACACGGTCACGATCTCTGATCGTGATCGGTCGTGCAGACCGAAGTGTTTCTCAGGCGAGCGACGGAAAATAAATTCGAGGCGAGCTATGCTCGCCGAGCTATATTTTAATCTTAAAAAAATAATTAATAACAACCAGGGGTTGTTATCCAGTTGTATCTTTGATATGAATCGGAAGAGTATTGAATATTTTACAGGTGTCAGCTATTGCAGATTCTTTTGTTTTATATGTATGATTAAATCCAAAACCATTTTCATCTACAACACGAAAACCATTGTTATTTTTTGTTAAATAATATTGTTCAGGCTCTTTATAAAATATTTGACATCCAAAACAAGGTATCTGGATATCTCCTTTTTCGTATAAACAGCCAGCTACAAAGAATCTTTCGTAACATTCTCCTATATTGTTGTCATATAGAGAGAATTCATCTGCTACATATCCATTGTCTGATTCATGAAGAGCTTTAACGAGCTCGTATTTTTTATTGCTAAACATAATAATCATTTTACCGTTTAAAAAGAATTATGATGACATAGTCATCATTTCTTTTATAAATTTGTAGTAATCTGAGATTGATTCTGTGAGAGGGACACAGATGTCAGAATACATTTCAAATGCAGTTGCGATATAAGAGACTTTAACGGAAGCCTCGAAGATATGTTTATACATAATAATCACTTGGCCGTTTTTTTATTATGTAAAAAAAATATAGAAGGCTTAGTAGCCTTCATAGTAGTCTTCCAGGTAGCTATTTGCATCTTGTTCAGTTTGCTCTGTGAATTCGATGTATCTTTTAACTAATAATTCTCTAATAAATTCATAGTCTGAATTCATTGAAGCTATTATTTCGAAATCATGGAGAAGTATTTCCATGGTTTCTAAATCGTAGATTCTATCGATGACTTCGTAGTCATAATCATCGTATAACATTCTACCAAGGTCATGATATTGAGGATTTCTTCTATTTTTCATAGAAGAAATAATTTTATTTTCTTCTTTAGTTCTCATGGCTTTGGTAGTCCAAGGTAAGTTGTTTGCTTCGAGAAGAGCTTTTAAAGCTTTGTAAGTTCCTTTGAAACAGTAAAAGCTTGTGTGTAATGAATCATGGGTTAAAGTTCTTCTGAGTAAGATAGGATGATTCATTACAATATCTCTGAATTTATTAGGGATATAGATATTGTAATCTAAGATATCTATGAGGTAGCATTCGGAGTATTCACAGGATTCTAAATCTCCTTTGTAGAATAAATCCATTGAGCCAATTTTCTCAATGTCAATGCTACTTAGTTCAATTTTCAAAATGGTTTTCTCTTTTGAGCAGAATTTTAAAAACCATTTTGCGACTTCAGAGTAGTTTTCTCTTAAAATTCCGACGGCTAATTTTTGTTGCATTTTTACTGAATAATATTTTACATACATAGTTATCACCTACAAAAATTCCGAAGGCGGGGCTATCCCCCCTTCGCCTTCGCCTCAAATGAGGCGAAGGGGGGATGCCCCGAGATTTGTAGGCACATAATAATAATAATGATATAACTGTCTTATTTCTTTGGCAAATAATGGCTTCGGTGGGAGGGTCGAGGGGGCTATACCTCTGCGGTCGGACCCCCTCAAATGGGGGTCCCTCCGCGAGGTATGGAGGGCTCGCAAACCGTAGAATTTTTTATTCTACGGAAATTCGACCGAAAAAAATGATATAAGAAGGTATGCAAGGCATATCCTCATCGACGTGCGAAATGTTTTCATTTCGCCCCCTCCGCTAAAATAAAAAAAATAAATGCGGAGGGGGTAAGTCGTGAGGACGAAGCCTTCATATCTTTTTTTCGGTCGACTCGAGGGGGTTCTGTACGGTCGCCTTTAATTCACATGGCGACCGCTCTAACCCCCTCACCTGGCGGAGCTCTTCTTTTGACCAACTTTTCTTTAAAGAAAAGTTCCTTCCTAAGGGGGTTTCAGGGGGAACGGAAGATTCCCCCTGATTGGTTATTCCTTCATCTTATATAACGCCGTAGGCTCTTCTTTGCCAAGCTTTCTTTAAAGAAAGCGGGAAGCTATTCCTTCATCGATAGTTCCCAGGGGGTTTGGGGGACGGGAGTTCCCCCAAAGCTATTATTCCTTCATCTTATATAACGCCGTAGGCTCTTCTTTGCCAAGCTTTCTTTAAAGAAAGCGGGAAGCTATTCCTTCATCGTTTCCGATTGTCAAGCTTGGTCTTGACTCGCGAGGGGGTTTGGGGGACGGCGAAACGTCCCCCATGTGTGTGGATCAAGGGCGTGGCTTGGCGAGTGGATGGGTGGGCTCGCGGTGCCTATGCAATTGGGGGAGCGGCGAAGGTGTGGGTGGGGATCAGGCGCCAGTTATGCAATTACGGTAGCCATATGCGAGGGGTGGGTGTGGATTGAGCTATGCAATTGCGGCAAAAATCAAAAATTCGAATCCGTTCGAGAAAAATTTTCGATACACGAGAACAACAAAACATCAAAAAAAAAATTGCGGTCTCCGTCATTACAATCTGTTCCTGGGCTGGCTTCAAGGCTGGAACTACAAGGCGGGTGGTAATCCCAAGTAATTAAAATCCCTTTTTTGATTCAAATCTGCTGGGTTTCTGTATAGTGAAGTCACCATTCCGTTTTTATAGTATCATGAAGTTAGTGCGATGGTTAAAGTCCAGGAAGTAATATGGTTGGAATAGGATCGGGAAGAAAAAGTCTTTACGGAATAAGGTGGCGATGAAGCTAATAAAATAAAAAAAAAGAGGAGGGAGAAGCCACCGCTTAATCGCAGTAGCTTCTGCAACATTTAGGACAGCCAGTAATTAATTCGGATCTGGCTTTGTCCTTATCTATGTGATTATATATTTGGGTCCCGCAAGACCAGCAGAACCCGTCGTTAGGGGCGAAGTTAGGAGCCCCTTCTCTTTTACAATATTCTTTCTGGAGGTAGATTTTGGAAATAATATCCTTATTCCAAAATGGGTTTTCTACTCCCATATCTTTTACAATGGTTTCGGCAATAGCTCTTCCATCCCAGTCGTCGTAGAAGGCATATTGGTCTTCCTCCTTGCCTTCATACTTGATGGCTTTTTTGCCGATTCCGATAATATGAAACTCTTCGATGACTTGACCTTCGCTTCCTCTACGAGCGAAGGTTTTACCTTTAATTTTACTTTTGTTTTTAATTAAGAAATTTTTTAACATAGTTAAAACCTCAATTGGCCGTTTATATAAAAAATAAAGATTATTGGAATTCCACATCGAGAAGTGGAACTCCTGGACAATGGATACAAAAGTTACCATTGTTCGCAAGTCTGCCACATTTTGGGCAGATTTTCAAGTTTTCTTTGTTGATGATTACTTTATGACCTTTAACGAGGTCTTTATTAATAAAATTCATAATTATCATCTTTCCGTTTTACGTTTAAATAAATAGAAAAAGAGGATTATTTGTGATGAAATCCTCTGATTTTTCTTAAGTTGTCTCCGTCTTCTCGTCCAACAAAAGCGATACTTTTCTGGATAGGCAAGAAAAATCTTTTGTCTCTTTTTAAGATTTCTCTGGCAACTGTAGCATATCCAGCTTCACCATCTTCGTCAGCACAGGCGTCGAAAGCCTCTTTTACAACTTTTTCGAAGTCTTCTGCTGATAACTCTTCGAATGAAAGGAGTTCAAATTCGTTTGTGTCTTCTGCATAGTACTCATTGTTGTCGATTGTGTAATAGTATACATTCATGATAATCACTTCAATTGACCGTTTTTTTATAAACATTTCCCACAGTTATCACACTTATGAGATGCATCGAGATAGCAAGGGTCAAAGTCACAGAGGGCTTCGAACATCTCGATGAATTCATCAGCAGATAAGTAGTAAACATACATAATAATCACTAAGACGTTTATATATAAAATGGTATTTGTATCAAGAGTCTTGAGGTTTCAAGCTGAAGAAATAAGATAACCACTTCCAAACCCCATAAGATGAGGTGACATTGCGGGCCGCTCTTTAGGCGGCCCCCGATTTCGAATTTTCATTCTCGAATTCGAAACGATCCAGGTACGGGACATCTCGCCGAAGGCGAGCCCCCCGAAGGGGGGTATCGCGAGCGGAGCGAGCGAAAAAATTTTTTACACTTGAAACGGTACTTCGGAAAAATTTGATACACACAAAATAAACACAAAACAACAACAAAAAATCGCGATGCAATTTTTTAGTAATACTTTTTTGTATAAAAAGTAATACTTTTAGGTATACCTAAAACTATATTTTTTACACTTGAAATAGTTATATTTCATATGTAAAAATAGATTTACACTTGAAATACAACTAACTTAAAATTTTTAGGCATACCTAAAAAAAAACAAAAAAAGTAAAAAATAGTAAAAAATAGTATACATTTGAAATGTATAATATTTCTTACATTGAACATTATAACAGATTTTTTATATATTTTTAGATATCTGTATAATATTTATTAGAATTTTTAAACATTTATATAAAATATTATGTAAAATTTTGAACAATTAAAAGTAGTATAAAATAGTGTAAATATACAATTATATATAGGGGTAAATAGGTAAAAATGATAATTTCTTCAAATTTCAAGTGTAACATAGGGTTTAAATCTTGAATAAAGATATAATATTACTGTTTTTTATCTTAAACTATCTAAAATTACTTATTTTTTTTAAATAGTTAATATACTATTGATTTTCTTAAAAATAATTGATTAGAATGATTTAAATTTCAGGATTTTTACACTTGAAAAACTACTTTTTTAGTTATATTTCAAGTGTAAAAATATATACTATTTTTTACTATAAAAAACGATACCTTTATATACTATGCTATATATAAATATAAGTATAAAAGTACAAAAATACTTTTATGGTGGTACTATGAATAAAAGGATAAAAATGATAAATAAACAATATGAAAAAACAAATAAATTAAATAAAACCAACAAACAATATATTATTAAATTAATAAAAACCGATAGCATATTATTAAAAGATTTATTATTTAATCCTATGGATTTATTAAATGATAGTGATTTTAAACAATATGCAATAAAAAAAGATGTAAATAATTTTATTGATAATAGAAATAAAATTATTATTGAAAAACAAAACAATATTAAAAACCATGTTAAAACAGTTAAAAATATTAAACCTATCAAATATATTAAAGAACCTATTAATAATGGTTATTTATTTTATTTATTGGATAAAATAGATTTTAATGTAAATAATGATTATATTATAGGTTTGCAAAACTTATTATATGATAATAATTATTTAAACAATACTATTGGTTTAAAAGTTATTATTGCTAAATACCTAACTACTTTAAAATCTTTAAAAGATTTAAAAGTATTAAAAGTAAATAATAGTTACTTATTAAAAGATTTTAGATTTTTAGTTTATAAAAATAATAAAACTAAAAATTATACTAAACTTTAT
>JAEIGA010004365.1_pt1 | contig 21877 bp, 27 predicted proteins | sample 9270691 | NCBI WGS metagenome assembly JAEIGA01 (sample SAMN17057246, study PRJNA624740) | gut metagenome | biome: biome; isolation source: fecal sample | host: Bos grunniens | place: China: Xizang | collected 2019 | reverse complement strand
GCGAAGCGCTGGAAGGCCCTTCGCCGGGTGCGCGGTCGGATTCGGCGCTTTATAGGGCTGACCGGTACGCCCCGCCCGAATGGCCTTGAGGACCTTTGGCCGGAAATGTACTTGCTGGACCTGGGGGAGCGCCTGGGTAAAACCTTAGGTGCTTTCCGGGCCCGGTATCTGCTCCCGGAAAAAACCAACGGCCCGGTGGTCTACTCTTACCGGCCGAAGGAAGGCGCCGAGGAGGAGGTCTACTCCAAAATATCCGACGTTTGTATGTCCATCAAAAAGGAGGACGTGCTGTCGCTCCCCGGGCAGATTTACTCCGATATTGTGGTACGGCCTCCCGCTGACCTGCTGAAAAAATACAAAGCCTTCGAGCGGGAGAAGGTCCTGGAATGCCTGGACGCGGATGGTGAAATCGTGGCCGGTTCTGCCGCTGCCCTGACTAATAAGCTGCTCCAATTCGCGAACGGCGCCATCTATGATATGGACGGCGGCGTCCATCAAATCCACGATTTGAAGCTGGAAGCCCTGGACGAATTGGTGGAGCAGGCGGGCGGCGACCCGGTTCTGATCCTCTACGCCTACAAGCACGACGAGGCTCGTATCTCCGCCCGGATTCCTTGCCGGAAACTGGACACTCCCGAGGATATTCGCGACTGGAACGCCGGAAAAATCCCGGTTGCCATCGCGCACCCGGCGTCTATCGGCCACGGCCTTAACCTGCAATACGGCGGCCATATCTTGATATGGTTCGGCCTCAATTGGTCGCTGGAGCTATACCAGCAGGCCAACGAGCGGCTGAATCGCCCCGGGCAGACGGAGGTGTGCCGTATCTTCCATATCGTTTTACATGGCACTCACGACGAGCGGGTGCTGGGGGCTTTGGCCCGAAAAGAGAAAGGCCAGGCGGCCGCGATTGACGCGCTCCGGCTGGATGTGCTGCGGGAGGTGGGCTGATGGCTAACCGGTATTCTGTCTATGAAACCGGCACCGACCGCCCGATTCGGATTTGGGGCACTTCTGCGGAATGCGCGGCGTCGATGGGGATCGACCGCCACAGCTTCTATAAATACGTAATGCGGGCCCGAAATGGCCAGCCAATTCAAAAATATGAAATTATTGAGCATACCGAAAAAGAGGAGGATGTTCTACTATGAAATGGGTAAACGTTGGAGTGGCTCATTGGAATACTGATCTGATACAATCGTTTAGCTGGTCCGGTGGCCGGTTGGCGGTGTGGTGGCTGGGCGATGACGAACAGCCGGAAACGTACCGCGACCCTGACCGGAAAATGTACCACGCTTTGTGTAGGGCTCTCAGAGTGCGACCGGTGGAGGTGGCGGAGAATGGAAAAAGCTGATTTTAGAAATTACCGGGATTTGGTTCGCGAGGTGCAGCAGCTCCAGGAGCAGCTGCTGGTTTTGGAAGCCTCTTTATACTCCCCGAAAGGGCAGCGCTTTTCTACTACGCCCCGCGCGGCCTCTGGGCCGAAGAAAACAATGGACGATGCAGTTGCTGGTCACCTTAAATTGGAGGCCCTGTATCGCTCCCAGCTGGCTGAAAAGGAGGCCCAGCAAATCGCAATAGAGCAGGCTGTCGCTTCCCTTGGCGAGGCTCCGGAGCGGCTGGTTATGAGGCTTCTATACATTGAAGGTCGCGGCTGGCCGGCTGTCATTCGTGAAATGGGGAAGCTGGGTTATAGCGAGCGGACGGTCTACCGCCTGCACGGCTTCGCCCTGTTGAAATTGAAGGAGGTTTAATTATGGCAATTTTGGATTTAACCCGCCGCTGTGAGGTGGATGGGCAGGCGTGCTGGTTCCACCGCTTCGTGGAGGAGGACCGGCTGCTGCTGAGGGTTAATACTTTTCTTCGGGATGATGAGGCGCGATACTGCAGGCGTCAGGCTTACGAGGAGGGTATTGTGAGCGCCTCCTGCGACACCGAAATACTCCGGGAAACCCGGGCCTTGATTGAATGGCCGGACGGACATCTCTCCACGGTAGCCTTGGAGCGGGTTACTTTTACGGACCGGGAGGGCTGATGTATGGCAGATAAAAACCCCAGCCCCTGCTCGACCTGCACCCGGATTTCTGATCCGAGGGATTGTGAAAACAAAACCTGCGCGCTTTGGCGTGCCTGGTTCCTTGCCCGGTGGGCGCGCCTCCACGAATACTGGCGGCGCTATGGAAAATAAAAAAAGCCCAGAGGCTCTACACCTCTGGGCTTTTTACTACTTATTTTTAGTTTGAGTATTTTACCTTTGCCATTTGGCACTGGTGAAATACTCAAACCGTTCGGAAGCCTTGGTATTGCTGGCTTTTTAATTATACACCATGCCGTCAAGCCTGGGGTTACAGCGTCGCCGTTCTCAATGCCTTGACTACGGCGTCCGCCTCTGCCTTTGTCGCGAAGGGCCCGATTTTGGCGTAATACTGAGCGGGCGCTTTGGGCTCCAGCTTCAAAAACTCCGCTGCGGCTTTAGCGTAGGCAGTGCCGAGGGCTTTCAGCTCAGCGTCGTCGTTCCAGTCGGTGATGTCCTTCTTGTTATCTACGAAGGCACCCTCGAGCAGGACGGCGGGCATAGTGGTCTCGCGCAATACGACGAAGCCGGGCTGGATTTTCACCCCCGGTGCGATGCTGCTGTTGCGCAGGTTTTGGCCTGCTTCCTTGACGTGCTTGGCAAAGACCCGCCCCAGCGGCACGCGGTTCTCGTTATGGACGTAGCCCTCGAAACCGTCACCGCCTCCGGCGTTAAAATGGACCGACACGAAAAGGTCGGCGCCCCAGGCATTTGCATCTTTGCAGATTTTAGGGAGGCTGTCCATCGTGCCGGGGTTCTTTCTGATCTCGCACCGGTAGTTGGCGAGCAGGTGATCCTCCATAAAATTGGCCACCGCTACGTTGAGGCGGCGCTCAGTTTCATATCCTACTGCCCCCGGGTCTGTGTTAGAGTGGCCTGGGGTTGATGTATATTTTCTTCATTGGGGGTTCACATCCTTGTGGGTTTATGCGTTTGCAGTTTTTACTTCTTTTCGTGCTGGGTGCCGAAGTAGAAAGAAATCACGGTGGCCGTAATCATCATTACGTTGTCGGCGTCGATGTTGCCCAGCAGAGCCAGCACGGCGAATACTACCAAAACGACCAGGGTTACGATGGTTTTTACCTTGATAAGGTTGGCCAGATTTTTCAGCATTGTCTTTTCCTCCTTTTAATTTGTGGGGTCTCTGTGGTATTTCTCCAAAATGTCGACCCGGCGCACGAGGTCCTTGATTTCGTGCTGCAGGACGGGCATTTTTTGAGCGAAGTTGTTATGCTCCCGAACCTCCCGGGTGAGCTCCTCTAATTTGGTATCGGTGACCGCCTGTGCTACGGCGACCGTCTGCTCCTGCTTTTTAGCCGTGACCAGGCAGGTGATTATTACACCCGCCAGGCTCAGGCTTCCGGTTATGATTGATACAAGCACCGCTTCTGTCATTCTGTTGTGCCTCCTTGTGCCTTACTTCCAAAAGCCTGTAATATATGCGGTAATAACAACCATGTCAGAAGTCTGGGCAGTTCCGCTTCTTATAGTAAAACACAGATTCGAGTAAAAGCGGTTTTCACTCTCGTTGTAGGCTTCCTCGATATACACATTTGCCACCGCAAAGACTTCGTCCCCAATCATATAATTAGCGCAATGTATCATAGGCCTGCCATAATGGGGAGTACTTCCCAGTACAAAAGGTAGTGCGATTTTAATAACGCTTGCAGTGGCAGAAGCAAGTGTGTCCACCCACAGTTCTACAAAGCCGCTTGCCCATTTGCGATAACACACACCAGCAGTATTACTGTGTTGCTGTTCAACGATGTAGTCGACACCGCTGCTGGAATTACCGCCGGGGGCCTCATTTTCGGGGGTTCCAATATTTTGGAGCTCTTTCTCTATTTCGTCAAACCTTTTCTCCAAATAAGCGTTGGTGTCTGCATTCTGCACGAAGGCCATACCTGTGGTGCAATCCAGAATAACCTTCACCACCACGTTTTCGGCGAAGAGATGATCGATATCGCCCACGTTGTTTCCGTGTGCATCGGCCAGCATAAATTCCCGGGACGCGGTTTGTCCTTCCTCCGGGTAGTACACTTTCAGGCCGGCAACCTGAGAGCAATCGACCGGGGATCTGAAAATTACCTCTGCCCCGTCTTTGATAGGGGCGTTTAAGTCTACTCTAATATTCATGTTGTCACCTCATTCTACTGTCGCTTCCAGAATTGCTATGGCATTGCCCAGCTGCTCGACCTGATTACGAACGGCCTCGCCGGCAGTCGCATACCGCGCCCCATTATAGCCGACCCGGATGTCGCCCAGCTCGGCAATGGACACGGAGGCCAGGGGGTAGTATGCGGAAACGAATACGGTCTCATCTATGGTGAGCATGGTGTTGCCGACGTTCTCAATCAGCAGCCGCGCCCAGCCTTCTGTACCGGGGGCCTCCATTGTGACGTTTATATCCGGGTTGGAAGCTCTCAGCTCGACCGGGCCGAGGGGTGCCAGTGCCGGGATGATGCAATAATCGGAGTAATGGTGGCCTCCGCCCACGAGGGACATTTGGGAAATAGTAAAGTCGATGAGGGCGCTGGCACCGTTGCTCTTGATGGTGCCGCTGATGTACTCATCGGAGAGGGTGTAGTTGGTCACGCCTCCTGCCGATTTCATGGCGACCAGCGCATCCACCCGGGCCTCGGTGGCACCGTATGCACGGAGCAGCTGCTGGTAAATGTCGGGCGTGGGTTCGCTAACTTCACCGGTGGCCTCTGTGATTGCGCCCTGGGCTACATTCAGCCGGACGGCTTCGGTCGTGCGGGTGTTGTCGGCCTCACCGAAAATGCCAAAGTAGAAATGGCCTTTTTCTGCCAAAACTTCGGCGGGGACTGTTACAAGCCCGGATGTAAAAACTGCATGGTAGACGGGCCCACCTGCTCGGTAGAACACGCCTGTCTTGCCGTAGCCGGTCCAGCTGCTGTCAAATTCGCAGCGAATCTGCAGCACGTCCCGGCTCCCGGATGCAATCAGGGGCAGGCTGGAAAGCTGGAGCGTTTGGTCATAAACGCGCGCGGTTATGATTGTTTGGCTCATGTTTCTTTTTCCTCCATTGCTGTTATTCTTGTTTCAAGCCTGCGGATTTTCTCCAATAGCAGGCCGATAAATTCATCGTAAGCGAGGCCCAGTTCTGATCCGTCGCCGGCTACATCTACAAAGCCGCCGAAGTCCTCCCGGGTCAGCCCGGCGCCGGTGAGCGCTGCGTCTACGTCCTGGGCTACAAAGCCCACATGGTACTTGTCGCCACGGCCGTTATACCTGAAGCGCACCGGGGCCAGCTTGTCAAGCATAGCCACGTAGGCCTCTGGGAGGGCCTCTATGCTGTTTTTCTGTCGCCGGTCGGATGTTACTGTCGCGCCGGTTTTGTACAGATACACGGCGTCCTTGCCCCGGAGGTAGAGGTTGCAGTAATCGTTACCGACCACGCAGCTGTTGGCGTTGTCCACCCGGAGTACATAGTAGGAGCCGCCGTCCTTGTCCGCGATGCGGATGCCGGAGCCATTTAGGAAGCTCGCCTCTTTGTCGAAGCTTGCTGTACCGAGAATCTTGACCGGGGCTCCGCCGCCGATATTGACGACGCCGTTTGCCTTGCTAATCATGCCCGCGCGGTTGTTGACCTCGGTGTTGAGGCTGGTCCGCAGGAGCAGGTCTTGCTCCGCCCGCTTGTTCTCCTCTGCTACTATTCGGGCCAGCAAGGTTTCGTCCGTTTTGGCCAGCTCCTCCTCCAAGGCGGCTATCGCATCGCGGGGGACGTAGATTACTGCGGCTTTGTCTAAGACGCTGCTTTCGACCAGGCTCGCGACGCCGACAAGGTCTGAATCGTAATTGGTTTTGACGGTTTCGATTTCCTTCTTGCTCCGGTTGTCGCCAGCAACGTCTGATCCTGTCAGGGACTGAATATCCTTGCCCAGGGTTATGTTGCTACGCGCCGGGTTTATCAGGTCTTCCGTCAGCTGGCTAAGTTGGAAAAGCTCATTTACTCCGTGGGGCTCCGATATGACCCGAATCATATCGCCGACCGCGAAGCTGTCCAGGTCTTTGTCCAGATACGATAAATCTAACGCGGTTAAATTTAGCGATGTAATAAAAACCTTCCGCTCCTCCAGGTACGCCTTGGCCTTTTTGAGCAGGACCGCCGGGTCTGTTACGTCGTCCCAGGTGGCGGTCGTCATAATCGTGCCGCGAAGCTCGATTGCATCATCCGCCAGGATGTAATCCTTTCCGCCGTTGACGCTCTCGATGGTCAGGCGCTTTTTGGTCGTTTCGTCCTTTGCACCGTAGGGAATCAGGCCGGTTGCCAGCTCGGTGGTATTCGCTCCGGTGCTGCTGAAGTCCAGCAAATTCTCCCCGAATTCGATTGACTGATTACTCCGGTTCGTCAGGGTCGCCAGCCAGTTAATTACCCGGCTGCCGTCTGCTTTGCTGGTAAAGGTGATATATCCGCCGCACCGGTCCAGCAGCTTTTCCAAGGTGTCCATGCTGGTTTCCGCGCTTTCGCTTTCCAGCTTGATATAGTCGTTGGGGTCGGTTACTGTTACCCGGCCGACTTTGAATTGCTTCTCCGGGTCCGTCTGGGCGTTATGCTGATTTATCAGGGTAACGAAGCAGGACCGCGGGGTCGCTTCGTATATATAAGGCCGGTTGATGGTGTCCCGGAGCAGGCAAAGCTCCCCCTCGCAGGTGACGGTCCGCTGTCCGTAAAAGTTTTCTGTGGAATACAGAGCGCGGCCCCGGAATCGGAGCACGCCGTCCCGGTAAACGGTGACTATTGTCCGCTGGCTTGTAAATCGGTTATAAGCCGGATGCCTCAGCGGCAGTATGATTTCAGCCGTTCCGCCTACATTGAGGCCGTTGGTAACCGTCAGCCCCACCAAGTCGTACTCCTCCAGCCGGCTGTCATATACGAGGATATTATCTGCATAAACCCGGACGCCTTCCAGGACCTGGTTAGGTTCCTCTGGCTTGGGTTCGTCCGGTTCTTCAGGTTCGGGCTCCGCGGGCATTTCAATTTCCGGGAGCCGCACTGTGAAGCTGGCCTCCAGCGGAGGGTGAATGTACACCCCTAATTCGGGAATATCCGCGCTGGAAATCAACTGATATAAGGCATTTATGCTGATTTCCGCCATGTAATATTCGGTATTAATTTCGGCAGAGCATTCTTTCAAATCGAACCACTGGTTATAGGTAACGCCATCTTCTGTGAAGCTGGTAAAATTCCACCATTGTGGGGGGAGGGCCGAATCGTCCCAGCTGAGCGCTTCTTTGTCTGCAATTTTTATAAAGCCGGTGTTGGCCCATATGTTGACGTTGGGGTATACACCTTCAGCGTCAGCCAGGCGCATTCGCACGCTAACCTTATGCACTCCGGTGGCGGGGTCGCCGGTAGTTTTTGCATACAGAAGTATATGGCAGCGCTGGGAGGGATTCGTGGCGCGGCCGATATATTGGTATTGGCTGTTAAGCGTTATCATCTAAGCACCGCCTCCCGGTAGGTGATTGTAATTGCTCCGGCGCCGTAGTATTCCAATTCGTGAATGCCGGGCGTCAGCAACAACGGCGACCACTCATAGGCAGCGCCCTCGCCGGATAAGTGGGTCGTAAAAATACCAAAGCGGAGGTATATGTCCCCGGAAACGGTCAGCGCCGGGATTACTGCCCGGCGGCCGTCGTTTCTAATAATTACGGTTTGGGCGCTGGAGTCCACGGTAAGCTCCAAAATGGATTCCCGGGCCCGGTAGAGCCAGGGCTCGCAGGTCGCGGTTACTGTAATCGCCGCGTGGGCCAGGTCGCTGTAATTTACCGCGATCCTAACCCGCCCCTGGAGGTAGTGGTCAGGCCGGTCCGGTATTACGATTGGCCATTGCAGGCCGTCGTAGTCGTTCACCAGCTCATTGATTAAATCCTCCCGGTCCTCCCGGGTGCCCTTTGAACACTCGAGCGTTGCTGTCAGGGTGCGGTCCCGGTATCGGGTGAGGCCACCGGTCGTAACGGTGGAAAGGTCCCACGACCCATCGCCGCCGGTCTTTTCGACATAGTTCAGCTTAGGGTCCGGGTCGCTTAATTTAAGCGAGGTTAAAGTCCAGCCGTGGTCGGCGGTGATGTAGTCGCCGATTTTCAAAGTTCTTTTCTGCATTTAGCGAGCCCCCCTTGCTGCCAGCACGCGGAGTCGTCCCAGCTGGCTGTCCATCTTGTTTGCGGTTCCGCCGACTACAGCGTCGCCATCCAGCAGGAGGATTTGGCCTTCCTTGATGGCTGCCAGGATTGCGTCAAACACGCCGCTGTTAGCGGTCGCGGCTGTCATTTGCCCGGCAGTCTGCCGCGCGGTCTGCTGCTCTGCTACGCCGCGGAGGGCTTTCTGTGCATTGACTTCCTGGGCCCGGTATGCGTCCAGAACGGCCCCGGCCTGGTTTGATGCGGCACGCTCCACGTCCTTGGTCTTTTTCTCGATGCCGACCTCGGTGCCTTCGCCGAAGCCTTCGCCGATTCTAATCGTCTTTTTAGAGGGAGAGTTAATCTCGGCTTCCTTCCTCGCGGCGTTCACAGCTTCCCGGATTTGGGCGATAGCGGCGGCGCCCACGGCACCATTTTTAATCTTGATGCCATCGGCGAGGCCTTGGCCAAAATCTTCACCCAGGCCGTAAGCGTCGCTATATGCGGAGGCAAATTTGCCGAGGGCTTCTTGGTAGCCCTGTTCGGCTTCTTCGACCATTTCCTTGGTGTAACCTGCCACGCCTTTTTCAAAGTTTTCCTTTGTCAGTTCTGCTTTGATTGCGGCGTCCTCTGCCTCTTTCTGCAGCTTGGCGAGTACCTGGGCAGTTACCTCGTCTACGGTATCAGCGTAATCCGTGTGAAGCTGCCCCTTTTTGGCGAATATATCAATAGCGGTTTGGTAGTTACCTTGTAGCGCGTCACCTTGAGCCTTTTCATAGTTGAGGATGGTTTCTTGCAGGCCGTTGTAATGCGCTTGACTTTCTTCGTAAGCGGTTTTCTTTTCTGCGAGGATACCTTGCTCTTTTTCCCATTCTGATTTTCTTATCGCAACAGTATTCAGAATGCCCTGCGCGGCTGACGTGTTTCCCTCCTTCAGTAAGTCGAGATACGTCTGGTACGTACTGTTATACGCATCCTCCGCAGCTTTGGTTTTTTCTAACTGTGCCTGGTAATCCTTTTGTTTGAGCTGTGCATTGTTCCAGGCATCGGTTTCATCCTGTATAGCTTTTACATAGTCAGCATTGGCAGCCTCAAGCAGAGTGTTGGCTGTTTTAGATTGGATAACCTGGTCAATACTTTTTTTCAGCTCATCATACTTTACTATGATGCCATCGACCATCTCGTATTCTGTGCCGAGCGCCTCGTTCAGCTCGTTCAGGATAAACTCGGCCCGCGCCTGATCCTTCTCCTGCACCTTGCCGGAAGCGTCGGCGAGGTTCTCCAACTCACCCGCCAAGTTCCGAGTATGCCGCATTTCGGCGATGATGTTGCCGATGGCTTCATCGGTGGCCCTCTTCTGATCCCGGAAGGCCTCGGCCGCTTCATCAGCGGCAGCCATCAGCTCCCGCTCCTCTTTGGTCAATGCGTCCACCGGCTGCTTACTGTTATTAGCAGCGACGGCGTATGCAACGAGCGCGGTTGTTACCGCGACGATAGCTGCCGCCGCAAGACCCCAAGGGGAAGCCTTCTGTACAAGTTGGAGCGCCTTCTCTGCGACCATGGTGGCCTTGATTGCGCCCTTCAGGCCCTTGTGTGCCACTGTGGTCGCAACGGTAGCGGCCTTATAAGCTATAAGGGCGGTAGTAATGCCGACCAGGGTGGCTTTTATCAGCGGGCCGTTTTGCTTGACCCACTTGCTGATGTTTTTAATGGCGGGGATTACTTCCTTTTGAATATATTTCGCTGTATCTTTCAGGGGCTCCTCTGCGTCCTGCAGCAGAGTGGTGCCCAGCTCTTTAATGTCGGTAATTACCGGCTCCACGGTCTTGCCGATTTTGGCGGTTTCCTTGTTCCACTTCTCAGTGGCCTGATTGGAGCGGATAACCTCAGCATTGGTTTTCTTGTACTGGGTAGCAGCAGAACCGTAGAGCTTTGTCAAGGTCTGGGTGATTAGCTGCTGGCGCTCCTGCTCGGTGCTGCATTCCTGCAATGCCAAATTGAAGAAGTCCTCCGCGGAGGTTGCTTCCTCCACGGCCTTGTTCCACGCCTCGTTCTGCTTGGTTGCCTTCTTCATCTTGACGCCGAAGGTTTCTCCTTCCTTGGCGGCCCAGTTGAGGGCGTCTGCAAGAGGACCGGTGACCTGGCCCACGCGCTTGGTTTCGTTTGCGGCTTCTGCCAATCCTTCGACCGGCAGGCTGACTCCGAATTTACCATATACGCCGGTAAGAATTTCCGTCCAGTCTGCGAGCTCCTCCTCGTTGGTACATAGCGCGGCCAGATTGTTCGCCGCCTCGACCGCTTGCTCGGTTTCCCCGAGGACGCTCTGCAAATCTTCATAGGTTTTTGTCGCGGCCTCAGCGCTGTGGTTGTTATCCGTGAAGGCCGTGTCCAGCTTCGCCATCTCGGTACGATATTCGCGGGATTCCTCCGCCAGGGCCACTATGGCTGTCACGGCCGCAGCGGCGGCAGCGGCTACGGCTGCAAGGCCACCCCTTGCCAAATCTCCGGAGGCGTCGTCGAAGTCCTCGGTTGCCTTTTCGGCTTCCTCGGTTTTGTCGGCCTGTTCGTCGATCTTGTCCGCGGCTTTTCCTGCTTCCTTGCCGAGCTTCTCTACGGCGTCAGCGGTTTCCTTTGCGGCGCTTTTATATTTGCCGAGCTTGGCCTCGGTTTCGATAATTTCGCGCTGCAGGGCTCTGTACTGGGCCTCGGAGACCTCGCCCCGCTCAAACTGAGCCTGGACCTGCTTTTCTGCCTCTTTCAGGGTGTCGAGCTTTTTTTCAGTATTGCTGATTGCATCGGCGAGCACCTTTTGTTTCTGGGCCAGCAGCTCGGTGTTTTTGGGGTCCAATTTCAACAGTTTATTGATTTGGCCCAGCTCGCCGGAGAGGTCCCGGCCTTGCTTCTCCACCTTCTCCAGCGATTTAGTCAGCTCGGAAGTGTCGCCGCCGATTTTGATTGTTAAACCTTTAAGTGCTTTACTGGCCACCGGAAGGTGCCCCCTTTCCAAATTTTTCTCTTAACGCGCCGCGGTCCGGTTCGGTCTGCTGCATTCTCCAGCAATCGTCCAAATAATCCCGACCTGCCTCGGTTTGGTTCAGGCCGTGGATATAGGCGTCCCGGAGCCACAACAGATATGTTCCGTAATCGAGCGCGCCGACCTGGTGGAAGTTCAGGCCGGTGTATGCCGCGACCAGATGTCTGCCCCAGGTGGTAGTTATATAGTTATGACGCCCCGCAGATTCCGCCATGGGATTCTGCGGGAGTATCAGTTTTTTGCGTTTTCAATGCCGGTCAAAAATCCGGCGTACTCGTGGAAAAAGATAGCCAGGTCATCCTCGACCAGCTTGTATTTCTTCCGCAGTTCCTCGGGTGTGATCTTCCGCATATTGCGGTTGCAGCTCATCAATCGAGCGGCCAAATCCCAGAGCACCTCGCGCTGCTCCTCATTGCCGCCGTTCAAGAGGGCGGTCATTTCTGTCGCGCTTGCCCGCAGCTCCTCCTGCAAGTCAACAGTGGGAGGGGTTACGTGTAAAACGGTTTCGTCCTTATCGAATAAGGGGACCTCCAAAATGGGCGGGCGGTGTACGTTAAAATTCACGGTGTTCATGTTTTCACCTCAAATATAAAAAATTTAGCGGGAGGCGCTATGTCCTCCCGCTATGGGTTTTTAGGTGCCGGAAGTGGTCGTTCCGATCTGCTCGATGTAGGTGATCAGAGTACCTGCATCGTCGCAAGGCAGGGCCTTGATTTCGGGCTCCAGCTTGCTGCCGGCGTCTACGGCGAAGGCCAGGGTCAGGCCGGCCTGGTTTGCGCCGCGGACCAGGACCCAAATGTCGCCGTCGGTCTTGTCTTCGTGGTGGAAGCAGACGACCCATTCCTTGCCCTGGGCATTACCGGCGCCGCCGATCTTCACGGTACGGATGCCCTTGGTCTTGTCCTCGGTCACCTGGCAGCGGTCTGCCAGCTTGGCCAGGGTCTGGCCGTTAAAGGTGATGAGGCCCAGCTTCAGCAGGGCTTCTTCGGCGGTGATTACGACCTTTTCTACGGTGCCCAGGTCGTCACGCTCGGAGTGGGTTTCGGTGGTGTAGCTCAGCTCTGCACCGCCCTGAATCTTGCCGAGCAGGTTTTCATCCTTGCAAATGGCGGAAGTTTCGGGGATGCCGGTAGCGGCGCTATACTCCATGATATAGGCCTTACCAGAGCCGAGGGTGATCTTGCTGGGGTCAGTTCTCTTGCTCATTGGTTTTTCCTCCTGTTAAATTTTTTCAATGTGGGAAAATTCGACGATTTCCTGGTATCGGCGGATTTCATTCAGCCAATACCAGCCTTGTGTAGTGTACCGAATGCCGCGGGCCTCCAGCTGGGCTGTCAGCCGGTGGAGCGCTTCGTCGCCTGCTTCAATGCTGGGCGCGTAAAGCTCCACGGTGCAGTCGTGCATCGCCTGGATGGCCGGGCCCTGGTCAGGGTTGTCCGGGCTGTCCGTGTCGATGCTATCAAAAAAGACGGCGTGGATTTCCGGCGGGTCCGGGAAACGTGCCGCCTGAGATGGAATGGCGGCCGCTGTTAAAATTTCTTCAATCATTTTTCAGTGCCTCCTCTACATCCTTTTCATACTCAGGCAGCACGGTGTCCAGTGCATTCTGCAGGAATGGGTCGCCGGTGGTGCGTCCGCCGTTTCCGGTCGGATGGCCTTTGACCAGCAGGTGCGTCACCCGGTGGTGGGGTGCCTTAGCGCCCCAGGTAAATTCCTTGTCACCGGTCGCGGTGTTTTCTTTCGCCGTGTAGGTGATGGATTTTCTGTAACCTCCGGTGCGCTTTGGTGCGGTCTTTTTGGTGATCTGAACCAGCTTTTTGGCGGCCTTCTCTCCGGCGGCGTTTACCTCCTCGACCACTTCCTCATGATAGAGGCCCAGCTGCTCCATGATAGCGGCGCCCAGGTCGGCGGGCTTGATGCTGTTAGCCATCCGCCACACCTTCCTCTGCCGGTGCCCGCTCCAGTGTGAGCTCCAGCTCCTGGCCGGTGCGGTATGTCCGCAGGATTCGGTAACGGGTGCCGTTGTAATCGGCCAAGGTTTCGCCGTTATAGTCCAGGTAGTCCGCCAGCACGAGCTTGAGCTCCGGGCGGTAGTCCGTAGAATTGGCCGAGTAAAATTCCTTCATGCCGATACTACGGAAGCCGCAGAGAACCTCGCGCTTGGTTTCCACCCGGGTGGCACCCTTGTATTCCCTTTTGATTAGGACCGCGACCTCATTCATCGCCGGACGCCTCCTCCGCCTTCCAGCCGTAGCCTTCCGCCATCATCAGGCAGGCCTTGAGCGCGTCGTATCGTTTCAAATACTCCGCGGCTTTGGCCGTGTCGTCGGTATAGGCTGCCCGGCACCACAGCTTGATTGCGTTAAAAATAAGCGGGTCGCCATCGGGGGCGTGGACGATTCCGCAAACCCTCAAGTCCGCCTTGCAGGCTTCAATGTCGGCTTGGATGTCTTCGTCCAGCTTTCCGTGGCTGATCCGAAGCGAGAGCTTGATTTTGTCAATCATGCGGCTTTTTCTCCTTCCTGGAAAATGTGGGCGGGGTTGTTACGCCCCGCCCGGGAAATTAGGTAGAAGCCTTGGCGTAGACGCCAGTGAAGGCGTTCTTGACGGTTACGCCTGCGCCCAGCTCGACGTCGCCGACGATGGTGTCCATCAGCTTGTCAATGGCGAAGTCCTTGGAAACGGTAACCTCGTAATCGGAGAAGAGGCCAAGCTCCAGGGCCTGGGGGTTGCCGTAGTACATACCGGGAGCGGCCGCGGTAGAGTTGGCATGGCCGGACAGATTGCTGTTGATGCAATAGCGAACGGAAACGCCGCCCTCGGAAATGATGCCGGTGTTGCCGTTGCCGTCGGGAGTGATAGTGTACAGAGCCTTCTTCTCATTGGTGCCGCGGACGTCACCAAATGCGATAAGGTCGGCCTTAGTCAGGAACAGTACATTACCGCCGACCAGGCTGGATTCGGCGTCGCCGTGGGTCAGGACAATCTTGCGCAGGGTGTCGGGGCCGATGGCTGCAATCAGCAGGCCGGCGTTAATCTTGGACGCGGTCAGGGCTGTGGTCGCAATCTTGGCGGCCTTCTTACGCAGGGCCAGCAGGGCCTGGCCGTTGACCTTGGCAGCATACTGCAGATTTGTCTGCTTCTTGGCCTGCTTGCTGATGTAGTCAATAACGGCTACGGACTCGGGCTTGATGTCCACGAAGTCGTAGGTGCCCAGAGTGCCTGCGACAGCTGCCTGACCTTCGGTCTGGTTGGCGGCTTCACCGGCGTCGGCGACGGTATATGCCACACGGTAAGTGCCCATACCTTCGCAATTTACGACCTTGATCAGGTCCAAAATGCCGGAAATCTTAGCGCCGGGCAGGTCGTTGATGCCAGCGACCTCGGTAGGCTGTGCCAGCTTGCCGCTGGAAATGGTCAGGGCGCGCTTTGCGTTATCGGTGGAAATCACCATGCGGTTGGTGTTGCGGAATTCGTCAGCGGCTCTCTGCTCTGCGGAAATAGTAGGGGCGGCAGCGGGCTGCTGGGGCGCGGGAGTGCCTGCGCCAGCTGCGACCATGGAGCGCACTGCCTGGCGGCGGTTTGCCTCATCGCGCAGGGTGTTCAGCTCCTCGGTCAGGGTGCGAGCTTCGGTTTCCAGCGCGGTGAAGGCGTCACCGGTTGCGGTTTCGATCTCGGTTGCGATTGCGGCCAGACGGGCCTGAATTTCGTTGATTCTTTCCATTTTTAGATTCCTCCTAAAGTGATGTTGATTTTGGTTTGCAGTTTCCTGCGTCTTTCGTCAAGCTCTGCCTCTCTCCGGGCGATTTCGTCCATCACTCCGTGCACGAAATCACGAGCGTTGATTTCTGTATTGTCGTTCGCGGGAATACTTACCGCGGAAACGTCGTAAATTTTTGGGATCTCCGTGTGCACAATGGTGCGGTCCTTGGAGCCTTCCTCGCGCTCGACGTAGTACTTGCCTACTTTGAAGCGCCAGCTCATTTTGGTGAGCATTCCGGCTTTGATATCCTCATACAAGCCGCGGGCCAGCTCGGTCTTGTCCAAATCCGCGGCCATAAATAAGCCGTTTTCGTTTGCCTCGACCAGCAGGGTGCCGTTGGTAATCCGGGCGAATACGCGGCCGGCGTGGTCAAACTGCATGATGACGTCGCTCATGTCGGTATTGTCGAAGCAGCCGGGTTCGAAGCGCTCGTAGGTCTTGCCCCAGTCGCCTTCATCCCAGAGCAGGTATTTGTCATACCGGGCGGCGTAGCCATCGACGTACTTTTCGGAATCAAACCGCTTTTCGCCTTCGGTCACCGGGGTCAGGGTGATGGCACGGCACTGGGCCTGGTCTTTGAATTTGGTTTTTTCATTCGGGGTCATTCTCAGGGTCCTCCTCTTTCACGGGCTCCGGGCCCGGCTCCTGGGGGTTGCTTGCGTTCAGCTTGTTCTGGGCTGCGGTCAGTTCTGCCTGCAGGGCTGTTACCTGGTTCAGCTGGCTGACCTCGGTGTATTCCTTACGGATATAACGCTTGTCGCCATCGGGCACGTGGGGCAGGTGCCAAATGTCCATAACGTCGTTTGTGCTTAAAATGCCGCGGTCGAAGAGCTGGCTGCTGACCTGCAGCTTGTCCGCGTTGGTCATATACTGCAGGCGGTTGGACGTCCATACAATGGCATTTTTGCGGCTTCGCTGGTTGGCGCTGTATGTCATGCAGGTCATGGCCATAGAAAGCTGAAGCGCGAAAGGCTCAATCTGGCCCTCATAGTACGCGGCCCAATCGTCGCCGGTGGCCTTATTGAGCAGGATTTTTTCATTGGTTCCGAAGTAGGTATAAACCCGGTTCTCAATAAGCGCCACCTGCTCCGGGTCCACGATTTTCGCGAGGGCCTGGATTTGCTGGACGTTGCTATATGTAGAGGGGAACAGCGCCAGGCCTCCGGAGTCGGGGCCCAAATTTTCATCAACCCATTGCTTGCGCTCATTGGCAAGGTCCTTTCCCTTGGTGAAGTTGTTGATTGTGGCCATAAAACGGAAGCTGGCGCTGTTCTTTATTCCTTCTTTAATGCCCTGATTCTGCACATCCAGCAGGCGCATGGTGTTATCCAGGGCGCTGTTGTCCTCGCCGGTCAGGTCGCTCCGGTAAAGGTATTGGTTTATTACACCCGCCCGGGAAAGCTCCACGGCTGCCTTCTCCCCGCTGGGGAATGTGTAAACCAGGAAGGGTTCGCCGTCGTGGTCACGCAGTTCGGTCTGATCCGGCGCCACGGGGTAGAAGCCGGCCACCCGGTCAAATCCATCCAAAACGGGGAGTATAAATCCGGTGTTTTGGGCTTTGTAGATGGTAGCGGCTTTGTATAAAAATTGCGGGCAGGTGTGGAAAAAGTTCGGCTTCCAATCCAGAACCGACTGCAGCTGGTACGGGTCCGCGCCTTCGACCTTTGGCTGGAGCTTGCTGCAATGGAGCGCGAATGTGTGGATACACGCGCGCGTGAGCTCCATCTCATAGACGCCGCCGTCGTAGGTAGTGAAGACCGGCGTGTAGCCGTCCAGCATCGCGAAAAACTGGCCGAGCTGGTTCTTTAACTTGATTTTTCCAAAAAGTTTACTGAAGGCCCCCATTAGGACGTTTCCTCCTCATTCCTCATTTTTTAACTGGTGCCCGATTTGGTCGGCCCATTTTTGGCGAACCGTCAGGGCGTCTATTACTGCCACGAAGCCGTCAATGTGGCACCGCTGGTCAATCTTGACCGGGCGGATTTTGCGGCTTTCGGTGTCCTGCTTCATGGCTACATTTAGGAAGTGCGCCTTGAGCAGGTTATTCGTGCCAAGCTGCAGGGTCTGATCCCGGAGCAGGCCGTCGCATTCGTGCAGCACCGGGGTTAGGTTCGTACCCTGGAAGACGTCGTCCATGTGGAAGCCGTAGCGCTCCATATCCTGCACCAAATACTGCGCCGAGTAGCGGTCATACCCTACTTGTAGCGGCAGGATTTCGTACTCCTCCACCAGCCTCCGGAACCAGGCGAAGCAGTCGTTATAGTCGACGAAATTTTCCCCGCTTGGCGTTATGAGCCCTTGGCTGACGTATAGCCTGTAAGGCACGCCTTCCCGCTCCTGCAGTTCGTCGATTTTGTTCTCCGGCATAAAAAATTGAGCGAAGGTGTATAGCTTGCCGGCCTTCTCGATTACTACGCAGCAGGCGGTCAGGTCCGTCGTTTGGCTCAGGTCGATTCCGCCCACACAGTAGCTGCTCCGGAAATCCTCCAGGCTGAGCGGCTCCTGGGTGACCGCGTCCACGGTATCGTAGGGGAGCCACGCCTGGGTGCTGCTCTGCTTAATATTGCAGTACTTGGTCATAAATTCGGCCCGCTTGCTGAGGTTCAGCCGGGCGATTGCGATTTCCTCCTCGTAGTACGACCAAGGCACGCTGACGTCCATATTCGGATTGCTCTTTTTTAGCTCCTCTTTGTCGTCCCATTTCGACAGGTCGTCGATTATGTATAGGATGGGGAGCAGCCGCTTTTCGTCGCTGCTGCCGAGCAAGAACGCGGTCGATCTGGCCATTAAATCGTCATAAGGGCCGTCGTTCTCATAACCGGCCGTTGTGGTGCTCAGCAGGATGGGCTGGGTTCTGGCGCCCAGCGCGGATTTCATAACTTCGTATTGTTTCCGACCCGAGGCTGAGGGCCAGCTGGCCAGCTCATCGCAAACGGTGAGGTGGGGGTTGAAGCCGTCACTCTTTTTCGCGTTAAATGCCAGCGGTTTCGTGCTGCTGTTCGTGCTTGGCATATAAATGTCGGACCGGCGCTTTTGGACGCGCTTTGCCAAGGCCGGCGCCTTCAGCAGCATTTGATAAAAGCCATCGTAGACCTTGCTGGCCTGCTCCAGCTTAGGCGCCAGGCAGAATATCTTCGCGCCATATTCGCCGTCGAGAAACTTCACGTAAGCGATGATCGCAGAAGCAAAGAGGGTTTTGCCGTTTTTCCGGGCTACGACCAAGAAGACCTCCCGGAATACCCGGAGGCCGCGTTTGTCCACTATTCCAAAAATTGCGGCGACCGCGGCCTTCTGCCAAAGCTCCAGCTTTAGTAGGTCGGACCGGCCTTCGCTATGCCGGCAGAAGTTTTCTATAAAATCAATGGCGAGCTGGGTCTTTTCCGCGTCGTAATAGAAGCGCCGCTTCCGCAGGCCTGCTGCTAAGTACGCATAGATCAGCTTGACCCATTTTCCGGCGACGATTTTGCCCGACTTGATTTTGCGGTTATATTCAAGAATATAATTCTTAGGCCTGGAAGCCATTTATCTGCGGCCCCTTAAAAAGGCGAGGAGCTCGTCGCCGGAATCGTCGCCGTTGCCGGAGCCTTCGCTCTCATCTCGCATCGTGGTAACTATTTTAATCAGTGTTTGGACTGTTTGGTTTGCTGCCGTGGCGGTCTTGTTATACTCTCCGATTGCCGGGTGTGTATAGACGTTTTTGCGGCCCTTCACATATTCCTTGGTGGTGAGGGTGCCTTCAGCTTTTATGGTTTTTTCCAGGTCGGCGAGAATCTGAATCTGCACCTGGTAGCGTTTGAACGTGGTTAAAAAGAAGAAGTTCTGCTCGACGCCGTGTTCCGACGCGATGCGCAGTATCTCCTGGGCCTGTTCGTTCAGGCTCATCTGCTTGCTTTCCACAGTTTTCGCCTCCTGCGTTATTATATGGAGCGGACGGGTCGGAATCGAACCGCCTTCTCCCCGATGGAGTTGGGGCGCTCTCCCATTGAGCTACGTCCGCATATTGGAGCGAGCAGGTCGGAGTTGGACCGCCATTTTCCCACAGGCCGTGGGACGTTTTACTGTTAAACTATGCCCGCATTTTGTGGCCCTTGGGAAAGGGGGAGAAACCCAGGGCCCTGGAAACCGTCGATTTACTCAGGTTTCATTTCGCGTCTTTCCTGGCGTGCGATCTGCTCGCCTTTATACATTCCGGCGCCGAGTTCGTCGATCCGGTCAAACGGAATCACCGGAACAGTCAGCTTCTCCCGACAGGCCGGGTCTATGAAGTACAAATACCGAAGCTGGAAGCCAGGCTTTGGAATCGCACCGGTGATCCGGCAGTATTCTGTGATGCTGTACTTTCCGCCGGTCAGCTCGAACAGGCTTTTGCCGCCCAGCTCCGGGCGCGGCTGCATCGGTGTGCTTTGGATGGTCAGCTGGTGAACGACGGAGCCGTCAGGAAGAAGCAGCAGCCCGGTGTTGGGTTTGATCATCGTAAGGACGAAATTGGAGGCGCGGTAGATGGTGCCGTCGCCGCAGCTGCACCCGTCTGCAAAGCTGACGATCCACTTGACGTGGGGCGCGTTCTTTTTGATTAGCTTTATGCTGTACGCGATGCAGCGGCTTTCGCTGTTGCGAGGAAGATATTCATCAAAGGCCATCCGGTTGAGCTCCAGAAATTCATTCCAGCCGGTGCCCTCTACCAGGCCCAGGATTTTCTTTTTATCCAGGGACGGCCCGTAGCTCATCACGCCGTGGAGCTGGCCGTCCAGAAACGCTCCGAAGTGCAGGCAGCTATTATTGACGACCTTGCCGCTGTAATGGTGCTTCCTCACAAATTCGTTGGCGAGCTTGGAGGGAATCACCTTCACAATAACGTCTTTCGCTCTGCCCATAGATATATCACCTCGAAGATGGAATTGTTGCGCTTGTTAGGGTTGCCGAAGCTGTGCGGCTGCGGCGCCATCACTTTTGCGATGTCGACGGCCTGCATCAGGTCCTGATATTGATCCTCGCTCAACGTAAGAATGAAGCTGAGCAGCTCCGGGCCCGCAGGGGCTTTCGGTTCCTCCGGTTCAGGCTCGGGCTCCAGGTCGGGGAGCTGCAGGTCAAAGTCTGCCAGGTCGATGGTGGTAATCGCTTCAATCTCCCGGCGCAGAATCTCCGGATCAAAGCCGGTGTTCAGCGTCAGCTGGTTATGCACCAGGATATATGCGCGCTTCTGCTGCTCGGTCAGGCCGACCAAGCGAATCACCTCGGTCTTTGTATAACCGAGTTGCTGCAGGGCCATGAACCGGCCGTGGCCTTCTATGATCACGCCGTCCTCATCGACGGCGATGGGGTCGTTGTTTCCGAATTCCTGAATGGAGGCGGCGATTTGGTCAATTTGGCTCTGCGGGTGTTTCTTGGCGTTGTGCTCATACGGCCGAATGTCCGAGAGTTTCATCACTTCGATCTTCATGCGCCTGCGCCCCCTTCCAGAAAGTCAGTTACAATGGCCGCGATTGCGTTGCAGGCGGCATTTGTCTTTTCACTGGGGTCGGTAATAAGGCCGTGATCTGTGGCCCACTTGATGGCCTTTTGCCAGATGTCGTGCTGCTCCGGTGTCAGGCTCATGGATATGGTTCTTACCAGCGGCGCGGCGGAATCGTTGAGCTGGAAATGCTCGCCGAAGTCGTCCACGGAGACGTCTATGCTGCCGAAGTCAAAGGCGGACATGTCGATGTCTGTGATCCGGGCCAGCTCCGCGTCGAGAATGTTGAAATCAAAGCCGGAGTTCATCGTCAGCTTATTGTGAACGAGGATGTATGCTCGTTTTTGATCCTCTGTCAAGCCCTCCAGACGTATGGCCTCCACCTCGGTGTATCCGAGGCTTTTCAAGGCCAGCAGTCGGCCGTGGCCTTCCAGCACCATGTTGTTTTCATCCACGGCGATGGGATCGTTGTTTCCGAATTCCTGGATAGAGGCAGCGATCTGCGCGATCTGCACCGGGGTGTGAATTTTCGCGTTGTTTTCATAGGGTTTTAAGTAGTCTATCGGTAAAACCTCGATTTTCATCGTATTTCGGCCTCCTTTCCAAAAAACACGCATAACTTTCCTTGTAGGGTTTTTCTGTACTCCTCCGCTCGGTCTCCAGCCCCATTCAAAAATTTTTTGATATGGGGGGAGTCCGCTCGTACGTTTAGTAGTAAACGGAAGGGTCTCGGCCCTTCCGTCGCCCTCGCTTCTTTCGATGCGAGCAGCTAATAATCTGTATTTCTTATAATTTCACCGTCCGGTCCATATAGGACGCGGCCTCTTGCAGGCTTCCTTGGGTCCAGCTCTTTATTGTGGCAGGTCTGGCACTCCAGCTTGAAGTTGTCCGGGTTCAGGCTGACCTCTGGGTCGTTGCAGTTGATGTCGTCCAGCCATATTCGGAAATGGTGGACGATGGTTCCCGGCTCCTGCTGGCACGCTTCACAAAGCCCGCCGTCTATTGCTTGCCGTCTGGCTATGTAATCCGCCCGGGCCCGCTTCCACGGGCCAGTCTTATAAAACTGTTTCTGGGTCAGCATATCCTGGCCCCCCTGTTGCTGTGGGTTTTTGGTTGCCGTGCCTGAATTGCGCAGGCGCCGCCTGACCGGAGCCCCTTCTTACCGGCTGGGGCTTATGTTTTTTACGAAAGGAGATGCTTATTATGGCATCAAAAAAGGAGACCTGGGCTCGCGCCTGATCTCCAATGCTATCAATATATCACTTATTTACTGCCATGCACTGCCACGTTTCAAATCTTCCGTATTTTCTGCAGGTGGAACAGTGGAACGGAACGGACGCCGTTTTTCTATATAACCCCTATAATAGCCCTATATAAGCCTATATATCCCTATAATTACCCTAATTC
>JAEIGA010004364.1_pt1 | contig 21884 bp, 10 predicted proteins | sample 9270691 | NCBI WGS metagenome assembly JAEIGA01 (sample SAMN17057246, study PRJNA624740) | gut metagenome | biome: biome; isolation source: fecal sample | host: Bos grunniens | place: China: Xizang | collected 2019 | reverse complement strand
AGGCGCCTGAGACAATCATTGTCTCAAGCGCCTTTGCTCAGGTGCTATCGTATATTGAAACCGTATTCTTGTCAAACTGACTCTATTCAAAATGATATGATTCCCATATCAAAAAAATATGGCGTTCCGGCTTTCATATGCAGTTAGTCCTGCAGGGCATCGTAGCCTTCTGCTCCGGTACTGATCTTTACAGCATTCTCTACATTGTATACGAAGATTTTTCCATCACCGATATGCCCCGTATACAGTGCTTTCTTTGCTGCATTGATCACATCACGTGGCGAGATCTTGCTGACAACAATATCCACCTGAATCTTAGGCAGAAGATTCATGGCAAGCTCCGCGCCACGATAGTAACTGGTTCGTCCCGCCTGTGCGCCACACCCAAGAACATTCGTCACAGTCATACCGGTGATTCCGATCTCGGTCATGGCTCTGTTCAGGCTCTCAAACTTACTCTGTTTCGTAAAGATTGTGATCTTTGTAATGCTCACATCACTGCCAAGTGCGATCGACGGATCCGGTGTCCGCAGCTCCACCGGGACAGCGTCATCCGGAGAAACATCTCCTGTAACTGCAAATTGCGGATGATTTCCGATCACAACATCTCCGTGTGATACAAAGTTGTTGATACTAGATGCCAAAGCAAAATCTGCGTATGCACTCGCAAGATTATGTTCCTGAATATCCAGACCTTCGATTTCCTCCTCTGCTGTACATCGAATTCCGATCGTCTTCTTTATGATCAGGAATACCGCTCCCATGGTACACCCAACCCAGCCAATCACAGCGATCACACCGAGACACTGGATTCCCAGGGAGTATCCTCCGCCACCATAAAGAAGCCCGCTTGCCTCTCCAAGTCCATAATCATAAAATCCCAGGAAACCGACCAGAATCGTTCCTACGGCACCGCAGATACCATGAACGCCGACTGCGCCAACCGGATCATCAACTTTTAATTTCTGATCAACAACTTCGATTCCGAATACCACTACGATCCCGCAGACGATTCCTATGATCGCTGCGCCGATCGGTGTTACCGTATCACATCCGGCTGTAATTCCGACGAGTCCCGCCAAAGTGCCGTTGAGCGTCATGGACACATCCGGCTTTCCATAACGGATCCAGGTCACGAATAGCACGGTACATGTTGAGATTGCCGTGCATAGATTTGTCGTGAAAAAGACACGTGCCGCAACAATATATGCACCATCTGCAAGTGCTGTTGTGGATGCCCCGTTAAACCCGAACCAGCAGAACCATAGGATAAAAACACCCAGCGCCGCGGCCAGCAGATTGTGTCCCGGAATCGCATTGACTTTTCCGTCTTTTGTATACTTTCCGATCCGCGGTCCTAAGATTGCCGCGCCAACAAATGCTGCAACTCCGCCAACCATATGTACTGCTGTCGATCCGGCAAAATCATGAAATCCAAGTGCTGCCAGCCAGCCGCCGCCCCAGATCCAGTGCCCGGATATCGGATATACGATCAGACTGATGATCGCGCTGTAGATACAATAAGAAGAAAACTTTGTCCTCTCCGCCATGGCGCCGGATACAATTGTTGCCGACGTCGCACAGAATACGGTCTGAAAGATCATGGTCGTAAAATCATCACTTTGCAGACAAAACAGATTGAGTCCGCCGATAAACTGATTGCAGACCGCATTGGTACCCATCATGATCCCGAAACCCACAAACCAGTACAGTGGTGCGCCGATACAAAGATCCATCATGTTTTTCATTATAATATTTCCGGTATTTTTTGCTCTGGTAAGACCTGCCTCCACCATTGTAAATCCTGCCTGCATAAAAAATACCAGTGCCGCACCTAACAGGGTCCATCCCGAATCAAGTGCCGATGCAAGTGCCTGTATGGTCATAGTTAAAAAACACCTCCTGATTACATAAAGATTTTTAGCATCGTTCGTGAAACGAAAAGAAAGACGCATTGCCGTAACACTACCGTTTTGACAAAGCGCCTTTGCTTACTTATTGTTTTACCACTGCTTTTCAAAAAGAACAAATACCCGTTTCCTTATGGACTTCCTTATGGAAAAAATATCGTGCTGTGCGCGATACGAGTCCGGCTGCATGACGCTTTGAACGCAGAAGACGCGCATCCGGATCTCTCCATCTGCACGCCTTCTGTCCGATAACGGAATGGGATATGTATCGTCAGCACAGCTCATTTAGATACTGCGTTGCGATCTGTTTTGAATGATTCCTGTATCAACCGGGTCCTGAAATCCGACAGGATATGACAGTGCATCAGACAACGCCCTTGCCGTATCCACCGCACTGATCACATATACGCCTGTCTCTACTGCCAGCCGTCGGATCCTGAATCCGTCATGCGAAGCGTGAATACCGGTTTCCGGAATGTCAATGATCAGGTCCAGATCATGTTCCATCACCAGATCCAGAATGTTTGGTGACGCCGCCTCTGCCTTGCGGATCTCCTCACACAACACTCCATGCTTCCGGAATGTGCGGCACGTTCCGGCAGTGGCATAGATCTGATAGCCAAGTGCCGCAAATTTCCTTGCGACCGGTACCATCTCCTCCTGTGATCGATCCCTTACGGTAATCACCATTTTCCTGCTTTTGGGCAGAGAGATCCCCGCCCCCGCAAAGGCTTTTCCCATCGCTTCATTCATCTCTTTTGCAACACCAAGGCATTCGCCTGTAGATTTCATCTCCGGGCCGAGCGCAATATCTGCCCCCTGAATCTTTTCAAACGAGAATACCGGCATCTTTACAGCAAAGTATCCGGATACAGGCTGCAGTCCCGGCTGATACCCCATCGATGCGAGGCTGTGCCCGCAGATTACTTTTGTTGCCAGATCAATGACCGGAATCCCGGTAACCTTGGAAATATACGGAACCGTTCTGGAGGATCTCGGATTGACTTCGATGATCGATACTTCGTCACCATCAACAATAAACTGAATGTTGAACATTCCCTTCACATGCAGTGCCATTGCCAGCATTTCGGCATCTTTCAGGATCTTCTGCTTTGCCGCTTCAGAAATCGACATTGCCGGATAAACAGAAATCGAATCACCGGAATGGATTCCTGTCCGTTCCACGTGCTCCATTATACCCGGTATCAGGATCTGATCTCCGTCACAGACCGCATCGATCTCCACCTCGGTTCCTCTGATGTATTTATCTACAAGGATCGGGTGATCCTGCTGATAACGGTTGATCTCTCCGATATATTCTTCTATGTCCTCCTCATCGACAGCAATGTGCATGCCCTGTCCGCCCAGTACATATGACGGGCGCACCAGAACCGGATACCCGAGCACTTTTGCTGCCTGTTTTGCCTCTTCTGCCGTAAACACCGTATGCCCCGCAGGCCGCGGGATCCCGGTCCGTTCAAGGATCTCATCAAACCGCTTCCTGTCTTCTGCCGCATCCACATCATCCGGTGCCGTGCCGAGGATCGGAACACCGAAACGCTTAAGCGCTTCCGTTAATCCGATCGCCGTCTGTCCGCCGAACTGCACAACTGCACCGTCGGGATGTTCAATTTCTACTACTTTTCTGACATCTTCTGCTGTCAGCGGCTCAAAGTATAACCTGTCTGCCGTATCAAAGTCCGTAGAGACGGTTTCCGGGTTGTTGTTGATCATGATCGTCTCCCAGCCCTCGCGTCGGAACGCCCAGGTACTGTGGACGCAGCAATAGTCAAACTCCACCCCCTGTCCGATCCGGATCGGTCCGGATCCCAGGATCAGGATTTTTTTCTTTCCTGATCCGGACGGCATCGCTTCGTTTTCAACACCGAATGCCGAATAATAATAGGGTGTCCTTGCATCAAATTCAGCAGCGCAGGTGTCTACCATCTGAAATGCTGCTGTGATCCCGGCCTGTTTGCGCATCCTGTGTATTTCTTCTTCCGGATACCCGGATAACCGCGCGATCACAGCATCCGGAAACTCCAGACGCTTGGCGCGCCGCAGGACATCATTGGTCATCGGGCGTCTCTTAAGGACACTTTCCATTTCTACCAGGACTTTGATCTTGTCCAGAAACCACTTATCGATCTGCGTCTTTTTATGGATTCCGGCTACACTGTATTTGCGCCGCAGTGCCTCGGCAATGATCCAAATCCGCCGGTCATCTACCTGAGCAAGCAGATCCGACAGTTCATCATCTGATAAGTGCGAATAATCATACGACAGCAGACTGTCCACATGCTGTTCAAGCGAACGGATCGCTTTCATCAGACCGCCCTCAAAGCTGCCGGAAATGGCCATGACTTCTCCGGTTGCTTTCATCTGGGTCCCCAGTGAATGCTCTGCCGAAATAAACTTATCAAAAGGAAGCCTTGGCATCTTCACAACACAATAGTCCAGCATGGGTTCAAAGCATGCATACGTTTCCTTTGTGACTTCATTCCGGATCTCATCAAGCCGATAGCCAAGCGCAATCTTTGCCGCCACACGCGCGATCGGATAGCCTGTTGCCTTTGAGGCAAGTGCCGAAGACCGGGACACACGCGGATTGACCTCGATCACGCAATATTCCAGTCGGTCAGGATGCAAAGCGAATTGCACATTACATCCGCCGGTGATCTGAAGCTCTGATATGATATGCAGAGACGATGTACGAAGCATCTGATATTCCTGATCAGATAGTGTCTGTGACGGCGCTACAACGATTGAATCCCCTGTATGTATGCCGACCGGGTCGATGTTTTCCATGTTACAGACCGTGATCACATTGCCGGCTCCGTCCCTGATCACTTCATACTCGATCTCTTTCCATCCGGCGATGCATTTTTCAACCAACACCTCATGAACACGGGATAATCGGAGACCGTTTTCCAGAATCTCCCTGCACTGATCCTTTGTATACGCAATGCCACCACCGGATCCGCCCAGCGTATAGGCAGGCCGCAACACAACCGGGTATCCGATCTCAGCCGCCGCTTTCAGACCGTCTTCTAAAGAATGCACGACCTCAGATGCCGCGATCGGCTCTCCCATCTGCTCCATCGTTTCCTTAAACATCAGCCGGTCTTCCGCTCTGCGGATGGTATCTGCTGTCGTGCCGATCAACCGGACCTGATAATCCTTAAGGATTCCTTTTTCCTCTAATGCCATCGCCAGATTCAGACCTGCCTGTCCGCCCAGCGTCGGCAGGATCGAATCCGGTCTTTCTTTCTCGATGATCCTCGTAAGCATTCCGGTAGTCAGCGGTTCTATATATACATGATCTGCAATTGACACATCTGTCATGATCGTCGCAGGATTCGAATTGACCAGAACAACTTCAATATCGTCTTCCTTTAAAGCCTCACAGGCCTGCGTTCCGGCGTAGTCAAATTCTGCTGCCTGACCGATCACGATGGGCCCGGACCCGATCACCAACACTTTCTTTATTCTTGGATCACGCATGCCGTCCCTCCATCATCTCCATGAATTCATCAAACAGATAGTCTGTATCAGTCGGACCCGGCCTTGCCTCCGGATGAAACTGCACCGTCCGGATTCTTTTCCCGAGATAATGCAGGCCTTCATTCGTACCGTCATTGACATTCCGGAAGCTTTCTACGGCGACTGCGGGATCCAGGGTCTTTGCATCCACTGCATATCCATGATTCTGCGCACTGATATAAACCTTTCCTGTCGAAAGATCTTTCACCGGATGGTTCCCCCCACGATGACCATATGTCAATTTAAAAGTTTTTGCGCCTGTTGCAAGTGCCATCAGCTGATGGCCGAGACAGATCGCAAAGATCGGTATATCCGACTCGTAAAGTTTCCTGATCTCTCTGATGATATCTGTGTTTTTCGCCGGATCCCCGGGACCGTTTGACAGCATGATCCCGTCCGGTCTGGCTGCAAGGATTTCATTCGCCGCAGTATCTGCCGGATAAATACAGACTGTACATCCGCGCTTTTCAAGAGAATGTATGATATTTCTTTTCGTTCCGAGATCAATGAGCGCCACTTTTTTCCCGTTTCTGCTTCCGGACGGAGAAAACACCGGTTCTTTTACACTGACCCGCTGCACCACATCACAGACGCAGTAAGCCCGGATTCTCTCAAGCAGTTCCCTTTTTTCAAACCCTTCATAATGCTTTGTCGTAACGCATCCGTTCATGGTTCCGTTCCGACGCAGATGTTTTGTCAGACTGCGCGTATCCAGTCCTGCGATTCCCGGAATATGATATTCTTTCAAAAAGTTTTCCAGCGTATTATCTCTTCTCCAGCTGCTGGGTTCACGGGCAAGCTCTCTGACCAGGAACGCATCTGCCCATGGTTTTCTCGACTCCATATCTGTGTGAGACACCCCGTAATTTCCGATCAGCGGATACGTCATCACGATCGCCTGCCCTGCATAGGAAGGATCTGAGAGGACCTCCTGATAACCGGTCATTGCAGTCTGGAATACGATTTCTGATATCACTTCTTTGCATGCACCGATCGCTGTTCCGACATAAGTTGTTCCGTCTTCCAATATCAGATATGCCTTCATATGGTCTTCTGGCTCCTTATAATGTCGTATATCCCAACAGATACTGATCAACTTCTCTGGCGCAGGCACGGCCTTCCGTAATTCCCCATACGACAAGCGATGCGCCCCTGTGCATATCTCCGGCAGTAAATACGCCCGGAACACTGGTTGCATAGTGTCCGCTTTCTGTCAGAATGGTTCCGCGCGGTCCCCGCTCGATTCCAAACGCCTCTGCCACGTATGCTTCACAGCCTGTGAAACCGGCGGCGATCAAGAGCAGATCACAGGGAATGGTCTTTTCTGACCCTTCAATTTCTGTAAAACTTCTTCCTTCCCAGTTAAGCTGTATTGTTGTAAGTTTTTTGATCGCGCCGCGTTTGGTTGCCTGAACAGATTTTACTGTCGTCTCATAAATACGCGGATCTTCCCCGAACTGTCTGATTGCTTCTTCGTGGCCATAATCAATCTTTCTGATCTTTGGCCACTGCGGCCATGGATTGGAGGCGGCACGTTCCCATGGTGGCGCCGGCATCATCTCCAATGCCGTTACCGATTTACATCCGTGGCGGATAACTGTTCCGATGCAGTCATTTCCTGTATCTCCTCCGCCTACGATAACGACATGTTTATCCTTTGCACTGATAAAGCCGCCCCGGGCTTCCAGTTCTGTTACAGTACGGCCCTGACATTTCATAAGCTGTTTTGTGGTAGACTTCAGAAAATCAACTGCAAAATATACACCCTTTAACTGTGTACAGCCGATTTCTTCTCCGCTTCCGTCAGCAGCTTCTAACGGATTGCCTTTTAAGTCCAGCACACGGGGTGTAAGTCCTCTGGCCTGTCTTGACCCACAGCAAAGAACAACTGCATCAAACTGTTCTTTCAGTTCCTGCGCCTTCTCTTCCGAATCGATATTCATACCGGTGCGAAATACCACGCCTTCCTCTTCCATCAGCGCACGACGCCGCAAAATCACCCTTTTATCCAGCTTCATATTCGGAATGCCATACATCAGGAGTCCGCCGATCTGATCGTCTCTTTCAAATACAGTTATGCTGTGTCCGCGGTGATTCAATTCATCTGCCACTGCCAGACCGGACGGCCCGCTGCCTACGACAGCCACTTTTTTCCCGCTTCTTACTGCAATTTTCTTCGGCTTGATATACCCTTTTTCAAATGCTTCCTCGATCAGAAAGTACTCGTTATCGTGTACAGTAACCGGGTCTTCATACTGCCCGCACATACAGGCTTTTTCACACAATGCCGGACAGACTCTTCCGGTGAATTCCGGAAAGTTGCTGGTCTTGATCAGTCTGGAAAAAGCGTGCTGCATATGGTCTGCATAGATCTGATCGTTCCACTCGGGAATCAGGTTGTGCAGCGGACAGCCTGTTACCATCCCGGCCAGCGTCATGGCCGACTGACAGAAAGGCACACCGCAATTCATACAGCGGGCAGCCTGCTGTTTCCGTTCCTCTCTTGCAAGAGGAATATGAAACTCCTCAAAATTTTGAATTCGTTCCTCTACAGGAATATCTTTATTATTTTTTCTCTGGAATTCCAGAAAACCGGTTGTTTTTCCCATAATCCGTTACCTCATATCATTTCTTGCGCCGCGTTTGTCTACTACTCTCCCGTAACTTCCTGGAAGGCCTCCAGGACGGCATGTTCTCTGTCCATGCCCTGTTCTTCACGCTTACTGATCGCATGCAGCATCTTCTGATAATCATAAGGTACGATCTTCTTGAAATCTGGCAGATAGTCGTCAAAATGCGCCAGAATCTCTGTCGCATACGCAGACTTTGTTTCCTGCACATATTCAGTCAGAATATCCTTCAGTTCATCGATATCATACCGTTCCGTAATCTCCTGTAGAGATGCCATCGTCTTATTCATACGCAGATATAAAGTATGCTCTCTGTCAAGTACATAGGCTATACCGCCGCTCATACCGGCCGCAAAGTTCTTCCCTGTCATTCCAAGAATCACTGCGCGTCCGCCTGTCATATATTCCAGGCCATGATCACCGCAGCCTTCTGCCACCGCTACCGCGCCCGAATTACGTACGCAGAAGCGCTCTCCTGCGACACCGCAGATATAGGCTTTTCCGGAAGTTGCGCCATATAGTGCAACATTACCGATAATGATGTTTTCATGCGCCCGGTATGCCGCATTTTGCGGCGGTGTTACAACCAGTTTTCCGCCGGACAATCCTTTTCCGAATCCGTCATTTGCATCACCGGACAGGCGTAATGTTAAGCCCTTTGGTATAAAGGCCCCAAAAGACTGTCCTCCGCCGCCCTCTGCTTCTACGACAATGCTGTCATCCTCCAGAGAAGAGCCAAATCGTTTTGTGATCTCGCTGCCCAGAGAAGTCCCGAAGGATCTGTCGGTACTGCTTACTTTCGTCTGAATGGTCATCTTCTCATCCATATCAGCCCTGTTTAAGAATGCCGGGATCAGTTCTTTCTGATCCAGGGTCTTCTCCAGGCCGAAATTGTAGGCATTTTCCGGGATAAAACAACGTTCCTCTGCATGTGCGAATTTCGGGTTTAAAATCTGTGTCAGATCTGCGAGATGCGCTCTGTCTGCAACCGGTGTTTCACGCACTTTCAGACAATCTGTTCTGCCGACCATTTCATTGACAGTCTTAAATCCCAGTTCCGCCATGATTTCCCGAAGCTCCTGTGCCACAAATTTCATGAAATTCATTACTGCTTCCGGCGAAGCATGAAACCGCTTCCGAAGCTTTTCGTTTTGTGTTGCGATGCCTGCAGGGCAGGTATCTTTTGAGCAGACACGCATCATCATACAACCCATACATACCAGCGGTGCTGTTGCAAAACCGAATTCCTCCGCTCCCAGCAATGCCGCGATCGCGACATCCCTGCCGCTCATCAGCTTTCCGTCGGTCTCCAGGATCACATGACTGCGCAGCCCGTTTGCGATCAGACTCTGATGCGCTTCTGTCAAACCCAGCTCCCATGGAAGACCGGCATGATGCACAGAAGACGAAGGCGCCGCACCGGTTCCGCCGTCATAGCCCGAGATCAGAACAACCTGAGCACCGGCTTTTGCCACGCCGGAAGCTATGGTTCCGACTCCGTTTTCCGATACCAGCTTGACAGAAATCCGCGCATTTGTATTTGCGTTTTTCAGATCATAGATTAGCTGGGCCAGATCCTCGATGGAATAGATATCATGATGCGGCGGCGGCGAGATCAGAGAAACGCCCGGCGTAGAATGCCTGGTCGCCGCAACCCACGGATATACTTTATTTGCAGGCAGATGTCCGCCTTCGCCCGGCTTTGCCCCCTGCGCCATTTTGATCTGAATCTCTTTTGCGCTGCCCAGATAAGCGCTTGTCACACCGAACCGGCCGGAAGCGACCTGCTTTACGGCACTGTTCTTTTCCGTACCAAAGCGGGCGGGATCTTCTCCTCCTTCTCCGGTATTGGACTTCCCGCCAAGCCGGTTCATGGCTGTTGCCAGCGTCTCATGTGCTTCCTTCGAAAGAGAACCATAGGACATGGCGCCTGTCTGGAAGCGTTTTACGATCTCTTCTACAGGCTCTACCTCATCAATGGAAACCGACTCCTGCTGCGGCGCAAATTCCAGCAGCGCGCGCAGCGTATGCGGCCGTGACTCCTCATCCACGATACTGCTGTATTCCTTAAACTGCTCATAGTTTCCGTTTCTTACCGCCTGTTGAAGCGTAACGATTGTCTTGGGGGTATACAAATGATCCTCTTTGTCGGCCCCGCTTCGCAGTGAATGGAATCCATTCGAATCCAGACTCGTATCTACTCCCAGCCCCAAGGGATCAAAAGCATGATCGTGACGCATCGAAACATCTTCACCGATCTCTTTTAACCCGATTCCGCCAACACGACTGACAATTCCGGTAAAGTACTTATCGATCACCTCGCGGCTTAAACCAATGGCTTCAAAGATCCGGGCAGACTGATAGGACTGCAGCGTTGAAATTCCCATCTTGGCTGCAATTTTAACGACGCCGCCCAAAAGTGCCTTATTATAATCCTCCACTGCCGTATGGAAATCTTTATCCAACAACCCCAGATCGATCATTTCGCCGATGCATTCATGTGCCAGATAAGGATGTACTGCCCGCACACCAAATCCCAAAAGCGTTGCGATCTGATGCACATCTCTCGGCTCTCCGCTTTCAAGGATCAGCGATACTGCCGTACGTTTCTTCGTGCGGACCAGATGCTGCTCTACGGAAGAAACCGCCAGAAGCGACGGGATCGGAACATGGTTTTCATCTACACCCCGGTCGGAAAGGATCAGAATGTTGTTTCCTTCACTGACCGTACGGTCGATCATGATATTCAGCTGCTCGAGCGCCCGCTCCAGCGAAGTATTCTTATAGTACAGGATCGATATAGTTTTGGTCCGGAATCCCGGCTGATCCAACGCACGGATCTTCATCAGGTCAACCCCCGTCAGAATCGGATTGTTGATCTCAAGCACTCTGCAGTTTTCTGCCTTTTCCTGCAGCAGGTTTCCATCCGATCCAACATATACTGTCGTATCTGTCACGACCTTTTCTCTGAGGGAATCGATCGGCGGATTAGTCACCTGCGCGAACAGCTGCTTGAAATAACAAAACAGCAGCTGATGATGATTGGAAAGCATTGCCAATGGCACATCATGCCCCATGGAAACAGTCGGCTCAATACCGGTCTCTGCCATTGGCAGGATCTGATCTTTTACATCCTCATAGGAATACCCGAACACTTTATAAAGCTTATCCCGCATCTGCTGTGTATAAGTCGGGATCTTTTTATTCGGGATCGACAGATGATCAAGATGTAAAAGGCTCCGGTCGAGCCATTCGCCGTATGCTCTTGCCTGTGCATAGGCATCCTTGCATTCCTCATCCGAAATGATCCGATTTTGGTTGGTATCCACGAGAAGAATACGCCCCGGCTCCAGTCTGGCTTTTTTGATAATGTGCTCTTCCGGAATATCCAGAACACCTACTTCAGACGCCAGGATCAGACGGTTGTCATCTGTTACATAGTACCGGGAAGGTCTCAGACCATTCCGGTCAAGTGTAGCACCGAGTACTTCTCCGTCCGTAAACAGAATTGCTGCCGGACCATCCCAGGGTTCCATCATCGTCGCGTAATAGTGATAAAAATCCTTTCGCTCCTGCCTCATAAACCCGTTATGCTTCCACGGCTCCGGAATGGTGATCATCATGGCAAGCGGCAATGGCATGCCGTTCATATACAGAAATTCAAGTGTATTGTCGAGCATGGCGGAATCAGATCCGGATGCCGTGATCACCGGATAGATTTTATCAATGTCTTCCTCCAGATACTCGCAGGACATCGTTTCTTCTCTGGCCAGCATACGGTCGCTGTTGCCGCGGATCGTATTGATCTCCCCGTTGTGCGCGATCATCCGATAAGGATGCGCACGTTCCCAGGACGGGGTTGTATTTGTGGAAAACCTTGAATGCACGATTGCGACAGCACTCTGATAATCCGGGCTCATCAGGTCTTCATAGAAACGCCGCAGCTGTCCCACCAGAAACATGCCTTTATAGACGATCGTCCGGGAGGAAAAAGAACAGATATAGGTGTCCTCCGAACTCTGCTCAAACTCCCTTCTCACCACATATAGTCTGCGGTCAAAGGCGATCCCTTTCTCTACATGATCCGGTCTTTTGACAAAGCACTGCATGATACATGGCATACAGTCGACCGCTGTCTTACCGAGGATCTCCGGATGTGTCTCTACTTCACGCCATCCAAGGAACGGCAGTCCCTCCTTTTTCACGATCACTTCCAGCATCCGCATCGCGAACATCCGTTTCATGGTGTCTGTCGGCAGAAAGAACATGCCGATTCCATAATCTCCGGACGCACCGATCTCTATGCCGCACTCCTCTGCTTTTTTCGAAAAAAAAGTATGTGATATCTGCAGGAGGATTCCTACACCGTCCCCGACTTCACCTGAGGCATCCTTTCCCGCACGGTGTTCCAGCTTCTCCACAATATGAAGCGCGTCGTCAAGCACGCGGCTGTCCTGATGCCCGTCTATATTTACCACTGCACCGATTCCGCATGCATCATGCTCCTGTTCCTGTAAAAGTTGCATATCATACTTGTAATTTCTTTCATTATCCATTTTCATATCCCATTCCATTTTCAATCCTTACGGATTAATCCATCCTCGTTTCCAGATTGGATCAATACCTTTTACCGCAGCGAGAACAGTATCTCCGCATAAGTCGGGTATGGCAGATACTGATCCGGGATCAGATACTCTGCCCCGTCTACAATGCGCCGCAGCTCTTCCATATCCGGCAAAATCGTATCCTGATAAAACTGTGCGCATGTGAGCAGATCATCTATCTGTTCTGCCTCTTTTGTATCCGAATCCAGTGTTTCACAGGCCTTAAGCAGTTCTCCCGCAGCCTGATCCAAACGCTTCAGGATACTCTCTTCCATTGTGCAGGCACAGTCAGGAAGCAGCGTTTTCTTCTGGCAGGCCTCCTGCGTCAGATCCTTCATGTATGCTACGATCCCGGCCGTAAAGTCTTTTCGGACCATATCCTGCATCGTCAGGGATTCGATATGGATCGTCTTTGCAAAGTTTTCGAGCAGGATGTCATACCGGGAAAAGATTTCCTCTCTGGTAAATATCCCATGTTTCGTAAACAGATCAATGCTTTTGTCGGAAATCCAGTGCGGCATTGCCTCCGGGAGGTTTCGCAGGTTATCGAGTCCGCGTCTTTTTGCTTCCTCAACCCATTCGTCGGTATAGCCGTTTCCGTTAAACAAAACCCGTTTATGCCGGATGAGCATCTGCCGAAGCAGGATCCGCAGCGTTTCTTCCTGCTGTCTCTGCGGCACATCCTTTAATGTGTCATAAATCTGTTCGAGCACTTCAGCGACTGCCGTATTCAGCACAATATTCGCATTTGCAACGGATACTGCTGATCCGGGCATCCGGAATTCAAACTTGTTTCCGGTAAACGCAAACGGTGACGTGCGGTTTCTGTCTGTGTTGTCCTTTGTGATGTGCGGCAGAACCTCTGCGCCCATTTCCATCTGAATCTTTCCGCTCTCCTCATAATCGGTTTCTTTTTCTATGCTTTCGAGGATTCCGGACAGTTCATCTCCGACAAAGATCGAGATGATCGCAGGCGGTGCCTCATTGGCTCCGAGACGATGATCATTCCCGGCAGAGGCCACTGATATTCGCAACAGATCCGCATATTCATCAACGGCTGCGATCACTGCGATCAAAAACACCTGAAACAGCAAGTTCCTGGCCGGATGCTTTCCCGGGTTTAAAAGATTGACGCCTGTGTTGGTCGAAATCGACCAGTTATTATGCTTACCCGATCCATTGATGCCCTCAAACGGCTTTTCATGCAGCAGGCATGCATAATTATATTTATCTGCCACTTTCTTCATGACTTCCATTGTCAGCTGGTTGTGGTCGACTGCCACATTTGCTGTTTCAAATACCGGAGCCAGTTCATGCTGTGCCGGCGCGACCTCATTGTGTTTGGTACGGACCGGAACGCCCAGTTTCCAGAGCTCTTCGTCCAGCTCATGCATATAGGCAGACACCTTCGGCTTTAAAACACCAAAATAATGATCCTCCATCTCCTGCCCTTTTGATGCCGGCGCACCCAGAAGGGTTCGGCCTGTCACAAGAAGATCCTTACGTTTTAAATACATGTCCTTATCAATCAGAAAGTACTCCTGCTCGGATCCCACTGTTGTGTGTACCTGTTTCACATCGGCAAATCCCAGAAGATTCAGAAGCCGCACCGCCTGTTTATTCAGGGCTTCCATCGACCTCAGAAGCGGCGTTTTCTTGTCAAGCGCTTCTCCGCCGTAAGAGCAGAAAACTGTCGGTATGTACAGGGATCTGTCCTTAATAAATGCCGGAGAGGACGGATCCCAGGCTGTATATCCTCTGGCTTCGAACGTGGCCCGCAATCCTCCTGAAGGAAAGCTGGAGGCATCCGGCTCACCCTTTACCAGTTCTTTTCCGGAGAATTCCAGGATCACGCTTCCGTCTGCTTCCGGTGCGATAAAGCTGTCATGCTTCTCTGCCGTAAGCCCTGTCATCGGCTGGAACCAATGCGTAAAATGGGTTACCCCGCGCTCCAGAGCCCATTCTTTCATTGCGGAAGCAACGACGTTTGCCACATCCAGTTCCAGATGAGAACCGTTTTCTATTGTCTTATGTACTGCTTTATAAATATCTTTCGGCAGCCGCTCTCGCATTTCTCTGTCATCAAAGACCAGGCTTCCATACATTTCCGGAATCGATCTGCTGTTCTTGTTTTCCACTTATTTTTCCTCCTGTATTGATTCTTTATTCACGTTAATTCATGCAATCACGCAAAGAAGGCGCCCTGTGACACCCTCTCCGGCATCACAAAGCGCCTTTGCTTTTCACACATTTTAACCATATCCATTTACTTTCGTCAATCATCCGGCAATACTGATTTCATTATATATCCGATACCGATTTGCTATTGCCTTGTTCTTGACAATACTCTTCCCGAATGAAATAATGATGGCATATATAATCTTGGGCAAGGGCGCCGGACTGTAAATTACAGTTCTGCGCCTTTTTTATATGTGTTTAAGGAAAAATATTATGGATTTTCGAACATTAACATACTTTGTCACCGTCGCAGAAGAATTGAATATCACACAGGCAGCCAAACGCCTTTCCATGAGCCAGCCGCCCTTAAGCAATCAGATCCGGGATCTGGAAAAAGACCTGGATACGCAGTTATTCATTCGCGGAAGCCGACGGTTGGAACTGACCTCTACCGGTGAACTCCTTTTACGCCGTGCGCAGCAGATCCTTTCCTTATGTGAAAAGACCCGTGAGGAGATCCATTCTTACGGCAAAGAGCTTTCCGGCAATCTGATGATCGGCACTGTCGAGGGACGGGCGCCGTTTTTGATCGCCCGGTGGATCGCGGGATTTCAGGAGGAATATCCACTGGTCCATTATACCCTGCGAAGCGGCGGGACCGATGATATCCTTGGGCAGCTGTTTGCGCATGAGATCGATCTGGCTGTTATTGCAACACCTTATGACAATGAACATGTAGAGGGTTTTTGCGTCGGAACGGAACCCTGGGTCGCTCTGCTTCCGAAAAGCCACCCGCTGGCATCCGATCCCGGCAGCGAAATTCCCCTTTCCGCACTCTGTCATGAACCTCTGATCCTTCCGGAGCGTGTTTCCAGGATTGAAGCGATCACACGATGGTTTGAAAGCATCGGGGCCGAGCCGCAGATACTTTGCCGCTTATCCAATTATCAGGATGCAGTCGCTCTGGTAGAACAGAGCGTCGGCATCTGCATCTTTCCGCAGACCACTTACACACCGAACCCTCTGGTTGTCACAAAGCTGATCACGGATCCCCCCAAAGCAGTGAAATACGCTCTGGTGACACCAAAAGGGCAGATCCCGTCGACAGTAACAAACACATTTATCGAATATGTGAAAGATGTGTTGGAAGATGAACTGCTCCATCCGGAGCATGCAGACAGCAATCATACAAATTTTTCGCTTCCTGAAGATGTTACATTACTATAGAGGAGTATGACCATGTGTTCTATTTTATCTTATTGCCGTCCGGACGCGGACGCTGCACTTTTCTCGGAAATGCTTTCTAAGACCGCCTCCCGCGGTCCGGATGATTCATTAACACGTTCTGTTCCCGGCGGACTTATGGGGTTTAACCGTCTGTCGATCATGGGACTGACACCTGACGGCATGCAGCCATTTGTCCATCATGAAAATGTCTGCATCTGCAACGGAGAATTATACGGCTTCCGCCCACTGCGTTCCTATTTAATGAGCCTCGGCGAATCCTTTGTGAGTAACAGTGACTGCGAAATCCTTCTGCCGCTCTACGAACGGCTCGGATATTCCATGTTTTCGCTTTTAGACGCAGAATTCGCGCTTGTGATCTACGATGCCGCAAAAGAAACATTCATTGCGGCACGTGATCCCATCGGCATCCGCCCGCTCTATTACGGATACGACAGTCAGGGTTATGTTCTTTTTGCATCCGAACCAAAAAATCTGGTCGGCATCTGTAAAGAGATCCGTCCGTTTCCACCGGGTCATTACTGGGAAAACGGCACATTTGTCTGCTATCATGATCCGGCTAAAGCAGAAGATTTCCATCCTGAGACGTCTGTTGATCTGATCTGTGACAATATCCGATCCCGTCTCATCAACGGCGTTAGGAAAAGGCTCGATGCAGACGCCCCCGTCGGTTTTCTTCTTTCCGGCGGTCTGGATTCTTCCCTTGTCTGCGGAATCGCCGCAAAGTATCTGAACGCTCCTCTTAAAACATTTTCCATCGGCATGGACATAGATGCCATTGACCTGAAGTATGCCCGTATCGTCGCTGACTATATCCACAGTGATCACTATGAAGTGATCATTTCAAAAGAGGATGTGATTGAAGCTCTCGAACCGGTCATCGCAGCACTTGGAACCTACGACATCACGACGATACGCGCTTCGATCGGCATGTATCTGGTTTGCAAATGGATTCATGAAAACACAGATCTTCGCGTCATCCTGACCGGCGAGATCTCAGACGAGTTATTTGGTTATAAATATACGGACTTTGCTCCTGACGCGGATGCCTTTCAGGCCGAAGCCTCGAAACGGATTCGTGAGATCCATATGTATGATGTGCTGCGTGCTGACCGATGCATTTCGGTCAATTCTCTCGAAGCACGTGTCCCGTTCGGAGATCTTTCTTTTGTTGACTATGTCATGAATATCAACCCGGAGATGAAAATGAACCGCTATGGCATCGGAAAATATCTGCTCCGTCATGCCTTTGAAAAAGACCGGCTCATTCCGGAATCGATCCTCATGCGCGAAAAAGCCGCTTTTTCCGATGCTGTCGGACACTCTCTCAGAGACGATCTGATCGAATATGCGGACTCCTGTTATTCAGACGAAGATTTTGAAAGCCGGCGTCAGCAATACACACACGCTGCACCTTTTACGAAGGAATCCCTTCTGTATCGCGAGATCTTTGAACGCTACTATCCGGGGCAATCACAGATGGTCAAAGACTTCTGGATGCCCAACCGTGAATGGGAAGGCTGTAATGTCAGCGATCCGTCTGCCCGGGTTCTTTCAAACTATGGGCAAAGCGGTCAGTAAAGAGGTGCATCGATATGTGGAATGTTCAGGAAAAACAGCCAATCGGAAACATCAGCGGTCTGAAGGAAGCCTGCGGAGTCTTCGGCATCTATGAACGACCCGGCATACAGATTGCCAATGATATTTTCTTTGGTCTCTGTGCGCTGCAGCATCGCGGGCAGGAAGCCTGCGGCATCGCAATATCGGACACGGAAGGCACACGGGAAAATATGACCTTTTATAAAAATCTCGGGCTCGTCACGGAAGTGTTTGATCACAGGCGGCTGGATATGCTATCCGGAAATCTCGGAATCGGTCATGTCCGCTATTCAACGACAGGAGATAATACCAGAGAAAACGCCCAGCCGCTGGTTTTAAATTACATCAAGGGGACCATGGCTCTCGCGCATAACGGGAACCTGTTAAATGTAGACGAACTCCGTCAGGAACTGGCACATGACGGAGCGATCTTTCACACGACAACGGATTCCGAGCTGATCGCCTATCTCATTGCACGGGCCCGTGTCAAAACAAAAAGCATCGAAAAGGCCGTTGCTCTGACAGCAGAAAAACTAAAGGGCGGTTATGCGCTCCTGATCAAAAGCCCCCGCAAGCTGATCGCCATGCGTGATCCGCTCGGGCTAAAGCCTCTTTGCCTCGGAAAACGTGACAATGCATGGCTCATCGCGTCCGAAAGCTGTGCTTTTGAAGCAGTCGGTGCGCAATTTGTACGTGATATCAGGCCGGGAGAGATTCTGACCATAACCTCCGATGAGATCCGGTCGGACACATCCTGCTGCCGCCAAACCCACGCCAAATGTGTCTTTGAGTATATCTACTTTGCAAGACTTGACAGCATGATCGACGGCGTTCACGTCTATGACGCCCGTATCCGTGCTGGGGAGCTGCTGGCAAAAGATTCTCCTGCAGACGCAGATATCGTGGCCGGCGTTCCGGATTCCGGTCTGGCCGCCGCAAGGGGATATGCAAAAGCTGCATCCCTGCCTTTTGAAATGATTTTCTACAAGAACAGTTATGTGGGACGCACATTCATCAAACCGAATCAGGAGGACAGATCGGCCGGTGTACGTATGAAGCTGTCCGTATTGAAACCCGTCGTTTCCGGAAAACGGATTGTCCTCGTGGATGATTCCATCGTTCGGGGAACAACGATCAGCGGTCTGATCCGTATGCTGAAAGAAGCCGGCGCAAAGGAAGTTCATGTCAGGATCAGTGCACCGCCGTTTCTTTTCCCATGCTATTACGGTACAGATGTACCTTCCAATAATCAGCTGATCGCCTCCTCTCATTCCACGGAAGAGATCCGCGCAATGATCGGTGCTGATTCACTCGCTTATATGAAACTGGAACATCTTTCCCAGATGTCGGGACAGACAGATCTTTGTATGGCCTGCTTTAACGGAACTTATCCTGTCTGATCGCAATTTATGATTTGAAAGGAGATTTTCATGGCTGCATTTGAACGCGCAAAATCCGGTATCCCGCAGATGGATATTGCCCTTGATAACATCCGTCTCGGAGATAATGTCGTATGGCGCATTTCCGATCTTGCGGAATTTCGTCTTTTTATGGAACCTTATATCCGTCAGGCACTTGAAGATAAGCGAAACATCATCTATATCCGTTTTGCCTCCCATCCACCGCTGATCGAGGAGCAGGAAGGTATTCATACATATCGCGTGGAGCTTTCCCACCGCTTCGAAACCTTTACCGTAGAGATCCACAATATCATTGAGCAGGAAGGCTATGACGCGTTTTATGTCTTCGACTGTCTGTCAGAACTCCAGACTGCCTGGGCTACGGATCTGATGATGGGTAATTTTTTTCAGGTGACCTGTCCGTTCCTCTTCACGTTGGATACAATTGCATTTTTCCCGCTGCTGCGGGCCAGACATTCTGAACGAGCGGTGGCAAAGATCATAAATACAACACAGCTGTTTCTGGATGTCTATTCTGACGAGGATCATATATACGTACGGCCGGAAAAAGTCTGGAACCGTGAATCCGAAACGATGCTGTTCCCGCATCTGTATGATCCTTCCGACGGAACGTTCCGTCCTCTGACAGACGGTGTGGAAGTCAGTCATTTTTATAAAGTCATGAACGACAGACAGGGAACGGGAGAAACGCAAACATCAGATGCCTGGGATCGTTTTTTTAACCGGATGCGACTTCTTATGGACAACGGGCAGGACGTGTCGGAAGCCTGTCATCAGATGTGCCGGATCATGATGTCGAGAGACACGCAGATGCGGACACTGATCAACGAGCATTTCCTGCCGGAAGACTATTTTCACATACGTGACCGAATGGTCGGCACCGGACTGATCGGCGGAAAAGCATGCGGTATGCTGCTTGCCAGAAAGATAATCGAGAACAGATATCCCGAACTATACGCAAAACTGGAACCGCATGATTCTTTTTATATCGGTTCAGATGTCTTTTATACCTATATTGTTGAAAACAGGTTCTGGGATATGCGGATCCGTCAGAGAAAAGAAGAAGAATATTTTACTCTGGCCGGTGAGTTCGCAGAGAAACTTAAGAACGGCGTCTTTGCCCCGGATATGGAAGATCAGTTCTTAAGACTGCTGGATTATTACGGACAGGATCCATATATTGTCCGCTCGAGCAGTATTCTGGAAGACGGATTCGGCAATGCGTTTGCCGGAAAATATGAATCTGTATTTTGTGCAAATACAGGAACGCGAAGCGAGCGTCTTGCTGAATTTGAAAACGCTGTCCGTACCGTGTATGCCAGCACAATGAGCCTCTCTGCACTCGACTACAGAAAGCAGCGCGGCCTCGACAAGAGAGATGAGCAAATGTCTCTTTTGGTACAGCGCGTTTCCGGATCGCACTATGAGAAGTATTTCATGCCCTGTGCGGCAGGTGTCGGGTATTCCTACAGTCCCTACCGGTTTCTGGAAAAACTCGATCCTTCTGCCGGCATGCTGCGCCTGGTTATGGGACTTGGCACATCTGCCGTTGACAGAACGGAAGGCTCCTATCCGCGCCTGGTGAGCCTCGATCATCCGGAAGCTGTTTCATTTGCCAGTTCCGCTGAAAAGCACAAATTTTCCCAACGTGGCGTAGATGTCATCAACAAAGAAACTCGCCGCGTTGAACAAAACTTCCCGGATATGATCAGCGATGTATTACCGGATTATCTGAAAAAACTGTTAATGGAGCATGATTATGACACGGAACGCATGCTCAGAAACCGTGGAATCAATCGCAACGTCCTGTTTGTCAGCTGCGGTGGTCTGGTGAAAAGAACGGATCTGATGCAGATGCTGCAAAAGATCATGCATTGCATTCAGAATGAATATAACCATCCCGTTGATATCGAATTTACGATCAATTTCTCCAGGGACGGAGACTATGTCGTAAACCTGCTTCAATGCCGTCCGCTTCAGATCTTTCAGGATACCGGCAAAGGCAACATTCCTGATCAGCTTGATGAGACTTCTGTATTTCTGGAATGCCGGAGCGCATCCATGGGATTATCGGTCAGCCAGAAACTGGATGGTATTGTCTATGTGGATCCTGTGGCATACTACAAAATGCCTTACAACGAAAAAGGAAAGATCGCCAGGGCCATCGGCGCCGTCAACTGGTACTTTAAAGGAACTGACCGGAACCTGATGCTGATGGTTCCCGGCCGGATCGGCACGACATCCCAGGAGCTGGGTGTCCCTACAGCATTTTCAGATATCAGTGGTTTTTGCGCTGTTTGTGAGATTGCTGAATCCAGAGCCGGATACCGTCCTGAGCTTTCCTACGGAAGCCATATTTTCCAGGATCTGGTCGAAGCAAAGATTTTGTATAACGCGGTATTTGAAAACGAAAAAACGATCTGTTTTCGTCCTGAAAAACTGTCAAACTATACCAATTCCCTGACAGAGATTATTCCGGGAGCCGAAGACCTTGCTTCCATCATCGGCGTATATCTGTTTGATGAGGACCTCTGCCACCTGTATCACGACATGCGGCAGGAACGGTTTTTATGTACGTTAAAATAAAACGCTCATGAAAGCATCAGGATCACTTTCTGTGCGCATTCATACAGACTGTCCTGACTTTCCATACTCCGTCGCTGCAGATAATGATGCGCCGCATTTTCTGTCATATGCCGCGAATCCATCAAAAGCTGCTTCGCCTGACGAATTGCCGCATCCTCTTTCGGACTT
>JAEIGA010004363.1_pt1 | contig 21886 bp, 15 predicted proteins | sample 9270691 | NCBI WGS metagenome assembly JAEIGA01 (sample SAMN17057246, study PRJNA624740) | gut metagenome | biome: biome; isolation source: fecal sample | host: Bos grunniens | place: China: Xizang | collected 2019 | reverse complement strand
CTCCCAGATATGATTGAGGTGGGCAGCTTTGTCGGTATGGCAGCAATGACACGCTCGGAGCTTACCATCAAGAACGTGTCGTACGAGAACCTCGGTATCATCCCACAGCAGTTTGCTCGCATGGGCATTCGCTTTGAGCAGCGTGGCGACGATATTTATATCCCAACACAGGAGAGTTACAGCATCGAGAGCTTTATCGATGGCTCGATTATGACCATCGCAGATGCTCCGTGGCCAGGTCTTACACCTGACCTCCTCTCTATTTTCCTTGTTGTGGCAACACAGGCCAAGGGCTCGGTGCTTATCCACCAGAAGATGTTCGAGAGTCGCCTCTTCTTTGTAGACAAGCTTATCGATATGGGTGCACAGATTATCCTTTGCGACCCACACCGTGCCACGGTTATTGGTCTTGACCACCGCCTACCATTGCGAGCCGCGAATATGACCTCACCAGATATTCGAGCAGGCGTGGCATTGCTTATTGCAGCTATGAGCGCCGAGGGCACAAGCACCATTCAGAACGTCGAGCAGATAGACCGCGGCTACAAGGATATTGACAACCGCCTAAATGCTCTTGGAGCAAAGATTATCCGTCTGGACGAGTAGTTTTAACCAATTGGAAATTAGTAATTAGTAATTAGCAATAACGAAGAGAGATGTTTTTAGAGAATAATAAGCATAAGGGCTGGATTGAGGTTATCTGTGGCTCGATGTTTTCGGGCAAGACCGAGGAGCTTATTCGCCGTATGAAGCGCGCGCAGTTTGCAAATTTGAAGGTCGAGATTTTCAAGCCCTCGATAGATGTACGCTACTCCGAGGAGGAGGTAGTATCGCACGATTCAAATGCCATACACTCAACACCCGTGGAGTCAGCACAGAATATCTTGCTGATGACCTCAGACGTAGATGTTGTAGGTATCGACGAGGCACAGTTCTTCGACGAGGGTATTGTGGAGGTATGCCGCAAACTTGCCGATAGCGGCATTCGTGTTATTGTGGCGGGCTTGGATATGGACTATATGGGCGTCCCATTTGGTCCTATGCCAGCACTTATGGCAACTGCGGAGTATGTGACTAAGGTACACGCGATATGCGTTCGCTGTGGCGACCTTGCACACCACTCACACCGTCTTACATCCGACGACAAGCAGGTATTGCTAGGCGCACAAGACACCTATCAGCCTATCTGCCGTCACTGCTTCAAAGAGTTGACTCAAAAGTAATTAGCTATGCAGAAAGCAGTAGACAAATGTATCGAGGTTCTCCGCGCAGGAGGTCTTATACTCTACCCTACCGACACAGTATGGGGTATTGGTTGCGATGCAACAAACGAGGAGGCGGTAGCAAAGATATATGCTTTGAAACGTAGCGAGGATAAGCGCTCAATGCTCTGTCTATGCCGCGATGCCGATATGATTGTGCGCTACGTAAACCGCGCCCCAGGCATTGCATTCGAAGTTATGGAGCTTTCGGATAAGCCCCTTACAGCGATTCTTCCAGGCGCCGTGGGTGTAGCGCCAAACCTTATCCCTGAGGCACAAACTTTGGGTGTGCGCGTACCTCAGCACGACTTTTGTCAGGCGTTGCTACGCAAGTTCGGCAAACCTATCGTTTCAACATCAGCAAACATATCTGGCGAGCCAGCAGCAAAGCGCTTGAAGGAGGTGGCAGAGGAGATTATCAACGGCGTAGACTATGTTGTAAACCCACGCTTCGAGGGTAAGCCAACCCTAAAACCAAGCTCTATAATCGCGTTTGGCGAGGGTGGCGAGGTAGAGATTATTAGAAGCTAAGCCAATATGAATAAGCAACTTATAACTCCCGTACAGAAGCGCTTTTCGGATGTTGATTCCTTTATGCACGTTAACAACATCTGGCAACAGAGCTACTTCGATATGGGCAAGACAGACTTTTACACTAAAGTGTTGGGTATCACGGGTGTATTCGACAAACTCCGCATTATCACCGCCTCGACACACACCGACTATTTTGGTCAGGTGCGCCTTACGGATGATATTGTGGTCGTTACCGATGTCTCGCGTTTAGGTAATAAGAGTATGACCCTGCATCAGCGTATCATGTGCAGCGATAAGTGCCTCACGGAGAGCAGTTCCGTTATGGTGGCCTTCGATTTCGAGACACAGCAGACCGTGCCTATGCCCGATGAATGGCGCAGAAAATTAGAGGAATACCTCATCCATTCATAGTGACAATCAGACCATTCAACCAATAAATAGCACCACCGGGCAAAAATGCTCGGTGGTACTTTTTTACCTATGACATATTTTACCTAACTTTGTGTCGATTATGCGCGCATACGCGCGGACGAATTAAAAGTGATAGGGATAAAATATTTTTAACACATATTAAAAACTTTTTAAGATGAAACTATTTCGTTTTTTGACACTTGCCTTGATATTGGCGTTGTCTATGCCGGCGTGTACGCCAGATGAACCAATCGACAACAATGGCACTACTGATGTTGGTGGTGGCGAAGAGGACGATAATGGTGGCGGTAGCAATGAGGGTGGTGAGAATGGAGACTTGGAGTTCGATGTAAACAAGTCATACCCTCTCGTATCATCACTTCCTGAGATTGTTCTTGAGGACACTACTGAGGATGTAACCATCGTACTTAATGGTTATGGCACTACTATTCACGGCTACAAGGGTGATATTTATGCTCACACAGGCGTACTTACAGCGGATAGCAAGACATCTGCAGATTGGAAGTACGTTAAGGCTGATTGGGCTGAGAACAAGCCTGAGTGCAAGCTTACAAAGCACGAGAACAACCTTTGGACTCTAACCATCAAGGGTGGTCCTCACGCTTTCTATGGCGTACCTACATCTGAGAAGATTAAGGCTCTTGCCTTTGTATTCCGCTCAGAGGACGGCAAGAAGGAGGTTAAGGAGAATGGTAATGACATCTTCATCAACACTGTAGAGGAGGGTCTTGGTGTATATATCACCTCTCCAAAGAATGGCACAGTTCTTACAATCGGTACTGAGTGCCTTGTATCTGTTAAGACTCAGCGCGCTATCTCTGTAAGCCTATACAAGAACGACGTAGAGGTTGCTGCAGACCCAACAGGTGCTATCAACTATAAGTTTGTTCCTACCACACCTGAAGATATTACCTTCAAGGCAGTTGCTACAGATGGTATTAACGAGGTTGAGACAAGCGTTACAGTATCAATCTTGGGCAACACCCAGAACGAGGCACGCCCAGCAGGTCTTAAGAATGGTGTCAACATCAACGGCAACGAGGTTACATTTGTACTCTACGCTCCAGGTAAGGAGTCTGTTGTTCTTCTTGGCGACTTTAACAAGTATGCTCCAACAAACGAGTATATGATGAAGCGCGATGGCGACTACTTCTGGATTACAGTACCAGGCTTTGAGCAGGGTGTTGAGTACGGCTACCAGTACTTTGTAGATAAGTCTATCAAGATTGGCGACCCATACTCTACTAAGGTTCTCGACCCATGGAACGATTCATATCTCACCGATACATATCCAAACCTTAAGCCATACCCAGCTGATTACACTACAGACATCGTATCTGTATTCGAGCTCAACCCTACAGAGTATGTATGGCAGATTGAGGACTTCGACCGTCCAGCAGAGAACTCGTTGGCTATCTATGAGTTGCTTATCCGCGACTTTACAGAGGAGCGTACTATCAACGCTGTAACTGCAAAGCTTGACTACCTCGAGACTTTGGGTATCAACGCTATCGAGCTTATGCCTATCCAGGAGTTCGACGGTAACGACTCATGGGGTTACAACCCTTGCTTCTACTTTGCAACTGATAAGGCATACGGTACTGAGGATGACTATAAGCGCTTTATCGACGAGTGCCACAAGCGCGGTATCGCGGTTATCGTTGACGTTGTGTTCAACCACGCAACAGGTCAGTTCCCATACGCTAAGATGTGGTGGAATAGCGGCAGCAACTGTACTGCTGCAAACAACCCATTCTTCAATGTAAGTGCACCACACGATTTCAGCGTTTACCACGACTTCAAGCACCTCTACGATGGCACTAAGGAGTACTTCAACGAGGTTCTTAAATTCTGGTTGGAGGAGTACAATGTTGATGGTTTCCGTTTCGACCTTACTAAGGGTTTCGTTCAGAATCCAAATGGCGGTATGAGTGCATACAACAAATCTGCTGAGCGTATCGGCATCTTGACTGGCTATGCTAACACCATCCGCGCCGTAGAGCCAGATGCATATATCATCTTCGAGCACTTCTGCGATCAGAGCGAGGAGACTGAGCTTTACAACACCGTAGGTGCACTTTGCTGGAACAACAACCAGATGAATGGTTATATGGAGAGTGTAATGGGTTGGACCGGTGGCGGCAAGAGCAGCTTCTCTGACTTTAAGCGTGGCCGTGTAAACAATATCGAGACTCACGATGAGGAGCGCGTAGCATACAAGGCTATTACGTTTGGTGACAGCTATGTTAAGAGCAACTGGGCTGTTATCTCTAAGCGCTTGCAGGCAGCATACGCCTTCCACTTCCTCACACCATACCCTAAGATGATGTGGCAGTTTGGTGAGCTTGGCTACGACGTTTCTATCAACGCCAACGATCAGGGTGTAATAGGTAGCGGCGACCAGTATCGTACACACCGTAAGCCTGTACGTTGGAACTACCTTCAGGATGAAAACCGCAAGGCATTGTACGACGCATTGTCTAAGATTATCACTTGGCGTACCGACAACGAGGAGTTCTACGGTCAGGATAACCTCAAAACACACACTTGGAATGTTGGCGATACCCACATGGGTGGCAAGACCCTTGTTATGGACAAGGTTATTGTTGTAGCAAACTTCACAAACTCTCAGACTACAACAACTGTTAACGTTCCTAACACAGGTGAGTGGACAAATCTTATGACAGGCGAGAAGGTTCAGCTCGGCTCAACATACGATGTAACTTTGGCAGGTAGCGACTATATCGTTCTTGTTAAGGAGTAATTCTGCTGATATCAACAAAGATAGGCGTGTTCCACATCGAACACGCCTATTTTCGTAATACGTTATGCTTGCCCCAGGAATGCTCATTTACGCTCAGTAAACTCCGCTTTTTCGGGCTTCGCAACGCCGCGAGTAAGCGAGAGCAGTGACCGCTTGCGGACTATGCCGAGCGTGAGCGGTGAAAAGGAACTTAAGCCTAAAACTACATCTTTTTATTCACTCTCTTGGGTTATGAAGTGACCCCAAAAGTTTGGACAAAAAAACTTTTGGGGTCACTTCATTATAGGGGCTGGCTAAATTACTTTTTATGCGATAACTATCTCGCAGCAGAGACTGACATAACCTGTATATTCTTATTAGCCTCCCACTTCTCGATAAACTCCTCAATAGGACGAATGTCATCCATAGTCCATTCATATAGTTCCGACATCCACATAGGTGTTACATTACCCTTATAGTCGAAGGCCGCTGCACATACATAGTAAGCGCCATAATCCCATACACCCTCATTAATAGCAAATGGATCACATATATCAATCAACAGGTCAAAGAATATAATGTCATAACCGTGGTAATCGTAATCCATCTTAGCCACAAAGTCTGAGAATATATCACTTGTAGGCTCACTGGTCTTAACCTCAATGGTAATAATATACTGCGATGTATCGTAGTAGTAAGGCTTTGTGTAGTATTTGAAGGTCTCAGGGTCGTAGTTATATAAATCAGATGGACGGTATGGACCTCCTACGATAACATCTGTAACCTCCAACTCGCACTCTCCCTCAACATCGGTCTTAAACACCTTGGTGAATACATCCGTAGTAACCACACCACCGCTATAACCAAATGTAACTACGATATACTCAGTATCTGGATATAGAGTATTTAGGTGCGCGGTAGTCTCGCCCTTGAAGGTGTAGGTATAGCTTGCAAACTCTCCCAAGGCGTATTCACGAAGTGTCTGGTCGGTATAGTTATTTGGAAGATATTTTGTAGGCGTAATCATCAGAAGATACTGAGCATCTGGGTCGGATGAGGTGATGCGAAGATCTGCAACACGCACATAGCAGTTTTTAATATCGATATTTATATCCATATCTGACTGCTGCACCTGCTCGGTAGCAAAGTTCTTGTATGATGGCTTAGAGACCACCTGCACAAAACCGTCGTACTCATCTACGGCATATACAAGCACCGAGTATTCAGCATCAGAGACAAGCTCAAGACCCAATGTTTGCTTACCGCTATAACCAACAGTTTTAAGAATCTCCTCCTTAGAATTGTTATTACCGATGTTATGGTCATAGAGATAGGTCCACTCGTCTGAGATAGTTGCCATATACTCATCTGTAAAGGCGCCTGCATTCTCAGGATATAGCTCATCATCCTTACTTACAACCTTTACGATGTAGTAGCCATCGAAGTTCTCTGGCTCGATGGTGATAGTTGCCTCTGCGCCATCGCACTCAACATCAATCGCAAAGTTAATATCATGCAATGGTGCGCGCTCTGGCACAATAAGCTTCCAAGCTACGTTGGTCACAGCCTCAAAGTTTGCGCCATCCTCGTCGAACTCTACACCATAGACATACAATACTGACTTTATACCCGGAAGCACGTTGTTCCACTGAATACGCTGCGAGCCCTGGAATAGGATATTTGCCTGTAGCATATACTCTTTAAGATTCATATTTGCTTCAATGGCTTTGCCTTCAAAGGCATAGAAATCATCCTCCCAAAGTTTCTCCTGGGTATCAATACCACCATTCTGTAGATACGATACCTCATCGAGGAACATAACATAGTACATCTCTGAGTCTGCAGGCACCACCTGAGTGATAGCTCGCGATGCGTGCACCTCCTCAACGGTTATTGCAAAGGCTCCGGTCTCAGGATTTACAGGCTGCTCAGTGCCGCCATTGTCACCGTTACCGCCATTCTCGCCCTCGTTTAGAAGCTCGCTACACGCCACAAAGGCGAATAGTGATAGTAAAAGAAATAGTGATTTTTTCATAGTTTTATGGTTTTATTTGGTAGTTTGTTGCGTTTACTCACCTACAAAAATAGTAAAAATTTTCAAATCAAAGCATAAAAACCCTCACTAAGCAAAAATCCCAACAACAAGCCACAGCCTATTGTTGGGATTTGTAGTTTAGCGTATGTTCTACACACTTGGATAGTCAAGTATTAGAATGCGTAACCAAACGAGATTGTAGTTACGCCGAGGCGGCCCTTATCATCAAACGCCACATTGTGAATATTTGCAAGTTTTAAGAAGTCGGCAACTCTGCTAACGCTAAGAGTGTAGACCTTATAAGAAAATGCAACACCCATATTTACGCCCATCTGGAAACGGTTGAATGCACCATTCTCATTGGTTGATTTATCGAATAGCTTTGTTGTTGCAGTCTCCACCTTACCCGATAGATTCACGTACTCATCAGCTCTATTTCCAGCGAGGTTGTAGCGGAAGTTTAGACCTGCGAATGGTGTTACTGCGATTGTATCGTTCTCAAAAGAGAGACGAAACGCAGCATTTACAGGGATATTCAAAGAGAAGATATTTGTCTTATAGCTATGACCAATAAGATCTATCTCTCTCAACTCCTCCTTACCAGATAGATACTGAAAATTCGCACCATACTCCACAAAGAGAGGAAGACCCTTCAACACATGGCGCGATTCAAGATAGCCGAGTGTAAAACCACTCTTGATAGGGTACACTACCTCACCCCATGGACCATAATCTTTCCAATTTACATGGGCACTGTTATAACCTACATATGCACGATAATAGTTGTTTGTAGGCATCTGCTTAATCATCTTCTCGGCATCGCGAGTAGCATTATAGAACGAAGCACTCTGCGCTGAGAGGCTTGGAGTAATTGCCATAAAGGCAACAACAAGGAGAGCATATAGTCTCTTCATAGTAGTAGTTAATTTTATTTGTTTCTATTATTTCTCAAAAAGGTAGACAAATGTAGTGTTTTTTCGCGAATATGCAACACATTTTGCAAATCTTTATTACTCTTTATCCACAGCAATAGGGCGAACTATGTAGCCATACTCATATCTCTGGGCCGTAAGACGATATGGCTCGTGTGGCTGAGCACCCCACGACTGGTCACCACCTACACCGCGCTGAGCGAGGTCCACACAGAGGACAACCTCACGACGTGGCTCCACATCGGAATAGTGCATCTGCTTCTTGGTAAGTCCTGGGTCGAGATCCTCCGTGCGGTAAGGCATAGCCGAGACACTAAGCGGTTGCAGACCCTCAATACGCAGACCTACGCCCTCATTATCAGTTAGTTCCAACCAGCGCACATCGCACTTATTGCCCGACTCCTGAGGTCGAACGTATGGGAAGAGTTGCTCCGCGGTAGACTGCTCATATAAGCCCACAAACGCCGACTCCTTTCTATCCGAGTAGTTCTCCCATGGTCCACGACCATAATATTTTAGGTTGGTATAATCCTCAGGAAGTATCATACGCATACCTAGACGTGGTAACTCTGGCACATACTCACCCTTGCGTTCCCACACAACCTCTACCTTCAACGCTCCATCGGCCATAAAGGTGTATGTCGTTGTAAAGAGCGATGGTGCATCGACTATCTCTCTAACATTGCGCACAACCACCCGATCCTCATACTCCTCAACCGCAGAGTCCACCGTACGACCACGATTTGTGCGCCACACATTTGCCGTGCGCTGGAAGCCTGCACCGAAGTCATTATCCGTTGGGGCACGCCAGAACCAAGCCTCTGGCAACTGCGACATAACATCCCTATCGCCCGATACGTAGCGCTCCAAGCGACCACTCTTGGTGTTAAATAAGACACCCGTATCGCCTGCGTATGCCACCAACCAGCCATCGCCACGCTCTACCTCGAGCCTACCCTCTGGGGCAGTGTGAGTATAGTCGTAGCCGTTGAGTGCAATCTGCTCCGAAGCCACGATATGGCGTGCAGGAATTAGAGTACGCTCCTCACGTTGCATGGCATAGAGGTTTAACATATACTCTCTATCTGGCTGCTGCTCCCACTTTTTAAGTGCGACATCTGCATAGTTACCCGCCGCGCATTTGATTGCAGGAAGCTCCTCACGAAGGATTGCCACACCCTCACACAACACCTCATACGAGACAATATAATCGGCTAAGTTGTTGTACAGGTAGTTGTTATGGATGCGGAGCTTGCCATTTTGGAGTCTCTCGAACTCAATATCTTGATAAACCTTCTTCACCTCGTAGAGTCCTGGATGCGGTGTACGATCTGGCGATACAACACCATTGCAACAGAAGTTTTCGTCGTGAGGGTACATCCACGCCCCAAAGTCACCGCCATACGCCCAATAGTGTCGACCATCACGTCCTACGGCATCGATACCCTGATTGACCCAATCCCAGATAAAGCCACCCTGCATATGGGGATGACCCTCCATAATATCGAAGAACTCACGGAAGTTACCCGTAGAGTTACCCATAGCGTGGGCGAACTCGCACATGATATATGGCTTGCGCATATTTGTGCGCTCGGCATAACGGCGGAAGTCGTCCATATCTGGATACATCGGACATATAATATCTGTATGTGCACCGCCATAGCCCTGCTCAAGCTGCACAAAGCGGCTCTTATCGCGCTCATGTATCCACTCATACATCTCGCCATAGACCTCGCCATCGCTACTCTCGTTACCCATCGACCAGATTATCACCGAGGGGTGATTCTTATCGCGCTCCACCATTGCACGCACACGGTCATGGTGCGCACCCTTCCACTCCTCGCGGTGCGAAGGGTGAAAATCGGGATAGGACTTATGGAAATCAGTACCGCAACCGTGAGCCTCGATATTTGCCTCATCAACAAGCAGAATACCATACTCATCGCAGAGGTCGTACCACTCCGTTGGCTCGGGGTAGTGACTTGTGCGCACGGCGTTGATATTAAACTGTTTCATAAGAGCTATATCCCTTATCATCAACTCCTTAGTGACAACGTGTCCCGTAGCGGGGTTATGCTCGTGGAGATTCACACCATTTACCATTAGGCGTTTACCATTTAGGAGTAGCTGACCCTCGCATATCTCCACCTTTCGAAAGCCCGTACGACACGATGTAGCCTCGATAGTAGCACCATCAGCGCTACGCAACGCCACCACAGTAGTATAGAGTGTTGGCTGCTCATAGCTCCATAGCGCCACCTTGGCGATATTTTTGGCAAACTCCACATCGGCAACCTCTCCCGCGGCGAGAGTAAGGTTTTTCGAGAGTTTTGCAACAACCCTACCCGCCATATCCGCAATTTGAAGCTCCACAGAGCCACTAAACGGTATCTCAGAGCCATTGCTAATAGTCACGGTAGAGTTATAAATGCCACCCTTATAACTCTTATCAAGGTCGGCAACTACGAACATATCGGCAATGCGCACCCTATCGGTAGTATAGACCTTAACGCCACGGTCGAAGCCCGACAAACGCCAAAAATCCTGATCTTCAAGGTATGAGCCATCAGCCCAACGTAGACCCTTAACAGCCAATAGGTTATCACCCGTCTTAACCATATCCGTGATATCGAACTCCACGGCGCTCTTTGTACCCTCCGAGTAGCCTACCTCAATGCCATTTACCCAGACATACATTGCAGCGAGTCCCGATTCGAAGTGCAGCACAACCCTGCGACCCTCCCAAGCGGCAGGTATCTCGAAGCTATGACGATAGCATCCCGTAGGGTTATCGTCGTGAGGTATGTATGGTGGATTCTTAGGGAATGGATAGGTTACATTTGTGTAGATAGGAACACCGTAACCATTTATCTCCCAATTACCTGGCACGGAGATAACGTCCCACTTAGAGTCGTCGTAATCTGCCGCCTCGAAGCCCTCAGGGGCATCGGCAGGCTTTGCGCTCCAATGAAAGCGCCACGCTCCACTAATATCGCGTACCCACGCCGATGCGCCACGCTCCAAAGCCTCCTCGATGGTGGCGTATGGCGTAAGCGTTGCTCGGGCGGGAAGTTTGTTTACCTGGTATATTTCGGGTTGCTCCCAATACTCCTGCGCTGTGGCAGCGAGAGTCACCACAGCCATAAATATAGATAGTATAAATCTGCGCATACTACTTCAAAATAAGGTCGTTAACTGCGATTTTAGGAACATAATGCGTATTACCCTCGCGGTAGTAGGTCAAGGTATCGCCCTCACGACACTCCTTTAACTCGATATGCTCGTTAGGGCGACCGATAGCCAAGACAAGAAGTGGCTCATATTTGAGGTTTAGCGCCTCCTTTATAGGCTCGCGGTCGAAAGCACCGATGCAGATGCCACCCAAGCCAATCTCCACTGCTTGCAGAAGCATCGATTGCGCCACAATGCCGAGGTCTATATCGACATATTTCGACTCCTCCACCGTAGAGCATATCACAATAAAGGCGTTTGGCTCAGTACCAGCAAAGGGAAGATGTAGCTCAGGTAGAGCGCCACCAAGACGTATGTAGTTCAACACTGTTGTCGCCTCCTCACCGAGCACAGGTCGGAAGCGCAACACCTGCTGATTGCGTGCCGAAGGGCAGAGTGTTGCCACCTCTATAATGCGGTGTAGCTGATCCTCACGCACCTTGAACGAGGCATCGTAGCCACGATAGCTGCGGTTGTGTAGTAGTAGTCGACGTAGTGTTGCGGTACGACGTTTTGCAGGCTGTGCCGCCATATAATCCTCCATTCTCTTTTCAAGATAGTTATCTGCCATAGTAGTATTGTTTTGTAATTTTTACAAAGATACAAAATAAAGTGAAAGGTGAAAACCGAGAACCGAAAAGTAAGGTGTCTTTGACGCAGATTAAAGTGAAAGGTGAAAACTGAGAACTGAAAAGTATGGTGTCTGCGACGCATATTTATAAAACTTATGCGAAGCATACCTTACTTTTCACTTTTAACCCTTCACCTTTCACTTCAAACAAAAAGGGCTGACTAAAAAGTAATTTAGCCAACCCCCTATCAGATGATATTCAACGGTTACTCGAGACCGAAGTACTCTCTAACGCACTTAGAAGCACGCTCGTGGTAAGCCTCAGTACCAGCCTCGATCTTCTGCTTAGGAGCGATGCGAGTAACAGGCGCAATCTTCTCTGAATCCATAGGAGTCATCGAGTACTGAGAGATAGTCATAGGAGCAACAACCTCGCCATTAGCAAGACGAGCTGGAGTTGTAGCCTGACCACAAGCTACGTTAGCCTTAACAGCAGCTGGAGTAGTACCCTGACGCTTAAGAACGACATCACCCTGAATACGTGGGTTAAGAGTGTTGATAGAACCACTCTGGATGAGTGCAACAGTTGGGTAGTAAGCCTCATCATTAAGCACGTATGGCTTAATAGTGATTGTGTTGTAGTCATCAGAAACCTCAACTGGGAAGCGAATATCCTTAGCAATAGCAGTACCCTCGTGGATACCCATCAAATAGAATGCATAGTCAATAGAGTAGTGCCATGCAGACAATGGATACTCACGCTCGTAGTCGATAGGCAACCATACGTTACCATCCTTGTCAATCTCAAGGTGCCACTTTGGACCGAAGTCGTAGAACATATACTCTACCTTGCTTGCAGAGTAATCGCTTGCAATAAACAAGTCGTATGGAAGAGCTGTGCTACCAAGCAAGTATGCAGCATCAGCGAAGTTGAAACCATAGCACAATAGACGGTTGTGACCACGAGTACGCATGTTATACCACTCAGTCCACTCACCCAACTCTGCATATAGATCCTCAGTCTCTGCACGGCTCATACCAGCCTTCGTATAGATGTCAATAACCTCCTGTGGGATTGACTCCTCGTATGGAAGACCATTCTCGAAGATAGTAACCTCAGATGTATAAGTACCAGCATTCTCAGAAACATACTCACCTGTGTAGTAACCCTGCTCATCAGTAAGAGCTGTTACAGTAGCCATAGGAGCAGTTGCAACCCACTTACCTGGAAGCTTGCTAAATAGATCGTGGTATACACGCTCTGGGTACTGTGCTGTTGGTGTTGTAATATCAGCCACAGCAGGAGAATCCTTCTCGTCAGGGTTGTTACCTGTACCCTCCCAGTTGTATGCAAGAACTGCAAGACGTGATGTAGAAGCCTCGCGTGATGACATTGTGAAGTTAAAACCAGCAGCGCTATTGATCTTAGCGATATCGTCATTAGAGAAAGCATTACCCATGCTCTTCAAAAGAGATGTATAAGAGTACTCCTTAAGGATAGCATCGAACTCACGAACGTAGTTACAAGCGAAGTATGCTTCAGTAATAGCGTTATCTGGAGTGATATTCTTGATGTTGAAAGTAAAGTTGTATGGGTCACCTGTCTCAACAGGAGTAACCTTAATCTGTGGCTTTGGAAGTGTTACCTCAGGCATCTTGAATGTGAGTGTATCGAAGCTCTGCTTAGTACCCTCTTCGTTACCAAGACCAGCTACCAATACGCGGATAGTCTGACCAGCAAGACCCTTAGTGTCAATGAACCAATCCTTCAACCACAACTCGCTGTTACCCTGACCCATAACATTACCGAATGACATCATAGCAAAGTATGAACCAGTGAACCAACGCAAATACTCTTCCTTACCCTCGAGAACTGGAAGAATCTCGTTCTGGTACTCAGTATCTGTACAAACCAAGACATTGTACTTCACAATCTCCTCAGATGGAGTGAATGTAATACAAGCATCAACAGGAGATAGGTCAAGAACATTAATATCAACGCTACCTTCGATCTCTGGCTGAAGAGTCTCAATAGCGATACGCTCGTAGTAACCTGTCCAGTACTTCTCTGAGTCATATGTAGGAGTACCATACTCCTTCATGAATGAAACCCAATCATACTTAGGGTTGTAGTAACCAGCATCCCAACCAGCAGGATATGTCCAGATAGTGAAATCCCAGTAAGACTCATCGTTTACCCACTTTGTCTCGCCATCAACATAAACGAGGCGAGCCTCGGTGTCCTCCATATACTCATACTCACCAATTAGGAAGTAGCCTGGCTCGCCAGGAACCTGTGGGTCAGCATACTCTGCACTACCCTCAATGATATTGCCATCCTCGTCATACTCATAGTTGTGCTCCTCATCGTAGATAACAAGCTTATCAGTTGTTGTAAACTGCTGTGCGTTGTTAAGAAGCATCTCTGGCTCAATCTTTCCCTGAATCTTAGCGTAGTTGTACATAGGCATACTTGCCAAAGCATAACGCAAACTGTTACCAGCAGCCTTAACCTCAGCAGGGATATTTACCTGGATGGCAACACCATTATACTTTTTCTCTACGATAGTCAAAGTCTCACCATAGCTAGTTGTAGTGAACTTCACCTTCTTAACCTTCGCGATAACAGTGTCATCTGCACCCATAAATGCGAACAAGTAGGTGTAAGATGTGTTAGGCTGAAGACCATCAATCACAACCTTCTTAGTAGTTTTAGATGCAGAGTTCTCAACCTTAACTACTTTACCAGCCTTAAGGATAGCAGCAGCAGGAAGATCAGAATCTGACTGGAAGTAAGCGAACTCCTTGATATTCTTAACAGTAACATCAATCTCTGCACCCATAGGTGTAGGCTTGCTTACTGCAACGTTGTAGGTTGTACCGCCAGCATCTACCTCTGGATCAGTACACGCGCCCATTGTAAAGGCTACAACAAGTGCGAAAATGGCGCATAATGCGCGGTTAAAATTTTTCATAAAAGTTAATAATTATGGTTAATAATGCATTTTTCTCATACCTCTGAGTGCGCAAATGTACGGCTTTTTAGGCAAACTGCATAATTCTTCCAACGAATTTCGGCATATCACACATATATATGCAGAGTTGTTACATAAATAACAATGACTAATAACCAAATAAAACTGAAAAGTAAGGTGTCTGCGACGCATATTAAACTTATGCGAAGCATACCTTACTTTTGAGGCAAAACTTCGTAATGCCTCGACTTTGCTACGGCTCGGCAGAACAAGTACACTTGCTCTGCTCTCGCCTTAATCGCAAAGTTCAGTTTTCAGTTTTCAGTTTTCAGTTTTCAGTTTTCAGTTTATTTTACCGTGCGGTATTGCTTGGGCGCTACTCCCGTCGCACGCTTAAAATACTTACCGAAGAATGATTGGTTAGGGAAGTTTAGCGATGTTGCAATCTGCTGAATCGAGAGATCAGAGTTCTGCAACATGGCACGGGCTTCGAGGATTACGTGCTGCTCAATCCAATCTGTTGCGGCACGACCGGTGTGCTCCTTAACCAACTTCGAGAGATACTTAGGTGTGATACATAGCTTCGCCGCGTAGAACTGTATAAGACGCTCCTGGCGGTAGTATTGCTGCACAAGTTCAAGGAAATTTGCCACGATATGGTTCTTATATTTAAGGTTAGACTCCACATCGACATCCAACGACGAGACACCACCGTAGTAGAATACGCTGATAAGATTCTCGATAATCTGCAAGCGGAATGGATTTTTGTCGTTGGCAGCAGCACGATACAGGATAGCGTAGAATACGCGCAACGAGGCGAGCATATCCTGGTCGATATCCGTAATCGGGTTGTTATACATCTTCATATACTGGTGCTGCCAGCCAGGGAGATTCACCTTGTCGACAAAACTCTTGGATAGCGATATCACATAACCTCCGAGGTTCTCCGTGTCGGATAACAATTCAAGTATCTGACCTGGCATTAGGGTTACCAACTTTGGTGCTCGCAACTCATACTCCTCAAGGTTAATCTTAATGCGGCAACTACCAGACATGCACAAGACAATGGCTGCGCGTTGTAACTTACGAGGCTCGTTAGCCTCCAACTCGTGGATAAAGTGCTTAAACGGGAACAACGAAAGATCCTCACCAACCACAATATTATCCTCCGGTAGCTTCTTAATAATCATCTGCTCGATTAACTTTTCCATACATCACAATTTATTCTCACACGAGAGATTTAATCACAAAGTAACGAAATAATTACGATAGTAAAAAATCACTTTCTACCTATTGACCAATTCTCACTACATAGAATCTATTTATTCCCGCATAAACCATCGTTTCTGCATAAAGCTCCCGCCATATTGAGCAAAAAAAGCTGCCCGACGAGGACGTCGGACAGCCGCGAAACACAAACAATTATTAAGGTCAAGTTTAGTCGACCTTAATTTCCGTATTGACATTCTTAGAGCCTACCAAAGCATAGAAGAGCAAGAATGCCAAACCTGCAACGATAACCCAATAGCTTACCAAATAGTTGCCGGTGAGGTCTACAACATAGTTCTGTACGAGTGGAAGGATACCACCACCGCAAACGAGTGCCATAAAGATACCCGAAGCCTTCTCGGTGTACTTACCAAGACCCTCAACAGCGAGGTTGAAGATACCTCCCCACATAACCGATGTGCAGAGACCACACAACACCAACAATGCAGCGTTAACAGGAACGTTTGCAATACCAAAGCCCGCAGTACCCATAAACACAGGGAGGTTTACGCTATTAGCTGGGTCGAGGAACATAGCACCCAACACCAACACAAGACCCAAAACCGATACTGCTGTAAGCATACTCTTAGCCGACACCTTAGCACCGAGGGCAGCGCCTGTAAGACGACCCACCAACATCAACAACCAATATGTTGCAGCCACAGTAGCAGCGATACCCTCAGCACCGCTCTCAACGCTCAGACCACCATTCTGCAACCACTTCTGCAAGACGTTAGGAATACCAACCTCGACACCTACATATATAAATATAGCCACAGCGCCCAATACAAAGTGGCGGAACGACATAGGACCAACTTTAGAATCCTCCTTACGCTCAACAGCCTGAGGTGCGCTCTCAGGAATCTGAGTAAACATAATAACCACAAATGCCACAGCGAAGATAGCCAACGCAATGAACATCAATGGGAATACCTGCTTAATCTCGGCATCCACGATACTTGGCACAAAGACACCTGTAAGGAAGATAACCGCTGTACCCATAAACGAGTTGAACGAACCACCAATCTGCAAGAGCTGGTTACCACGGTTACCACCACCAGCAAGCTTGTTAAGCATAGGGTTTACAACGATGTTAAGCATACACATCGAGAAACCAGCGATAAAGGCACCAAGAAGGTAGATGCCAAAGGCGAGGTTGCCGCTAAGCAAGCCCGCGATAGTCTGAACACCAACACCTGTGAAGCCTACGGCAACAGCGGTGAGGGCAGTAAACTTATAACCGCGCTTCTGGAGGAGGTTACCCGCAGGGATACCCATAACGGCGTATGCGATAAAGTTGGCAAATACACCGAGAGTACCCATCCAATTGGCTACGCCGAACTGGTTTTTGAGCACATCACCCATAGGCGAGGCGAGGTTCGTAACAAATGAAATCATACCAAAAAGCAATATCATCACGATGATTGCCAATAGGTTACCATTCTTCTGCTTGTTCATAATAATACTTTGTTTTATAGTTTTAAGTTTTTATCTCTTGGTCTATCTATCACGCTCGACGATGAAAGTACATAGCTTCAACAACGACTCGCGATAGGGGCTATCCTCGAACTTCGATAGCAGGTGCATAGCACGCTGAATATATGCCTGCATAGTCTGCGCAGCGTACTCCATACCACCCTGCTCAACAACGATATTGTGCAACTGGTTGACCGCCTCCTCATCGCTATCGCAACGCTTCAATAGGGCGATAATCTCCTCCTTGTCGCCACTCTCCGAGCGCTCCATAACCTCAATCAACGGCAAGGTTATCTTATGCTCACGAAGGTCATTATTCGAAGGCTTACCCGTATTGTTATCTCGCTTATAATCAAGAATATCATCCTGAATCTGGAACGCCATACCTATCGCCTCACCAAACTTACGCATACGCTCCACCTCCTCGCGGTTAGCACCCACCGACAAGGCTCCGAGAGCAGCACTCACACCGAGCAGACTTGCCGTCTTTTGGTAGATGATAGCGAAGTAGTCGTCACGCTTGGTATCCATCTTCTTGGCGTGCTGGCTCTGCAACACCTCGCCCTCGCATAGTGTTGCCATAGCATTGCCAATATAGGATATAAGGTCGTACTGTGCCGATGCCATACCTATCGACATTGTGCGCGCAAGGATGTAGTCGCCGAGGATAATTGCCATATCCGACTGCCACTTGGCATTCACCGAGGCACGCCCTCTACGCTCCGCCGCCGAGTCCAACACGTCGTCGTGGATAAGCGACGCAGTATGAATCATCTCCACAAGCATCGCTGCAAGATAGGTGCGTTTGCTACAATTACGCTCCTTGCCCTCGCCATCTAATTCTCGCTCCTTAGAGACGTGTAACAGCGCGCAAAGCATTGTAAGTATGGGTCTTACTCCCTTACCTCGTGAGGATAGAGCGTAGGTTAACATCTCCTGCATAAGCTCACCCTCGGCAGAGAAATTCTCCGTCACAAACTCATCGAACGCCTCAAGGTCGGCAAGTATAGGTTTGCGTATATCGTCAATAGATATCATATCACTACTTATTTCTTATCTTGCAAAGATACAATATTTTTGCAAATATCACACAACATTACAAAAAGTCTCTCTTATGCCCCTCTAATCCACTGCCATAGCTCCTGCCACGAAGGACGCTTGCCGTGCATAAAGATACCTACGCGGAAGATTTTGGATGCCAGCCATGTTGTGAAGATAAAGGTGGCATATAGCAGTCCCAACGAGAGGAGTATCTCCCAAGTAGGAATGCCAAATGGTATGCGCGCCATCATCACAATAGGCGATGTGAATGGTATCACCGATGTCCAGAACGCGAGTGGCGAGTTTGGCTCGTTGAACACCGACATCATAACGATGATAGAGAGGATTATAGGCAACATAATAATGGTGTTGTACTGCTGTCCATCCTGTACAGAGTCTACCGCAGAGCCCGCAGCAGCATATAACGAGGCGTACAACAGGAAGCCACCGAGGATAAAGAGCAACATATATGTAAAGAGCGTTGCAAGGTAGCCCACATCGCCCAATGTACCCAACATTGTTGAGAGCATCACATCGTTAGTCATAGCTACATCCGCAGGCAATAGTGCTGGAAGCAGGAATTTAGAAGCCGAAAGCACCAATAGTGCCCATATAGCAATCTGCGTAACTGCAACGGCTGCAATACCCAATATCTTACCCATCATCAGCTGGAAAGGTGTACAGCTTGTTACCATAACATCTATCACACGGCTTGCCTTCTCCTCAACAACAGACGTTAGCACCATCTGACCATAGATGATGATAATCATATAGAGCAACATACCGAGTATGATACCCAAAATATAGTTCATACCCGACGATGTAGACTCCATAGTATCCTCCTCGCCGCTACCATCGTTCAGATAGGTGCTAAGGACAATATGTGTCTCCACCGTAGCCAATATCTCATCGAGATTTTCGATATTATAACTAAGGAGTTTATCTTGCTCGATAATTGAAGATATTTGGTTTGAGATATTCTCCTCGAGCATCATCGACGACGAAGTATTAGTAATAAGTTGTACTGAGTCACGAGTATCGGGAACACTACCTATATACAAGATACCGAAGGCTTTAGACTCATCGTTATACTCTGCGCACGCCTCAGCCTTTGTCATCTTTGAAACGTCGATATACTCCACCTCAGGCGATGAGTAGAGTCTGTCTACGACCACGCCCGAGCGGTCTACAACCATAATCCTCTTCTGCTCCGAGCCTCCGCCATAGTACATCATTAACGCAGGCGCCAACATCATACCAATCATAAAGAGTGGCATCAGCAACGTAACAACAATAAAGGACTTCTTGCGTACACGCTCCAAATATTCGCGCGATATAATTAGATAAATCTTTTTCATACTCTTTAGCTTTTACGACGTTACAATGTTCCGTTTACAGCACGGATAAAGATGTCGTTCATCGAAGGCATAACCTCCTTCAACGAGCGCAAACCACAGCTATCGTTAAGCGATGCAATAGTTACTTTTAAGTCCTCATCCTTAGGCACATATATCTTTGTCTCGCGGTAGCCACCCACAATACCACGACTATCGCCTACCATCACAGCCTTGCCTGCCAAAGCCGCCTTTAACTCCTCATCTGAAGCGCGATGCACAACCTCGAAGTTGTTGCCTCCAGCCGAGCGACGTATCTCCTCCACAGAACCAGATAGTATGTTGTGTGACTTGTTGATAAGTGTTATATGGTCACATACCTCCTCCACAGATGCCATATTGTGAGTCGAGAATATCACCGTAGCGCCCCTATCACGCAAACCCAAAATCTCCTCCTTGAGCAGATTGGCATTTATAGGGTCAAAACCAGAGAATGGCTCGTCGAAAATGAGCAACTTAGGTTCGTGAACTACTGTGGCTATAAACTGTATTTTTTGAGCCATACCCTTCGAGAGATCCTCAACCTTTTTATCCCACCAGTCGCTGATGTTAAGACGCTCAAACCAACCGCGTAATCTGCGCTGTGCCTCACCACACTCAAGACCCTTCATTCGGGCAAAGAACATGGCTTGTTCGCCAACACGCATCTTCTTATACAAGCCGCGCTCCTCAGGCATATAGCCTATCTTAAATATATCTCCCTCCGTAAGAGGCTTACCATCGAACAATACTCGACCAGAGTCCGCCATCGTAATACGAGTTATAACTCGAATAAGCGTAGTCTTACCCGCGCCATTAGGACCTAACAAACCGTAGACACTACCACGCTCCACCTCCAAAGAGACATCGTCCAGCGCTTTGTGTCCGGTATAGGTCTTGGTGATATTTTCTATTTTAAGTAATGTATTCATAACCAAATATCTATATTTTATAATTCTACCCCTATTCTACGCACTATCATAGGGGTTTTGAACCTATTTTCAGCACTGCTACAGTGGAGAATCATTGAGTGCAAATATACGAACTATTTACCAAAAGCCTGCTACGCATTCCAAAAAAAATCGTTTTATAGGTTGCGAATTATGATTTTTGTATTATCTTTGCACCCACAAAACACAAAATGTGTTGGACCCATAGCTCAGTTGGTTAGAGCAGCGGACTCATAATCCGAAGGTCGTGGGATCATGCCCCTCTGGGTCCACAAAGGCAACTACCGAATGGTGGTTGCCTTTTTTTAATTAGTAATGAGTAATGAGTGTGAGGAATGAGTAGCGAGTAATGAGCAACAACTAAAAAGCCGCTGTTTTTGAAATGAATGTGATATCCCATATAGCATTTGTATCTATCTCCAAAATAGAGGATTTTTGCCCATTACTAATTACTAATTCCTCATTACTAATTGGAAAATTAACTAATTTTCCCTATCTTTACCGCGAATTATATCTATACATAGTAGAACACATATAGAGAATGAGTTGTAATAAAAAACATATTCCAGATATTGGTCGTGGATGTTGCTTCTGCGACTGTGGCGACGAGATTGAGGCTAAGGCTGTCGAGGGGTGCTATAAAATCCACGAGACCAATTGGTTAGAGGAGTATCCCGACACCATACCTACCGACATCTACGAGGTGCGCTTCAAGAATACACGCCGCTCGTACTACCAGAATGTAAACAACTTAGACCTTAAACGCGGTGACATCGTAGCGGTAGAGGCACAGCCTGGTCACGACATCGGCATCGTATCGCTCACGGGCGATATGGTTGCTAAGCAGATGCGTCGCGTGGGCTTCAACCCCCACAATGGCGAGTTTAAGAAGATTTTTCGCAAGGCACGCCCCTACGACATCGAGCGTTGGCAGGAGGCCATAGCTCTCGAACACGAGACAATGATTGCATCACGACAGATTGCTGCCGAGATGGGTCTCGACATGAAGATTGGCGACGTGGAGTATCAGGGCGACAAGATGAAGGCTATCTTCTACTACAT
>JAEIGA010004362.1_pt1 | contig 21888 bp, 20 predicted proteins | sample 9270691 | NCBI WGS metagenome assembly JAEIGA01 (sample SAMN17057246, study PRJNA624740) | gut metagenome | biome: biome; isolation source: fecal sample | host: Bos grunniens | place: China: Xizang | collected 2019 | reverse complement strand
TTGGCGTGGGTCACGTTAGCCTCGATGAGGGCGGCGGCGGCCTTGGCCATGTTCATGGTCTGATCCTCCAGGGATTCACGAACGCCGAGGCGGCGGCCGTCAATCGTGGGGCGGATACCGATAGTGGGTAATGTATCGTACTTCATATACGTTCAGTTTGGGGTTAAATGGTTATTTATCAGAGGAAGTGGTGGGCTTGCGGAAGATGAGGCTGTAAAGCAGCACCACCGCAAAGCAGATGGCGGGAACGATGAACGAGGCACGCACGGCCATGTCAGAAGTCTTGAGCGCTGCATCCCAGGTGGCATCATAGCCGGGCACCAGGCAGAACCAGCAGCTCTCGGTGCTTTCAATGATAGAGCCCATCCAGGGCGTGATGATGGCACCACCCAGAATCGCCATGATGAGGCCGGCAGCGCCCAGTTTCACAATGTGGCTGGAAAGGCCGCCAAGGGCAATACCATAGATAGTCGGGAACATGAGACTCATGCCGCCGGAAATAAGGATGAGGCAGATGATGTTTGCGGAGAACGGAAGACCGCCTACGCTGAACAGAACATCACTAGGCAGGTACATGGTACCGGCGCAGCAGGCAATGGCCACAATGGCAAACAGAGCCATCATGTCTGCCGGGTTGAACTTCTTCATGTAGTAGGTGGCTACCCAGCGGCACACGATGAAGAGAATCAGCGAAATCAGATAATATGTGGCAGCCACGTCGGAGCTGAGCCCGAGCTGCTTGCAGCAGTACTTGTTCAGCCAGGTCCAGGCGGCAATCTGCACACCCACATAGAAGAACTGAGCCACCACACCCATCCAGTAGCGGGGGAGCTTCAGCAGCGAGCAGAGCATGTTGCGGTAATTCTTAATCAGCAAGGTGAACACAAAGGGACCGACCATAACGAACAGCAGCTGGCATACCATGTTGCCCCAGATGCCGGGATTCTCGCACAGCGAGTTGATGGCCACAAGAATAGCCACAGGAATGGCAATGCAGAGCATGTACAGGCCAATCAGCACGGACTTGGGCATACCGGTTTTCATCGACTCATCCTGCCCGGGCATATCATACTGAGCAGACTCGGATTCGGAGTCCTTAAGGCGGACAAAGAAGAACCAGATGACGGCAGCCACAGAAATGAGCCCCACATAGGGAACGCACACCCAGAAAAGCTGCACAGCCTTGTCATTCCCTTCCAGATTGGCAAGAATGGCGTATTTGGCCAGGAAGATACCTGCCAGGGAGCCTACAGGGTTGAACGCCTGGGCAAAATTGAGGCGACGCACAGCCGTTTTCTCCGGCCCGAGGGAAAGCACATAGGGATTGCAGCTGGTTTCCAGAACAGACAGACCACCGGCCAGAATGAAGATACCCAGCAGGTAGAGGTCAAAATTCTGGGCAATACAGGCCGGAATATAAATCAACGCACCCAGGATATAGAAACCCAGCCCCGTCAGCACCCCGGTTCTGTACGAAAACTCCTCCACCATCATGGCCGCAAAGATGGCCAGCACGGCATAGGCCCCATAGAATGAAATCTGCACACCGGCAGATTCAGAGGGTTTGATACCGAAAATGGTCTCAAAGGCCGGTACCAGGTTGTCCGTCATGTTGTTCAACAGCCCCCAGAGTGCAAAGCATGCCACAAGCATGAAGAACACGGTGCGGAACTTACGCGGCACCACCGGGGTCAGATCTTTCTGAGAATTTGCGCTCATATACCCGGCATTTTACCATATTCGCCCACCAGGTCAATATACAAAAACGAAAAGACAGCGAATTCAGAGCATTTCGCATTGACTCCCACCCGCGCGTGTGGCATGATGAACGGCGTTATGCTGAAAGGAATTTCTCCCGTTATTTCCCCCTCCCTGCTCAAGATTCTTGCAGAAATGGGCCATGGTGATGAGATTGTACTCTCTGATGCCCATTTCCCTGCCCACACCTTCAACAGCATGGTGGTGCGGGCCGATGGCCTTGGGGTAGACACCCTGCTGAAAGGCATCATCCCCCTGTTTGAGCTTGATAGCTATGCCACGCCAGTCATCATGATGGAAGCCGTTCCCGGCGATACGCTCGACCCCGCCGTCGAGGCCAAATATCGCGCCGCCATGGGCTACGAGGGCACCATCGAGCGCATGGAACGCTACGCTTTCTATGAGCGTGCAAAGCAAGCATACGCCTGTGTCATTTCCGGTGAAACCGCCAAATACGGCAACATCATCATCAAGAAGGGCGTGACCCCCATTTGCGACTAATGTACCGCATCTGCAAAAGCATCGAGTTGGAAAGCGGCCACCTGCTCTCCAAGCACCCCGGCAACTGCCAGTTCCCGCATGGCCACACCCGGAGTGTGGAGCTGGTCTTTGCTGCCGACACGCTGGATGCAAACGAGATGGTGATGGATTTCAAAGCCATCAAGGAGATGCTGGGAGAATTTCTGGAACAGTTTGACCACGCTCTCTGCATGAATGCCGCTGATCCGAACTTCGGAAAGTTCCGGGAAATCTACGGCGACCGCATTATCCCCTTTGAGCAGGGTGACCCCACCAGCGAAGCAATGGCCCGCGTGGTATTCGAGCATGCCGCAGCGGCGTTAAAGAGAGCCCAGGCAGGCTCCGGCATCTACCCGGTGCGAGACTGTGTGCGGCTGGAGCGAGTGCGCGTGTGGGAAACCAGCAGCAGCTGGGCCGAATACGAGGCCTGATGCTGAACAGAAAACAGCTCCCCCCTCCTTCAATAATGCAAAAAGCCCTGAGTTTACGCTCAGAGCTTTTTTTGCATTCTGCTGCAAGGGAGATTCAGAATACCCCTGAGCCTGCTTCTCAGATGCCCAGTTCCTCGAAAATGATTTCGCGAATCTGGGCGTGAACTTCCTCCACCGTGCCATCGGCCTCAACCCGGTGCAGCCAGGGCATTTCCATGGCAGAGTAGATAGCCGCGCAATCGCTCAGGAATTTCTCGTTCTCAAACGCATCCTTCCCGTTGCCGCGGGCGTGCATGCGTTCCTGTGAAAGCTCAATCGGAATATCCAGCCACAATGCCACATCCGGAATAGTGGCAAAAGCCTCGTTCCACTCACGAATTTCCTCCACATTCGCACCGCTGGCCCCCTGATAAGCCATCATGGAAAGGTAATAGCGGTCGAGCAATACCCACTTACCAGCCTGCAGAGCGGGTTCTATCACTTCGCGCACATGCTCACGCCGATCCTGCAGAAGACAGGCAATTTCCTCATCGATGGAGAGACGGTCTCCGGCCAGGGCGGCCTCGCGCACACGCATTCCCCAAGGGCCGCGGGTAGGTTCAAAACCAGTCACCACTTCAATGCCGCGGGAGCGCAGGTAACGGGCCATAAGTTCCACCTGCGTTGACTTGCCCGTGCCGTCAATGCCTTCAAATACAATTAATGAGCCTCTTAGGTGAGGAGAATCAGGTTCCATGGTAAGGCCGACCATAGCACAGCCTCCCCTCCCCTGCAAGCCCAAAATGCTGAAAAATCAAAGAAAAAGAGACTGCTGCAACAATAAAACAGATTTTGCCTTGTCAACGGCACCAAGAAACAGCATAATCGGCGGCGTGCCTACCATCTGCGCCATTATTCCCCATTTTGACAGTCAGGAGAGAACCCTCACCTGCCTGAACCGCGTCATCCAGCAAACCCGCCGGGTTGATTCCGTCATCCTGGTCAACAACGGTTCCAAGGATGCACCGGTATTGGAAGCTGCGGAGAAAATTGCCACGCAGGCCCTGCCCGGCGGAGCTCTGCACATTCTGCAACCTGAAAGAAATCTGGGGAACATTGGTGCATGCGCGCGCGGCATGGAGCATGCGTTCCGCACTTTGAAGGCTGATTATGTCTGGCCGCTGGACGACAATACATGGGCGCGCCCTGCTGCCCTGGAACACCTGCTTGCGGCAGAGACAGACAGCCGGACCATCCGCATGTGCGTCGGCATTGACCCGGCACAGGGAGACGAACTGAGCCGTCCCCTGAGCCTGCCAGGCAGCACACCCGGCGTGTGGATTCCCACCGCCCGCAAATCCGAGTTTCCTGAAGGCAATGCCGTCCTCTGCCGTGGTGGGTTCTTTGGTGCGCTGTATCCCCGCAGCGTCTGGGAATGCACCGGCGCTCCCGCAGAAGAACTCTTCACCCAGGGAACAGATGAATATTCGTGGAAGCTCCAGCAGGCAGGTTTCAGCTTCGCAACCATCATGAACGCCGAGCTGGAACTACCAGCAGCAACCAAAGCCCTCATTCACTACCGCCTGGCCAACCGTTCCTTCTTCTACGAACCCGGCATAACTGTTGAACGCCAATACTACAAGATGCGTAACTGGGCCTGGCTGCAGCGCCTGCGTGCCCCCCGGAACTACCTGGCCCGCCTGATTCACTGCGGCTTTTACATCACCCTGGCGCTGTGGGCCATGGTCTGCTGCAAAGAATTGACAGCCAGGCGTGTATACAACCTTTTCAGAGCTCTCCACAATGGTTTTTACGGCAAACTGCGCCCCTATTGAACGGCAAATTTTCAATTCTGGTGTAAATTTGTCTTTACAAACGGCCAAATACCGCTATAATCTGCGTCCCGACGCATAAGCTTCTCAAGAAATATAAACACATCACCGAAAAAACATCATGAAAGTTCTTTCCTCACTCGCCTCCATGAAGCGCCGTCACGCTGACTGCCAGATCGTGAAGCGCAAGGGCACGCTCTACGTGATCTGCAAGAGCAACCCCAAGTTCAAGGCTCGTCAGGGCACGACGGCCGGCACACGCCTCAGCAAGAAGGGCGTGAAGTAATTTTACCCCATCCCCTGCTTACTCGTCGGGGGAATTTGACAGAGAGAAGACCGGTGTCTGCAACTCCGGTCTTTTTTCGTTTCTTACCACTATGAGCCAGAACGTCCGCACGCACATTTTCCGCATCGGGGATTTCACCTTTGACAATGGTGAAACCCTGCCCGATATCGAACTTGCCTATGAGACATACGGTGAGCTGAATGCAGACAAGAGCAATGCCATTCTGCTCTTCCACGCCCTCACCGGCAGCCACCATGCCCATGGCTTCAACGACAACCTGCCCGAGGCCGGTACATTCTGGCAGCCGGAGAATTATGAAGGCTGGTGGGACCGCATGCTGGGCCCTGGTAAACCGCTGAACACGGATAAGTACTTTGTAGTCTGCATCAACTACCTGGGCAGCTGCTACGGCAGCAGCGGCCCCGTTTCTCCGGCACCGGATGGCGAGCCCTGGGGAAGCCGCTTCCCCCTGGTCAATGCCAACGACCAGGCACGCGCCCAGATTCAGCTGTTAAACCACTTCGGCATTGACCGTTTCACCATGGTGGCGCCCAGCCTGGGGGGCATGCTTTCCCTTTCCCTGGCCTCGCTTTACCCGGAACGCATCAAGAACATCATCATTATCGGCGCGGGCTACAAACCCAGCATCGAACACAAGCTTGAGGGGTTTGAGCAGATTCTTGCCATTGAACTTGACCCGGACTACAAGGAAGGCCGTTACCCACTGGATGCCCCGCCCCGCCGTGGTCTGGCGCTGGCCCGCATGATTTCTCACAAGCTCTTTGTCTACCAGCGCGGACTGGAGAAACGCGCCCGCAAAGGAATCTGCGACCGCAAAGGAATGCTGACCTGGTACACACCCTGCCGCAACACCGAAAGCTACATGCTGCACCAGGGAACCAAATTCGCCAAGCGCTACGATGCCAATGCCTACATTCGCATCATCAACCTGTGGGCAGGCTATGATCTGGAGACTTTTTCCGGGATGGGCAGCATTGACAAGGTATTCCAGCTCTATGCCCGGCATGGCATCCGCTTCATGCTTTTCTCCATTGATACAGACTGCTGTTTCTCAGCCCGCGATATCTCCTGCTTCCACCGCAGGCTGCTCAAGAACGGAGTGGATGCCCGCTATAAGTGCATTAAATCCTCCAAGGGGCATGATTCCTTCCTGCTGGAGCCTGAGCTCTACGAACAGGATCTCAAGGACTACCTGCAATAACTCCGTTTCCTCCATCTGCAACAACCAAACGCTCTGGGATGCCTCTCAGAGCGTTTGGCATGCCGGAAGCGCAGATACAACGCACCAGCCGCACCATTTTCTGAAATGCAGGTGTTTTTTTATCCGCTCAGCAAAATTGCAGCTTGCCACGAGGGGTGCGGCATGGTATATATAAAGAGTCCGTAAATTCTATCTATTACCATGAAAGTATCTGCACTCAAGAAGAAAAAGGGCTTTACCCTTATCGAACTTATGGTGGTGATTGCCATTCTGGCAGCACTTGCATCCATTGGTTATGGCCCCATCATCGACCACATGAACGACGGTGACCGCCAGAAGGCCATGTCCAACCTCAAGTCCCTCTACACTGTTCTGCAGGGATTCAAGACAGATAACGGCAGCTACCCCTGCGACAGCACTGCTGAACGCCTGCAGGAAGACAAGCCTGACCTGAACTTCGGCACTCTGACCGGCGACAGTTCCAATGCCTACTTCCGCCAGGTTTACTACACCCCCTCCAATGTTTCTGAAAAGCCTTTCTTTGCCAAGGTAAGCTGCAACGGGCTGAACGTTACTCAGGAAGGCGATGAGAAGCTGGCAAACGGGCAGGCTCTTACCCGCGGCGAGAACGCCATGGCCTATGTCATGCGTAAGAACTCTGCTGACCCTGCAATGAAGGATGGTGTTACCAAGGGCAATGCTCCCATTGCCATCTGCGGTATCTACCCCTCTGCCACGCCCTACGCCGGAACCCAGGTGGCTTTCGATGCATCTTCCTTCCGTGGTCACGCTTTCGTGCTTTCCAATGATGGTTCTGTGAAGGATCTGGAAAAGGACCTTGAAGAAGACGAGAACGGCGAAGACAAGAGCATTCTGCCCGCTGGCAAATCCCTCTTCCCCGAGACCAAGAAGGGCCGTTCCACCGCTGAGAACTACTATGTGCTCAGCCCCGAGATGTAAGAAACTGCATCTTGCATAAAATTAACAGAGCCCCCGCATCCTGACAGATGCGGGGGCTTGCTCGTTCTGTTCTATAAGAAGAGGATTTAAATCTCCGCGCAGCCACACAGCTCAGCAATGCGGCAGATGACAGCCTCAATCACGTTGGCCGGGCACGAGGCTCCGGCGGTCACACCAATCTGCAGCTCCCGTTCCGGGTGCTTGAACCATGGAGGCAGGGGGCGGACCACCTCACACTTGCGCTCCAGGTCATAGCAGCGGATACGCTGGGGGCGCAGCAGGCAATCGGCAGTCGAGACAAAGAACGTTGGCACCTTACGCGCCGCAATATGAGCCAGATGCGTGGTGTTGGAACTATTGTATCCACCAATGATGAACATGGCGTCAAGAGGCTTCTCAAGCAGGGCAAACAGCGCATTCTGCCTGTCCTGCGTTGCTCCGCAGATGGTATCAAACATGTGGAAGCGTTCATCGTTTCCATCGCGCTCTACCACCGCCGCCCGCAGAATTTCCTGAATTGCTGCTGTCTCAGACTTCAGCATAGTTGTCTGATTCGCCAGTCCGATTTCAGCCAGGTGTACGTCTGGGTCAAACCCGGTGGAATGGCTGCCGGCAAAGTGTTCCATGAACGCCAGGCGGTCTCCCAATCCATTCATGTAATCAGCCACCATGCGAGCGTCCTTCTCATTAAAGATAATCAGGAAGTTCCCCTTGCCATCCTTACCCAGCGATTGCGAGGCGGTTGCCATGCTTTCCTCGTGTTTGGACTTGCCGTGAATAATGCTTGTCACACCGGCGGCTGCGTAAGTGCGAACGCGCTGCCATACTTTGATGACATTGCCGCAGGTGCTGTCCACAAGGGTAACGCCTTTGTCTTCCAGCCGGCGGCGAAGCTCCACCGGCACACCGAAGGCGGGCATAATGACCACGTCCTCTGCCGTCAGGGCATCATAAGCTGGGGCATCCATCTTCCACGGCAGGTGCAACAGGCCCAGAGCATCCAGCCGGGCATTCACATCCGGGTTATGGATGATTTCTCCGATAAGCCAGATGCGGCGCCCCTTAAAGAGGCGGCAGGCCGCATAGGCAATCTCGATAGCCCGTTTCACGCCATCGCAGAACCCGAAGGATTCTGCCAGGAACAAACGAACTCCGGGCAATTCCAGCTCGTTTCCCTGCTCCCGGATGCAATCCACCAGAGAGCTCTGGAAATGCGCTAAATCCTGCGCCACCTGTTCCATCACCTCAGGCCGGCGCACATTCACCGGTCTGTTCACCTTTGCGTTATCCATGAATTAATGGGGAATGTTCAGAGCCTCGTAGGCAAGAATCTGGCAGCCCTTCAAATCCATCTTACCAGTCGGAAGTGCCGGGATGGCCTCTACGGGGATGATTTCACGCGGGCACCAGAGGCGCGGCAGACCTTCTGCCACCAGATGGTTCTTAATCTCTTCCAGAGCCTGATTCAAATGCCCGTGGTGAACCGCAGAAAGCAGCACCAGGGCCTCGCCCTTGGCTGCATCCGGCACGCCCATCACCGCTACGGCTCGCCCTGTAAAACCTTCCGGCAGCTCCACATAAGCCTCAATCGCGTTTTCAACCACCTCGTGAGGAACCATTTCGCCACCAATCTTGGAGAATCGGGAGCGGCGCCCACCGAGGGTCAGGAAGCCATTGAGGTCCACAAAGCCCAGGTCACCAGTCTTGAACCAGCCATCGCGGAGGATTTCAGCGTTGAGGTCTTCACGCCCGATATAACCGCTGAACACATTCGGGCCTTTGAACCAGATCATGCCCTGCTCCGAAAGCGGCAGCTGCACGGAGTCATCATCCGGATCTGTGATACGCACCGCCAGGCCCGGTACCAGCTGACCAATTGTGCCGAGCTTGACACCCGGCACATAGTAGGGCTGTTCCTCGGTAGCAACCACCTTATCCAGATTCACGCCGCACAGCGGTGTTGTTTCTGTGAGGCCGTAGCCTTCCAGCAGCTGAACCCCGCATTTGGCAAGGAATTCATCAGACAATGCCTGCTGCAGTTTCTCGGCACCCACCACGAAATACCTCACGCTTTCGTATGTATCACTCTTAGCACGGCGCAGCATACTGCGGGCAAAAGTGGGGGTGGAAATCACCACGGTACACTTGTGCTTCTCAATGAGATCATTGAGGTTCTTGGCATCAAGAGGAGAGGGATAGGTCACCATACCGAAACCATAAATCAACGGCATAATGGTGGTGAACGAAAGCCCCAGACTGTGGAAGATGGGCAGACTGCACAAAATGGGACTTCCTTCCGGCACCCATACCTTGCTGAGCAGCTGAGCCGTGTTGGAAAGAATCATCTTATGCGTAATAGGTACCCCCTTGGGCTCGCCGGAGGAGCCGGAGGTGAACAGCAGGGCAGCCTCATCATCCTTGCAACGCTTATCCAAATCAAAGGTCTTGGCAATCAGCGGCATGGGTGCAAACTTGGCAAAGGCAACCCAGCTGGCAATAGAGGCCTTGCCAAGTCCTTTGAGCACTTTATCCAGGTGGATGATGGCTTCTCCCTTCGGCCAGGGGAACTGGGGCAGCTTGCTCATGAAGGCCCGGGCAGTCACGAAGTGTTTGATGCCGCTCTGGCGCACAATGCTCTCGAAGGCCGGTTCAGATGAAGTGTAATTGATGTTCACCGGCACAATACCTGCCAGGAAGCACGCGATATTGGCTATCACGCCACCCTTACCAGGAGGCAGCAGGATACCCAGGCGCTCTTCCTTCACATTCTTCTTCATCCAGCGGGAAAGAGCCATGGCTACACCCAGCATCAGGCTGTATGGCATGCTCGTGCCGTCCAGACCGTCAACAAGCGCCACCTTCGGGTTCTTCTTCATGCCCTCTACAATCACACGGGCGAGCGATTTCTCAAATGCCGGGTTCTCAGTATAGCGCACATAGCAGGCTTCCATCCATGCTTGCAGCAGGCGCTCACCCGTCTGAGGGCCAGATTGAAGTTTGGGCAGGAAATCTACCGTGGCCCAGTCATAATCGTTCCCGGAGGTGAATGCCCGGCTCTGGTGGTTGCGGAAAGTACCCACAAAAACAGGCACCGGGGCAATATGCAGAGCACCCAGCTGCATCATGAAAGGCATAGGCACATCAGAAATCGTGCCAATGATGCTGTGCGGACGGCCCGGCAGGAAGAGCACATCCAACCCTTGCTGCTTGAGCTGCATAATCTTCTCACGCAGAGAGCGGCTGTCGCTCTTACGGAAATTGAAGGAAAGGATATCGCTGCCGCTCTCATTGACAATTTTCATGACAGCAGGCGGGGGAATCAACACCTCCTCCACCATGAATGCAACATTTTCTGCCCCGCCCATTGCCTTGATAATGGCGGGAAGCGTGTTTTCATCCACGCGGTTGAGAATATAGAAAGAGGGCTGCGAGGGGCGGTTCTCCGTCCCGTAAATACGAACAGTAGCCATGCAACTATTATACAGCAGACTTGGATTTTGTCAACAAATCAACTGTTATTTTTCTGCTCGTCTGCAATACTATGCGGCATCAGGCTCCGCAGCGTCTGCCCTGCTTCCGGAGACTGCTGCTCCACCGCCTCAATGAATGCAGGTATCCAGGGCTGCATGCAATGGGCCGTCATGTGCAGGCAGGCAAAGATAACGGCCAGAGCCATAAGCTGGCGAAGAAGCGTGGTCGGCTGCAGTTGCAGCGGAAGAGTACCGCAGCGCATATCCCACATCGTGATACCACGGGAGCGCAGAACCCACCAGGAGTAACCCATCATGAACACAGGCAACACCGATATCATCATACCCATGCCACTCAGAAACACCCAGCAGGACCGCGCAAATGCACGCCCAAGAGTCATGGGTTCTCCCCCCACCGGGCGGACCTGTATGCCCAGCATAGCCTTACCCGGAGTAGTTCCCAGGAAATGAATCAGCCCGGCTTCCAAGGCAATGAAAGCGATCCAGACAATCGGACCCGAAGGCAGCAGAGAGGGGATGAATGGTATCTCCCGCACATAAATAACGCCAAACATCAGGGCAACAAAAAGCGCCATATCCACAAAGCGGGCCAGCATTCGTGTGGCCGGTGAGGGCAGATACACCCGCACCGCCCCGCTTGGTAATTCCTGCGTGTCGGCATCCTGCGCCTCTTCAGGAACGGGGGGCAGTTCTTCCTGCTCCACAGGAGGAGTGTCTTCTTTCAGAAAATCCGCCAGAGCCGGCAATTCCCGCAGGGGCATCCACCGGTCACATCCAGCATGCCAGCCCTTGCTGTCCGGGGTAAGTTCTCCCATCTGCACCCGTGAAAGCACATCCGGCACATTGGAAGGGCCACATTTCTTTTTGTCTGCTATCCAGTAGATATCCATATCTCCACTTTCTGCTTAGTTGGAACGCAATGCCTTGGCCGGGTCCTGCCGGGAAACGATGAACGCCGGAATAATCGCAGCAATGGTCACCATGACAAAAGCCTGAAGTGCCTGGGTGGCAAAGGTGACAGGGTCGTAGACCGCCGGCAAGGTGATTCCATGAGCCTGCATGGGGAACGGATCCATGCCGATGCTGGCAAGGGCTGCCTGTATCTCCAAGCGATAATACAGCACCAGCAAGGCCAGCAGCACACCACAGATTGCGCCGAGAAGACCAATAATCACCCCCTGCCATGCAAAGATACCCATAATTTTGGTCGGAGTTGCTCCCAGAGCCTGCAATACGGCAATCTCACGCTTGCGCTGCATGGACATGGTGAACATGACGGCCATGATGCAGAAACTGGCAATAAGAGAGATAATGGAGAGCACAAAACTCATCATGACCCGTTCATTTGCAATCAGTTTGTACCATTGCTCAAAGCTGCGGGTCCACGGAGCAATGTACCAGTTAAGCCCATGTGGGAAAGCGCTCTGCGACACTTCCAGAGGCGGCAGCAGCGCCTGGATGTCGGTCTCCACGCTACCGGGGTTATTGGGGTCTTTCACCCGCACGCAGATACCATGCACCTGACTGGCCCCCCCAGCAGAAAGGCCAAGCACATCCTGAGCAATCTGCAGAGGTACGTATACGTTAGGCCCCGGCATATTCTCCGGTGTCTGGTAAATACCCACAACGCGCAAATCCATAGGCATCACCATTTCATTGATGCTCTTCACAGCTTTACCATCCTCTTTGTCCCGGTCCAGCCCGGCCAGAGCGGCAGCTTCTTCCTGCCAGGCCTGCTGCTCCTCTGTTGTGAAGGGAACGCCATTCCGATGCCCCTGGGCCATGCGGTAGAAAGCCGAACAGGCTTCTTTCTCACTCATACGCAACTTGGAGTTATCAAACTGCAGGATGTGGGTCACTATGGTCTCCAGCCGGGCATCCGCTACCACCACTCCATTCTCCGCGGCCGCAGAGCCCTCGAAAAGCCGGGCTACGGAATCCATGAAATCCTTGTTCTCATGCGTCTGCAACGGGTTCTGAATCATGGCATAGATATCGGCCACTTCATCCAGGCTTCCAACCGGGGTGAGGTGCAGATTATCCCCCACGCGCAGTCCCAGGTTATTCGCGGTCACCGCAGAAACCACACACTCCTGGTCAAGTCCTTCGCCGAAATCAAATGTACCCTCGCGCAGCATTTCAGCCAACGGGGCAATCTGCTGCTGATTATGGGGTTCAATAGCAGTGAACTGCACCGTCATGCGCCCACTGCGGCTTTGGGCAAAGGCATCCCCATCCAGCTGAGGATACACGCTTACCACCTGCGGCAATTCGCGGATTTTATCGGAAAGGGTTGCCCAATCAACAATATCATCGGTCAGGCTCATGCGCTGGTAGCCATCCGTCTGCGCTATCACGTAATGCGGAGCAAACGCCAGCACGCGGCTTTCCATTTCGCGCTGCAACCCCTCCATGACCGACAACACCACAATCAGCACCATCACGCCCAGTGCCACACCAGCCAGACAGATGAAGGTGATGATGGAAAACATAGAACGAAGCGGGTTGAGGTATCTCACCGCCAGCATCAGGCTTAAATTACGTCGCAACAGTTTCATGCAGATGCCAGAGTATCACACATTCCCCGCGCACGGGCAAGCCTGAATGCTGGCATGCGCCCGCTGCGTCATATTTTTGACGAAATATCATCTTGCACCATCAGTAAAACATGATACAATCACAGCAAATGGACGAGAAACTGATTATTATCGGAACAGGGCCTGCCGGATATACGGCAGCCATCTACGCTGCCCGCGCAGATCTTCACCCGCTTGTATTCACAGGCAGCCAGATTGGCGGGCAACTTACTACAACCACAGAAGTAGAGAATTTCCCGGGCTTTCCGGAGGGAATCATGGGGCCTGAACTCATGTTCAACATGAGCCAGCAGGCCGAAAAGCATGGTGCCCGCTTCGCGTATGAGGAAGTTATCTCTGTTACCCAGGAGGCTTGCACCGGGCTCTTCACGGTCACCACATCCGGCGGCGCATATAAGGCAGAGGCCGTCATCATCGCCACAGGAGCACGTGCCCGCTATCTGGGCCTCGAGGGAGAAAGCGAGCTGGTGGGTCACGGACTGACAGCCTGTGCCACATGCGATGGCGCCTTCTACCGCGATGTACCTGTGTGCGTGGTCGGCGGCGGCGACAGCGCCTGCGAAGAAGCCAATTTCCTGACCCGCTTTGCCAGCAAGGTCTATCTCATCCACCGCCGCGACCAGCTGCGCGCCAGCAAGGCCATGCAGCAGCGCACTCTGGAAAACCCCAAGGTAGAGCCTGTATGGAACAGCACCATTGCCGCTTATCACACCGATGATAAGGGGGAGATGTGCGGTGTTACGCTCAAGAATACGACAGACGGCACAGAGAGTGAGCTGGAGGTCAAGTGTGTCTTCATGGCCATTGGTAACACCCCCGTCAGCGCCTTTGCCGGCGACCTGGTGGAACGCGATGCCGCAGGATTTGTGGTGACTACCGGCGCAGGCACAGCCACCAGGACTCCCGGGCTCTTTGCTGCGGGCGACGTGGCCGACCCCACCTACCGCCAGGCCATTTCTGCGGCCGGCATGGGCTGCAGGGCAGCCATGGATGCCGAGCGCTATCTTCTGACCCGTGAATAACCCCCCTTCCCTCTGCACCTTTTACTCCATTCAGATATGAAACGCCTCCTTCTATTGCCTCTTTGCACATTGTTTGCAGCCTGCAGCACCACCAACACCCAGTTGGAGGAAGCAGCTACCTTATTCAACGCCGGGAAAACCAGTGATGCAGTCGTGCTCTACCGCGCCATTGCTGTACAGGGAGACCCGGAAGCACAGCTGCAGCTAGCCAAGTGTTATGACTTCGGCAAGGGCGTGGAGCAGAACCTGACGGAGGCGGTGCATTGGTATACCCGTTCTGCCGAAGGGGGTAATTCCAACGCGCAGGATAACCTTGCCACCTGCTATATTTCCGGCTCAGGAGTAAAGAAAGATCTGAACAAGGCTTTCTACTGGTACAGCCGGGCCGCTCAGGCTGGGAACCCCTCCGCCCTGAACAACCTGGGGCTCTGCTACCGCAATGGAGAAGGAACAGAGAAAGACGATATCAAGGCCGTAGAATGCTTCCTGGCAGCGGCTGAGCAAGGTAATGCGAATGGGCAGTACAACCTGGGCCGCTGTTATTTCCATGGCATCGGGGTTCCGTGCAACCCGGAAATGGCCAAAGACTGGATCGGCAATGCTGCTGCCCAGGGGCACGAAAACGCCCGGCTGTTTATGGCTGATAACAACTGGCAGTAATAACTTCTGTTACAGTCGGAGTTTAAGCTTTTTCCGCACGGGATGCGGGTGTATAATCATCCCATGCAGCAACAAGACCAGACACCCGGAAAAACACCGTGGGGTTCCTTCTGGAGTCTCACGGTGATTCAGTCCATGAACGCCTTGAATGAAAAGGGCGTGCAATTTCTGCTCATCGGGCTGGGTATATGGCTGGCGATGGAGCTTCAGTACTCGTTATCGGTATTGATTGTGCTGCCTTTTATTCTATTTTCTCCCCTGGGCGGCTGGATTGCTGACCGTTGGTGCAAGACCCGCCTGCTGCAGGCCATGGTGCTGCTGCAGGTCTTTGTGCTGGTGGGCATGAGCCTGGGGCTCTGGCTGGAGCATCTGGGGCTGGCTGTTTCCAGCTTTGCCATCTTCTGTGTTCAGGCTATGTTCTTCAGTCCGGCAAAGAAGGGGCTGGTGAAGGATATCGTGGGGTCGGAGAACATCGGTTTTGCGAGCGGCGTCATGGAGATTTCCACCATGCTGGCTCTTCTTGCCGGCCAGATTGGCGCACTCTACCTCATCTACACACTGCTGAAGCTCTGGGGGCCGGATGCCGGCTGGCAGGCAGCAGCCCTGCCCTGCGCCTGCTGCACGGTGGGGGCAGTTGTTGTTTTCATCATGAGTCTGTTCATGCCCCGGTATCCGGCACAAAGCACGCGGCCTTTTCAATGGAACCTGCTCTGGTGTCACTTCTCCCAGCTCCGCATGCTGTGGAATAACAAAGTGCTTCGCAACAGCGAAATCGGCATCGGATATTTCTGGTTCCTGGCCAGCGTGATGATGCTGATTGTCCTGCAGATGGCAGCAGAGGCGCACCCGGTTCACAGCAAGGCCGACTTCATGCAAGTACTCGGTCAGCAGAAGGATTCTGCCCTGCTCTTTGCCTGGCTGAGCGGCGGCTCCATCAGTGGCGGGCTCTGTGCTTCCCTTATCTGCGCCCGGAAAATACGCAGCTGGGTGGCAACGGCTGGCGGTATCGGCATGACGCTGGGGTGCGTTGCGCTGGCGCTTCTGCCTTACGGCACACCGCTGTTTTTCGCCGCCCTGGCCTTTACCGGTTTCATGGCAGCCGGATACCTGGTACCGCTCAATGCACTGCTGCAAGACCGCGCCGATGATGATAAGCGTGGAGATGTCATTGCGGCGGGTAATCTGGTGGATTGCGGCCTTGGCATCCTGGCGGTGCTCCTGCAAGGGGCTGCAAAGGTGGCAGGTATCTCCCCGCAATGGCAATGCGCCATACTGGCTCTTACCAGCGCGCTGGTAGCTCTCTTTATTATCCGCAATACCAGGGTTTAACCCCGAATCAATCTGGAGCAGTTCTCCAGAACAGCATTCAGAGCAGAATAGCCATAAGAGCCGGCATCCCGTAAACGGCGGATTTCGACACGCAGGTCATCACTCACACGCCGCAGACGCTCTGTGGGCACTCTTTCTGAAGCGACCTGCTGAGGGGATAAACCGGACTGCATTTTCTCCACAGCATCGGCACGCCGCTCAATCTTTGAAAGCGCCCCCTGAAGCCCGGGCAGCAGCAACTCAGCCGTCTCTCTGCTTCCTACCTTACGCAGCAGGTAAAGCGCATCCTCCAAGCTGTCGCACCACTCAGCATACGCGCGGAAAAGTGGCGTTTCATCCCGCCGCTCTGTGGCATCCGCAGGAAAAGCATCCATTTTGTAGTACTTGAACAAGGATATCAGCTCGTCCGCACCATAGGCATTGACCTCCAGCAGCCGCTGCAGCACAGGCACACAGCCCTGGGTGATGTGCATCAGGTCGCGCATCGCCCCTTCCAGCATACGGGCTTCCTCTGCCGAGCGGATAGGCTGGCTTCCCAGCTGCTCGGTAGCCCGGAGCAAATACTCCAGCCTGGGTTTCAATTCCGCCGCTGCAGCCAGACCACTTTCGCGGTCGCTGACAACACGTAACAAGCGATCCACTTCCCGGGACTCCTCCACAAGCCTCCGGCATGTCTCCTGAATCCCGGGCATGGTCTCCACCTGCCCTGCCGCAACCGGCAGGGCGCTCATCAGGCATACACCCAATATGTGGCACCGATAGCTCATCGGCTGGTATTGTAACCCGCCCGCAGATTTCTGTCAAGGGGCAAAAGAAAGCGGGGGTATCCGGCACAACAGCCAGACACCCCCGGATTCATTAATAGATAAAAGCCTGCTTAATGTCCGCTCAGGGTGGTGATGTAGTAACCGGCAATAACAGCGGTACCAATCACACCAGCCACATTCGGGCCCATGGCGTGCATGAGCAGGAAGTTCGTGCGGTCAGCCTGCTGACCCACATTGTGAGACACGCGGGCTGCCATCGGCACGGCAGAAACACCGGCAGAACCGATGAGCGGGTTGATGGGGTTCTTACGCCAGCCGGGAACCAGGTTCATGAGCTGGGCGCAGAGCAGACCACATATCGTAGCCACTGCGAAGGCCACAACACCCAGAAGGATGATAAGGAGGGTTTCCTGCTGGAGGAAACGGGCACCCTGCATGGTAAGGCCTACGGAAACACCAAGAAGAATAGTGGTGATGTTCATGAGCTCATTCTGGGCACAGCTTACGAGACGCTCGGTCACCTGGCATTCGCGCAGGAAGTTACCCAGCATCAGCATACCCAGCAGCGGGGCTGCATCCGGGCAAAGCAGAATGGTGGTCAGCGTCACCACGAAGCAGAAGAACAGCTTCTCTCCCTTGGAAACCTGGCGCAGACTCTTCATCTTGATCTTACGCTGGGCTTCCGTGGTGCAGAGCTTCATGAACGGCGGCTGAATCAGCGGCACCAGTGCCATGTACGTGTAAGCAGCCACGGCAATGGCACCGAGCAGCTCGGGAGCCATCTTGCTGGCCAGGAAGATGGAGGTGGGGCCGTCTGCACCACCGATGATACCGATGGCTGCAGCCTGTCCCTTGGTGAAGCCAAGCCCCACGGCACAGAGGAAGGTGAAAGCCACACCACCCTGAGCAGCAGCGCCCAGCAGGAGAGACTTAGGAGAAGCCAGAAGCGGGCCGAAGTCTGTGAGAGCACCCACACCCATGAAGATAAGGGCGGGGAAAATCTCACACTTGATACCGAGGCCAAGCCAGTCGAACAAACCGCCGTGAGGCTTCACCAGCAGGTACTTCTGCGGAGTCTGGCCGCTCACGACCAGCTTACCTTTCTGCACCTTGCCGGTTTCCGGATCCACGGCATCCCTGACAGTCATGGGAGCATCCATTGCAGCGTTGTACTCAGCAGCCTGAGCCGGGTCTACACCCTCGGTGCTCTGCTTGCTGACACCGGCGTCCTCAAACGGAGCCAGTTCCAGCTGAATGAAGCCCACATCCTGCATAGTGGAGCGGGTCACCTTGCCTTCTTCAATGGCAACAACCTCACGCTGAGCCTGGGTAATGACCATGCCGTTGTCCGGAATGTTGGCGATAAGGGCACCGAAAGCAATCGGCACCATGAGCAGCGGTTCAAACTGCTTCACCACACCCAGATACAGCATCACGGCCACAACACCCCACATCACGTACATCTGCCAGGTCATCTGGTAGACTCCCATGCCGGAGATAAAGCTCGCGAAGGATTCTAAAAGTTCTTGCATATCTGAATAAATGCGTTGTTATCTACCTCTGCCCCGCCTGGGGACAGAGCCTGCCTGTCTGCACTTAACCAATGTAAGCCAGAGCCTGGCCTTCCGTCACGGTATCACCGGGCTTCACAGCAAAAGAGGTCACGGTGCCGTTAGCGGGAGCATAGATGACAGTGTTCATCTTCATGGCTTCCACAGTCATCACCTGATCACCTTCCTTCACGGCAGTACCGGGCTGCACATCCAGAGAGACCACCTTAGCAGCCAGCGGGCTGGGGATGGGGGTACCGGAACCAGCCGGAGCAGCGGCAGGAGCGGGAGCTGCGGCTACAGGAGCGGGAGCAGCCACAGGAGCGGGAGCCACCACAGGAGCAGCCACGGGGGCGGGAGCAGCAGCCACGGGGGCAGTGCCACCCACGGTCTCTACGGTTACATCAAAGGTCTGACCGGCAACAGTAATACGGAGCTGTTTCATATCGTTTATTTCTATTTTGTTTTGTTTGAAGTGTTTGGAGATGTATATAGGAGGGGAATGTGCACTGAAAAATCAGCGCACCGGAGAATTGTTCATCGCAACGGCCCGACCACCTTGTCCGTAGACGGGGTCAACCGGCTTGATGTCCAGAATGCGAGCCTCATTGCCTACAGTCACCTTCACGGCGGCGGCAATGGCGGCTACAACCTGCGGTGTAATGCTGCTCTGGGCTGCATCATAGATACCGGCTGCAATAGCAGCCACCTGTGCAGGCGGCAGTTCCGGCGCTACCACGGGGGCAGCCACCGGGGCAGGAGCCATGGCTGCCTTGGCAGCCTCGGCCTTTGCCTTGCGCTTGGCATCCAGACGCTGAGCCACGGCTCCCGATATTGTCAGAATGACGCTCAGGAAGCTGAGGCAGCACACCACCACACACATGCCGGTCACCTGGTAGATGACGGCATCCATATCGAGTGCAGCGAGTGTTTGTATCATTGTCTTGTTGGTTTATATGAAAATCTATCAGAGAGGCATGTTACCATGCTTCTTGGCGGGGTGACTCTCGCGCTTGCTGAGCAGGGTACGCAGCGTGAGTGCAATACGGGCACGGGATTCCTTCGGGTCGATGATGTCGGTCACCTGGTCGGAAGCCGCAGCAGCATAGGGATTGGAGAATGCCTTCTCGTATTCAGCCACAAGCTCCTTCTGGCGCTCGGCTCGGGCAGCAGAATCCTCGATACCCTTGAGCTCGCGTCCGTAGAGAATCTGCACAGCACCGGCAGCCCCCATCACAGCAATTTCGGCGCAGGGCCATGCAAACACGGCATCCGCACCCAGCCCCTTGCAGCACATGGCGATGTAGGCACCGCCGTAGGCCTTACGCATAATGAGGGTCACCTTCGGCACAGAGGCAGAGGAATAGGCATAAATCATCTTGGCACCATGGCGGATGATACCGCCGCGTTCCTGCTGCTTGCCAGGCAGGAAGCCGGGCACGTCCACCAGGTTCACCAGCGGAATGTTGAAGGCATCGCAGCAGCGGATGAAGCGGGCAGCCTTGTCAGAAGCATCAATATCCAGGCAACCGGCCTTCACAGCAGGCTGGTTGGCAATGATGCCCACCACAACACCACAGATACGGCCGAAGCCCACCACCACATTACCGGCAAAGTTGGCATGCACTTCCAGGAAGCTGCCTTCGTCCACCAGCCGGGCAATCACCTTCTGCACATCCAGCGGGGTGTTGTTGTTATCGGGGATAATGTCGTTCATCCCTTCCTGCGGGGCAATATCAAGCGGCTGGCTCAGGTCATGCGGAGGCTCCTGTGCGTTGTTGGAGGGCAGATAGGTCAGCAGCTGCTTGGCAATGGAAATGGCGTGTTCATCCGTCTCGGCCACGAAGTGGGCATTGCCGGATACTGAGGAATGCACGGCGGCACCACCGATTTCTTCCATGGTGCACTGCTCATAGGTCACCTGCTCAATCACCTTCGGACCAGTGATGTACATACCGGCAGCTCCACCCTTGCGGATGATGATGAAGTCGGTCAGCGCAGGGGAGTATGCTGCACCGCCGGCGCAGGGCCCGAGAATCAGGGAAATCTGCGGCACCACACCACTGGCTGCCACGTTGTTGTAGAACACATTGGCAAAACCGGTAAGGGATTCCACGCCCTCCTGCAGGCGGGCACCGCCGGAGTCGTTAATCTGAATAATCGGCATACCGGCCTTAAGTGCATACTGCTGGGCATCACAAATCTTCTGGGCGTGCATGTAGCCCAGGGAACCACCCTGTGCCAGGAAATCTGCAGAAGAAGCAGCCACAGGACGACCGTTCACCAGGCCAAAGCCCGTTACGATGCCATCGCCCGGGATTTCCTTGTTCTGCATGCCGAAATTGCTGCAATGATGCTTGGTATGCATGCCGATTTCCGTAAAGGAGCCGTTGTCAAACAGACAGGCGATACGCTCACGGGCAGTCCAGTCGCCCTTGGCATGTCGAGCATCATATTTTTCCTGGCTGGCGGCGTATTTAATCTTGTTACGACGAGTTTCCAGGTCCTCCAGCAGTTTGGGGTCTATGGCCATAGTATCTGAAATTGGTAAATGTTTCCCGCGTCATGGGCTGTGGGTACAGTCCACCTAAGCTGGGTAGATTCTAGCATACAGACTCACTCAAGTGAAGCAAAATCTGAAACAGACCCGAAAAAAGCCCATCTGTTCCCGGAATCAGCCCTGCACAACGATGCGGGGCGTCAGAATACAGCGACAGTAGGTGCCGGGCTCTACGTGCGTACGGGGCCAAACAATACAATCATCCAGCACACAGCCAGCAGGGATAACCGCATCCTGACCAACAACACAGTCCTCACCCAGCTCTGCCCCGGGGGCAATACTGGCGGTCGGGTGAATGCGCTCCCGGCTGTTCAGCTCTATCATGGTATCAATGTAGCCAGCGGGAGACCCGATTTCGTGCCAGTTGGCCCAGTCGAACACCACGCCGCCCACGCGACCTTGCTTAATGAGTTCCAGCCAGATAGGCACAATGGAAAAGGTGTCTTCTTCCGGGAATAATTCCGCCACTTCCGGCTCCATGAGATACACCCCGGCAAACTGGTGAGTGCCGGGATTCACCCCGAGCGCATGGCGCATATCGGTGATGGCCCCCGTTTCCGGGTCAAAGCCCACATTGCGCTTACCATCCACACTCCGCAAAGCTAGCGTCACCAGATTACCGCGGCGCTTATGCTCTGCCAGCAGCCCAGCCACCGGAATATCGGTCAGGATATCACCATTGTGTACCAGCAGAGGCTCGCCGGGTTTCACCCAAGGCATGATTTTCTTCACCCCGCCACCGGAATCCAGCGGAGTTTCTTCCTCGCTGAAACTTACAGGGCAGCCCCGGTAGACCGGCTCCGGGAATGCGCGTTCCCACATGAGCGGCAGGCAGGAGATATTCACCATGAACTCCGTCACCCCGCTGCGCAGGTAGTGGTCCATGGTGTGCTGGATGAGCGGCTTCTGAAAAACCGGCATCAGC
>JAEIGA010004361.1_pt1 | contig 21897 bp, 37 predicted proteins | sample 9270691 | NCBI WGS metagenome assembly JAEIGA01 (sample SAMN17057246, study PRJNA624740) | gut metagenome | biome: biome; isolation source: fecal sample | host: Bos grunniens | place: China: Xizang | collected 2019 | reverse complement strand
CAACTAATAAAGAATTATATGCTCTTATTGCAAATTATCCTGATAGAAACGATGGAGAACCTTTGTGGAAGCCTTTTCCTGATTTGGAATAGTGTATGGATGAGGCTAAACAAATAACAGCAGAAATGAACCCAATTGAATTACCAACAATTAAAACACCTAGTGATATATTAAAATGGGGTTAGGTATATGTTTCAGGTTTAATTGAACAAGAAATGTCAAATAAAAAATTACAACTTCAAATTGCTGCTAAAATTGCACTTGAAAAAAGAGATAGACAAATTAAAGAACAAAAAGAATATCTCGTTAATAAATTCGGTGAAGAAATGTATATATCATTATTCAAAGCAAAAGTAGAAGCAGGAGCAATTTACAAGAAAGAGATTAATGATTATACAATTACAACAGAAGATATACAAAAAGCAGCATTTAGTGACGGAAAAACTGAAAGAAGAAATGCTTTCGCAGCAAAAATAGGGTAAAATATAAATATGGCTACTAATAATGATGGAATGGGCGGTAACAAAATTGAACACATCGCCCTTGAACAAAGCACAATGATAGGAATGCAAGCTCCCAATGTGTTCCCTTCAACTCGTGAATCAGATGAAAGAATAACTCTACCAACTTCTACAATTTCAGCTCTTAACGGATGTAATATTACTGATACATCTGCTTATGATTGCGAACCTATTGACACTTCTTGGCTTACTTATGGTGGTAGATATACATTAGGTGTAGGCAACAAATGGTCTGTTCGTGTAGGAGGTGGAGGTATCTATATGGATACTATTGGTCCCATAACAACAGATGGTGAAATTATTACTACCAATGCCAAAAAAGGATATTTCGTTCAAACAAAATTATTTCAAGCTTTTGCTGAAAATAGAGCAATGCTTTCAGGTAAAAGACTTGACTTTAACTTTGATGAAATATATATTCAAGGTAAAACAACTTTCATTAATAATGTTGTCATTAACGGTGGTTTATATGTTAATGGAGAACTAATTTGTAATCATCAAACAACTGGAAAACAAATGGGAACTACAGGTTTCAATGATGAAATCGTAACTTATATCTCTCCTGCTCAGTCATTCCATATATTCCAAGGAGCATCTAGTGCCGCAATGAAATACACCCAAAAATCATTATTAGGAGTTCTTTTCCAAGGTCTTGACGTAACTGATGCTGATGAACAACAGTCTTGGATTGAAGCTGAAATGTGTATTAATACTGATTTTATAAGTCAAATAATTCCAGGTTTAGATAAAGTAGGTCTTGATATTATTAAAATGATTCTTTGCCTTCCAATTAAACTTAAATTCCCCAAGGGTATTAGTTTGATTTCAGATGCTACTGATAAACAGTGTCCTGCAATTTATCCTTTAATAGAATCATCTGCCAGAACTCTTGGAATGAATGCTTCAACACCTGATACTTACGGCCCTGGTCATACACATTATTATTATGGACCATCATGTAACTATATTTCAGATACAACAGGTATATATAATGCTGCACAAGAAATGGATAATATTATTCCTGTTAAACATAAACCAAATGTTTTCGGTGGAAACGATTCAATTGAAAAAGCAAAAGAAGAAGTTCAAAAAATGGCACAAGATTACGCTAAGAAGTATGCAACAAAACTACTTAAACAAATGAATCCTTTCCAAGCTTATCTTGAAGAAAACCAACCTTAAATGCTTTCACATATTTTGGAAGCCTCAATGTTGTTAATGTAAGTTTCACCCTAAAAAACATGTGTGACTTGTCTTATATATACAAACATACTTCCATCACCACATAAAGGTAACATTTTATCACTTCCGTCAAATAAATCACCTATATTCAATCTTATAATTTCATTTGGACGCCTTAATAAATTACCTTTAAGTGTAAATTTATATGTGTCATTAAGTAATACTAATGATGCTAAGTTTTTACCCATTTCTCTTAGTGCTTCATTAACAGTATCTTTTGTTGTTAATGCAACCGTATATGAATTATATTCGTCATACAAATTATCAAAAGTATTCGTTTTTGCATCAGAAGCCTATCCAACACCATTTGTTAAAGAATAGTGATAAAAATCAGGAATAACATTTGAAATGTAACGTGAATTAACTCCATCACCAAAGGAATTCAAAAATACTTTTGAGAAAAATTTATAAAACCAATCAAAAAATATTAAAGTTGATTCAACACCACTTCCATTAGTTGATAAAAATATAACATTCTTCCATCTTTTATCTATCTCATTTTTATGTATTGAATGGAAAGAAAGAGATTGAAGATTATCAATATGTTTTCCATTCATAGGTGTCATCGCAATCTTTCCATCGTTAATATCTTCATAGATGAAAGGACCACCATTTATATTATAACTGAAACAAAGATAAAAAGGCATGAAGAAATCACGCATCGTTATATTACGCAATCCTAATATAAACGATTTTCCTCCATAATTGGGAAGAGCGACATCCTTCATTTGTATTGCATTCTCGGAAGATATTGTTTCTGATGGATTCTTAGACTTTTTGGTGCTTGTTACAGTAACTTTATCCTTTGACATATTCGTTTCCAATGTGGCAGAATCATCCTCAGAACTTGTATTACTAACAGTTACATTGACTTCTTCATCAAATTCTTCATCTGAAGAAATCAATTTTTCATTTCCATTATTCCATAAAGTATAATATAAATTAGCACCGAACCCTGTTCCTTTAGCCTAATCTACTCTGAATAAAAATGAATACTCTTCTTTGAAAAAGAAAGGTATCAAAACATCACCTATGTTCTCAAATTGTTCCTTTATATCATTACTGATTTTGATACTCGTTACACAATCCCTTAAAATCTGCGACAACGCCTCCCATATACTAGCGTTTCTATCAATTTTATTAAATGTAGCAGCAATCAAATTCTCCAAATTCAAATCAACATCATATCCATTTAACTTTTGATTTCCACTGAAATATGTATTCTAATCAAAAAGAACATCTTTCTTAAATTCAAAATAATTGTTTGTGCTAATTTTAATGAATCTTTTCACATAATCAATTACTTTTGATAATAAAACTTTATAATTATTACATCTTGTCACCTCAGTTCCTTCAAACTTAATAAAAGAAGCGATTGAATGTGATTGAAGAATACTTGTCATGATATCTACCAAGTGCATGACTACTCTCTTTTCCTATTTGTAACCTTTTGATATTGTAGTTACAGAAGATACGGCAAAAATATATGGCTCATACTTAATTGAACCTCCTGTTACATATTCCGTGAAATTGATAACAAAATAATAATTATTTGGTCTCGCAAAAACATGTTCAAGAGCAGCACCAACATCACTTAACTCCACATTACATTTCATTCCTATTGTGTCAAGTGAATCCTCCATGACAATATTTCTAACTTGCTGTGAATATGGTAATCTAATTATATGTTCTTTATTACAAAACTCAGCTCCTTCGTTGTGTTTAGGAATAAAGAAACATTCAATTTTCATTTCAAACTCATTATTGAATCTCGTTTTTGCATCAATATCTTCATCAATTTTTGCCAATTCAACATTTAAAAAGGTTTCACCTTTATATTCATTTGACTTGGCATATTCATATTTCAAATTCTCCTTTTCTGTTCCTGTTTTTTTATTACTTGAAGAAACAGTTTCTTGACCATTATTTTCTTGAACTTTTGTAGATGAAGCAAGTTGAACGGCATCAGTATCATGATTTTCAACATTAGTTTCCAATGTCTCAGGAGTTTTAACAGAAGTCTGTGGATTTTCGTCAGCCATAATCAAATATAGGAAAGTATTTCTTCTAATATAGATTTATCAATATATTTTACTGAATTCCCCATTTTTGCATAAAAAGGATATTGTTTATTCAAGGCAGAAAGAACCCACCAATAATCAATAGTTCCATATATCTTATAACTTAGAATTGTCCAAGGAATGTTCTCAGATACATATACATAAGAATACAAAGATTCATCAGCATCAGGAAAATGAATATTCCTTGATAACAAATAAAAAGGTATCCCCTCACTCGTTTCGTATTGATTAAAAATCTTATCCATATTTTTATCGTGTTTAAGTATAATCTACAACAGAAGCTTGAATTGGTAAATCAATCATTGAACTGAGGAACAAGTTAGCAGAATCAGCAATTAAACTTTCAAAATCAATTTGAACTATCCATGCTTCAGGAACAATAACGGAAGTAGTCACATTGGATTTGACATTGGGTAATAATCCCAAATCCATACTTTTTATTCTTGTCATTCCCACAGGCTTTACAGAAAATGTTTTTACATAACTGAGTGGTAATCGCCCAAACCCTGGAATTGATACATCATATATTAAAGGAGGATAATATTGAACATTGTTCTTTCTGTATAACATATTTCTCAATCCAAACAGCACAATGAATCTATAATTCTTTTTCCATTCGTCTTTTTTGAGCGTATTAAACAATGGAAACTTGACAGATACAGTTTTACCTCCACTAGGAAATTGAAAGGCTTTCGCCTTTTCTACATTATACATGCTAAACCCTGTATTTCCCTGTGAGCTCTTGGGGTTGCTGAATAGATTCATAAAATCTTGAACGTCAGCAGCAAATTGAGGCATTTGATTCGTAACTGCTTCAACACCTTTAACTATAGCCTAACTTAAAGCACTGACATTACCATCACCAAATCCATTTGCTATCTGCCAAGAAGCTGCATCGTCTCCTAAAAACGGAAAACAATATTGTTTATTAGTCGTCTACAATGAATAAAGATAATAATATGGACTTAATAATTTTGAGTTAAGGTGTGTATTTCCTGAAAATATTTTGCCATTTTGTCCAGTAACTACATTCTTCAACCCATTTCCCAAATTTACAAGAGGGTCTGTTATTGATTGTAAAACCCAATTCCAACTGCCCATTGTTTCCAAGCCTCCTAAAAATTTTTCACCTACTGTTTTCGCCGCATTTCCTATTCCTTTCACAATTTCTTGTGCAAGCTTGCCCCCTTCACCTGAATTAGATAATATAGAATCAGCCATTGTTTTTAAACCATTATATCCATTATACAAATTCGTAGCAGTGGTTCCGTATCTTTGTCTATACTCAGTGGCATATAAAAAAGGGACAGCCTAATTTTTATCAATTAAACCCGTAGGTTTGGGTTTATTCTAAACCCAATAATATTCAGTAACAACATCTATACACTCTTTACCAGTTTTTGAATCAGCTTGACCTGGTTCTGAACTGAAAGGTAATTTTAATATATCTTCATAATTACTATCAGTATTCGTATACGCATTAGGTTGGTCAGTTGATTTCTAATTCCCATTGATATTCTCACTGTTGGTATTCTCTGCCATTATTTTGTATTTAATTGTTACTTAGCTTGTATTGGATAAGTAAAATTCTTAACTGAATCATCATCAATGTCATTAGCCTCAAGATATGCCTCAATATATGATATTCTACTCTCACAAAGTTCTAACCCCTAAGTAATAACGCCAATATTATTAGTTATATTTTGATTATCTTTCTGAACAACAACTTGTTTAGCTGTTTCTCCATTACTTGAAATCGTCAATGCTTTAATTGCAGACAATTTGGTATTTGTGTCTTTCATTGTTTTTAATAGTTTTTCTTCTTTTGTAAACATATCACTAATTGAAGAAAGTATATTACCGTTAAGTTGTAAATCCAAAAGAATTATAGGATTATTAGAAGCATTATATTGATGAGATGTATTTCCTGTCAATCGGGAAAATATAGAACCACTTGAACTTTGACTTGAACTTACTTCCTACCCATTATTCGTAGGTGGAGGTGTCACAAATAACTAAACAAAACTATTCATACCAGTTAATAGTGGACTTATTAAATCATTTATAACTTTTTCAATAAATGTAACGACACTATTAGTCATTGTAGATATAGTTATATCATTTTTACCTGAGAATAAGTTCTTAAAAGTCTCAAAAAGACTCACTGCCTTTGCTGCAAATGCGTCCTATGCAATATCAACAGGCTTAACATTAAGAACAACTTCACTATTTTTTTCACCACTAAAAGAAAGAGCACTACCTCTAAATGAATTTAAAGATTGATTCTGAATTTCTGTCAATCTAGCTCTATCCTTGTTTAACACGCTTTCATTTGCAACATTTCTTCTAAACTAATCGGCAGCATTTATGAGTGATTGCCAATTATTATTATTGACATTCATTTTCCATACTGTATTATGCCATGATGAAAATTCACTCGTATAACTACCATCTTCATTTTTAGCTCTTTTTCCGTTTTGTTCCCAAAACTTTGCAGCTAACTATAAACTTTCTTCATCACTTATCTCAGAACCAATATTTTCTCTTTGTTTATCAATAAGATTCAAGAATGAGTTTGAATAACTCGATATTTCACCTATTCTCTACTTTTGAACTTCATATAAGTTCGCAACTACACCATCCAACTGAGATAATACAACAATATCTCTACCTATTTGTCTTTGTGCTTTTTCTATTTGTCCTGTCGTAGCAAATACATCAGTTCTAACAGCAGCATTTTGTGCAGCTTCTCTTCGTATTCTCTCTCGCCTAGCCTCTTCTTGCTAACCTTGTTCAATTGCTTTATCACTTACTTGAACCTAGTTATTAGTCATTGTTCTTAAATTTGTTGACACAGAGCCACCAAATGCTGAGAACAAAGCAATACCACTTTGATATAAAACATCAGGTAAAGTATGTAAAAAGAATGTATTCAAAGTATTTTTTATACCATCTTGACCAGAAAAAATACTTCCAAACGCACCATCAAAAATTGAGACAATATTATCAATAAAATCACCAAATATAGCTTTCCCTATATTTTTCAAAGGTTGTAACATTTTTTCATATCCTTCCTTAAAACCTGGTATGATTTCTTCAATTTTATCACGAAACAAATATAATACACCAGCCACAGCAGTAATGGCTAAACCTAATGTGAGAAAGGAAAATTTTTTCTTTTTCTTCTCAGGTTTCTTTTCCTCTTCGTTTTCCTATCTTTCAAAATTTTCAACTTTTGAAGTTGACATTTTTTTCTTCAACTCCTGTGCTTTCTATAACTCTTTGAATACCCTTTCAGCACCTTTTGCAAACTCTACACCGATATTTTCATATCGTTTCTTTTCAAATGATTCAAGTGTTTCCTTAAGTTTATTATTCTCAGTGACATTCTTTTTACGCTCAGGTGATTCTTTTTTCCAATCACTTTCATCTATAACATCAGTGTTTTCACCTCCTATGTTTTCTCTTAAACCATCCAAACTTTGTTCAACAGCACCTTGCCTAAATTGCAAGAATCTTAAATCCTTTTCAATTTTGGAAACCTTTTCAATTTCTTCCAAAACAGATTCAGGTATAAGATTAGAAGTTATATCATTCTATGTTGTTTCGTCACTCATTTATCGTATAATTATTTAAGAAATTAAAGAAAATATAAGACCTGTGTCACCATTTTCAAAATTAACTACATTAATATCATTAATGATTTGACATCTTTCTCTCAAAAGTTCTTCTTTTAATTCTTCTCCCAAATCAACCAACGATAATATCTAACGCACAGTTTCTTCAGAAGGTGTTTTATAAATGTCATTAAGACTTTCATCTGTATATTCTCCGTGAAATAAAGCTGCATTTGATGAGGTTGATTCCCTTTGTGATATAAGTTCACTTTTGACATATTCTTTGGTGGGGAAAATAGTATAATAATCCCAAATATCTACGATGTATAATTTACCATCATCGCCGTACATTTCATAACGGTTTTTATATCTTATACCAACTTGTTTTTTACCATACGTATAATACTCAGAATTTATTATCGCAGCTCCACTACCAGAATTTGCCATTTCTTGTCCTTTTGGTGTTTTTTCTGACCACACATAATCCATTCCAAATGTCACATTATGACCATTCCAACCTGTTCTTGTTTGATTTCTAGCCGCATCAGCTCCACCACCAGTCGTTCTATCCCAATAACCATCACCTTCATGGACGTAATTAGGATGTGATTCTCCCTTCGGCAACCACCACCATCTATAAAAATTATTATGAGCACCAAAAACACCCTTAGTTGGAGTTCCAACAGTTCCGTATATAGGTCTCTTCTCCCAAATAGCCAACCATACACCTGGAGTCTAACCCAACTAATCCCATTTATCACTCCAAACACCTTCTGATTCGTCAAGATATTCTTTGTCAAATAATTTTCCTTTTATACCATCTCTAACCAAACCATTCTTTGAACTAACCTAAAAGTTTGTTCTCAAAGTATTCTGATTAATTTTCACTATATTATTTGTGCGGAATGCCTTTTTAAGTTGAATCTCCTTCACATCAGATGCTAAATCTCTTAAAATTGGAATAACTTTCATGTAAGCTATTTTCTCCTACATTTTTCTTTTTTCTAATTTTATTATTTTTTCAAAGTCACTAAAAACACCTTTCCGAATAATTTCAGGAAGTCGTTTTTTTATCCAGTCTAATAACTCATCTAATGATAACTGACCCTTTGCATAATCAGATATAAATCTTTCTGATTCTGCCATCTATTTCTTTAATTCTCTTTCCAATCCAATAATAACATTGGAACCAAGTGTATTTGTAAACATTTCATTATACAAACCACGAGCGGCATTTACTGATTTTGCACTTTGTAATATTTCCCATTGTACCAAATACGGAATGAATTGAACAAACATACCCAATCGCTCATAAGTCCAATCAACCTAAGCTTTATATTTGGAAGGTGTAGTAATTTTATTCCATTGTTCTTTATAAATCTCATACTAATCAGGCTCATGAATTTTTAAGTCTTCCAACTATTTCTCAATGTATTCAATACCTTTTTTAACAAATCCAAAGTTTTTTTCGTCATCAGGAGTTGCATAATATAATCTACGACCAGTAGACGAACTAATAATTGAATATTTTTTTTCATGGGCAAAAGGTTTCTTAAATCTTACAAGATTTACTTCGGGAACAGGTAAGAGTCCCAGAATTTTATGTTTTCCTTCAATCAAAGAAAGATTAACATATTTAAAAGAGTCTGATGTTACTCGTCTTATATCGCCATCCACATGAGAACTCTCTAAAACTTCATTCCATTCCAACATTCTGTCACGAAACTCTAATAAATTATTTTTAGAACCTTCATAAGAGGACACACATTTAACCCACATCTCATTTAACTATCCTAACATTTCAGATGTGCCTCGGTCTGATTCAGTTACAACTTTAGCACCGCGAATACCTTCTTTCAAAGTTCTTCCAAGAAACATATATCCTGTCGGGTCTTTTGAAATGTGTTGCCACATACCAAGAGACAATGTTAGATAATTTGGCATTCTAGCATCTAACAAGTCAAGAATCCAAGTATATCCTCGTTTTGAAAACAAATACCAAATTGACATTAAACCAAAATCAGGTAGCAATGTTCCAAATATACCTTTTTCTTTCAAGTATTCATTTTCCAAGAGATGACTTTTATTCCCGAATATTGCTTGCATACCTGTTATCACAGGCTCAGTAAAATTTCCATTTAATTTGTCCTTTAATCCCTTTTCAAATTCCTATAATTTTGGATTTTGTCTGAATAATGATATTTCTTTTTCCTCATCAATGTTAAATGTTTTCTTTAATTTGTCAGAAAAATTATCATAGGTATCTTCAATTTTCTTAACAATATATAAACCTGTTACAACCACAGCAGAAGTTATGGCAACAAATTTTGCAATTTGAAGTTTAGAACCAAATAATTTATTCTTTGCTTCCTTTATTTTTTCTTTTTGTTTTTCTTTTGCGTTCTAAATCTTTTCAAATCTCTTTTGTAATTCTTTATGACCATCGCTTTGAAACTTATTTTTCAAATGAGATGCAGCACCTCTTGAAAAGTATTCAGCACTGTACTGATACCTTTTCTTTTCACCTGTTGTCAAAAGCTGTTTGTCATTCTTCATTTTTGTCCTATCTAATTTATTTTAGCCGTTATTGTGTTAAAAATTTCAGTAACCAATGCGTTCGTTTCCTTTTCCGTTTCAAACTCATGTTCTATAATTTTGGTATTCTACTCAAACTACTAGAAAATACCAACATAAGCATCATAGCTATCTTTCATTGATTTATTGTTTTCATGACCCTCAACTCCAAATTTTGACTAATTAATATATTCGTGGAAACGTGGAACTTTAAGTTTCACTTCTTCATCATTCGGATTGGTCAAAGCTATTTCAAATCCAACTAACGCACTATTAAGGAAAATAGGGAAAAACGGTTGTAATGTATTTTGGCTTAGTCTCCAAACCTTTACATTATTAGATTCAGGTTGGGAAGTATCAACATTTTGATTCTAAGGTGGATTTCTTCTAGGAGGAGATGTTACGCTTTTTCCTGTTATGCCCTCAAGTAAATGTGAAATCTTTATCCCTGTATCATCAAAAAAAGCTTCCGTATACTTTTTATAAATATCAGAGTTTACCTTTTCATCAATAATCCTAACGGATTCTTTGTCAAATATATTAAAATATATTATTATGTTTTGATAAAGATATTGAAAATGATTTTCAATTACTTCTTTAGCTCTTTCTAAGTAATTAACATATCGCAAACCGTCATTTTCATCCATTAATCTTTCAATAGTTTCATTACTCATAGTAATGTTCCATTTTTTACTATGAGCCATCAAAATTTGATTACTAATTTCCCCCTCTTGGTGCATTATTTTTAACCAGTTAGATGTCAAGCTTGTATCATCTATGGTAATTACTCCTCCCCTATTATCCTGAGTTGCGAATGAACCCTCATTATATATACTCTAATCAAAACTTACCCCACCAAAATTGGAAGAAATTCTAAACAATTTATTAATAGTTCCTCTATCGTTTCTTAAATGTTTAATTACTCCACCAACATCAACACTAGATATAATTTTTTCCTCTAATGTATCCACAACAGAAGTTTCCAAGTTCCCTATATTATCTTCAAACTCTGTAATAAATTCATTCACATCAGATGCAAATGGCACTATATATTTGTCTCTAATTTTGGCAACATTTGTAGCCCATTTCTAAGCATCTTCATCATCAAAATCAAGTATATCTAAAACAGTTGAAATGCTTGAACCCATTCTATAACCAGCAACAGCCAATCTACCTATTTCAACAGTTATGTTCGCCCATCGGGCAGCGGTTGCTGAATGGGCAGCAAGTAATGAACCACCACCTGTTATTTTTGATAAAAGAGCACCTGCTGCCCAAATACCAATTGAAATGGCAGATTCTTTCACTACAGTTTCAGCTAACCAATCTTCAAACTTAGTGAATAATCCCTATATTTGTTCACTATCATAAAATCCTTTAATAGTTGAAAATAATTTAGGTATTAAAGGTAATGTCAAAGTTCTGAGAAATTTTGTCAATTTCTCTAACATCAAAACTCGTTTCATTTGTGGAGTGATATTATTCATGTTATCAATCTCACCCATACCCTTTGCCAAATCCTTCAAAACATTAGTATTAAATGAACGAATAACATCAATCGCAGCCATGATGTTATTGATTGTTCGTATGTAATTCAATACTCTAAATGCTTTGAATATACTAAAACTCTCCTTGTCTTCCCCAAAATAGGAATCCTCCTCTTCGTCATCTTCTTTTACCCTTTTATTCCTAAATTTATCCAATCGCTTGAACAAATCATCAACATCTATACAAGAACTAAGATTAGTTACCCAAGTTCTTGTAAAACCTCTACTCTTCTCATTTTTAAGATAACTTTCTGCAACCCTAGGTAAACGAATTTTTTGAGAAGACGACAACTTAACAACCTTCTTATTTGTAGATTGTTTATCTCCTTTAAAACCATTTAGAATCTCTTCAAATAACTATTCCTAAACGGAAAAACCATTCTATTTACCTTTTGTTACATTTCTACTCATTGGTCTGCTATCATGTTAGCCATTCTTCCCATTCCACTACTATCCTTCTTCGCATATTCCTCATTCTCTTTCTTAGCAAAACTTAAAAATATATCTGTCTCTACATGACTTCTCTTCATGAAATCATTGAAACTCATCTTTAAATGTTTACAACAACTATACATCTCTGCATATATTCCTTGAAGAGGATACTTGTAGAAGAATAAAGCATTAAGTATAAGAGATTCAGAACATAAGGTTAAAAGCATTTTATTCATAGGAACACCACTGAATAAGTCACATTCAACCCCAAATGCTTCTCTTGCAACCTATTCAATACCCATTAAATCCTTTGTCTTTAAAGTATTCTTTAATTTTTCTCTCATCTCATCAGTAACTTCAATGTCATTAAACTTCTTAAACCCTGAAAACCAATCAATTACAGGTAAATTATCTTCCATTATAAACTTTGAAGGATAACCAAAAGTAAGGACGGCTCCTTTTTTAATTTCATAAGTAAAAGTTTTTTCAGAGTAAGAGTTTTCAATATTATTGAGAATCAAAGCAAGAGATATTTGTTGTTCTCCTAATTGTTTATTATTAACGGTAATTGTTCCTCTAATGGAATACATACATATTGCAATATAAATGTAACATTTATCAATGATATTAAACGAATCAAAGTCATTAATATTCTTTTTGGCAAACTCATCCAAACATTGAAAGAACCCTTTATAATTTTCAGATTCAATGAATTTAACCATAACAAGATACTCCTCATTTGTAATATCTCGGACTTCGCAATATCTACCTGATGGAGTTGTTAAAAAGTTATAGTATTCCATTGCAATTATTTAAGAAAATAAATAACTTTACATGAGTCAAGAAGTTACACAATACGAATATAGTTTTGAAATTGAGGACATTCTTAAACAATTCATTGCCCTCATTGATAAGGCTATTGTAATGCGTTATGAAAAGGTTGAAAATGAGAGAAGGTTAGTACAAACTATCACTCCCTTCTATAAGTTTTCTACAAAGAATCGTGTTCTTTTAATGACATTGAATAGTGCTAAAAACTTTGCACTTCCTTGTGTTGCCATTGAATTAACAGGGATTCAAGCAGATAAAGAAAGATTGGCTGCTAAAAATAATCTTATTAGTCGTTATCAATTTGGATTATTAGAAGGATATAAACGTCCTACTCCTATTACAATTCAATTAAAAGTTTCAATTATCACTAAACTTGTTACTGACCTTTATCAAATCTATGGTAAACTTGCTACTCAGTTTCAACCTGAACTATTCTATTCATGGGCTGTTCCTACAAACCAAGGTATTCATGGAATTGAAGAACTTCGTAATAAAATTGAATGGGACTTCAATGTTTCATTTGATAATAGAGAGAAACTTACAGAAACAGAAGAGGATAGATATGTAGGCACAATGAATTTTACTGTTCAAGGTTGGCTATTCCCTACACAGAGAGAATGTCAAGGTAATCCTATATTAGATATAGGAACTTCAGTTCTCGTTTCTAATGAATTGGAAAATCGTATTGACGGTCTTATTAACAAAGATAATCCTCTAGCTTCAGAATGGATGAAAGATGGACAACCACTTTATAAAAATCCTCGTGAATTTGCCAATGCTCATGTTAGAATTCTTAAAGGATTTGTTACTACAAAAGGATTTAATTTTAGAATTTGGAAAAATAATAATGATGAATCCTTTACAAAGTTCAATTTATCTAAAAAACATCATATAACTCTTGATGGATATAATCTTATCAACACAAAGGTTCTCTTTGTTCCAAAAGATAAACATACTATTAAAAAACTTACTACCTATCAATATGATGAAAAGGGTAAAATATGGCCCATCATTGGTGAAGTTAATCCTAAATCAAACTCAATAAAAGGATTAGAATTAAAAATTATTTCCCAAGAAAATAATCAAATAACATTTGAACTACCTAATATCAATTATAAAGGGAACTTTGATATAATAGTTTATAATGAGATAGATTATGATACTTTCTATAATGCTGAAGGCTTCTATCTCGCTGCAAGTAATTAAATATAAAAGTAAATGTTAAACGGAGGAAACAGATTTCAAACAAGACTAGCAAGCTCACTTTCTAATGCACTAGCAAATACCAATTTCCTTGGTCGTGCTTTGAGAGGTGGTATATCTCAATTTGAGAATCCTAAGTGGGATAACTTTGAAAAGACAGGGATGAGACGTAGAGAGGCTCTTCTTACACATTCTGTAAGTGGCTCTCTCTTACATCAACAAGAACCAACTGCTTATGGAGCTGCTTACGGCGGTAGATATAACGCCTATGCCAATGTTCTTTATCATACTTTAGATGCAGAGAAATCTAATCGCATTTATGAATATCGTTTAATGGCTGCTTTCCCTGAAGTTGCCAACTGTATTGAGGAATACACTGACAACTTCATCTGGGAAGATGAACGTGGTCATGTTGTAAATCTTCGTTACACCGATGAAGACCTTCCTGAAGAACAAGTAAAAGACCTTGAACAAGAATTCCAAATTTTCGTTGGACACTTTGACTTCAAAAACAATGGTGCTCAGATGTGTAAGGATTATATCACCGATGGTGAGTTGTTTTATGAGTATTTGATTGATAATTCTAGTCCTGAGAACCGTAAGCGTGGTATTCTTGGGGTGCAGCGTCTCCAAACAGAGCTTATGGAGGCTGTTTATAAGGACAAGATTAACGGTATCGTTGGTGCATTCATTGGTCGTAACATTGTATATAATGACCAAACCAAGAACCAAGTAATGATTAACAATGTTCCTTATCACCCTAATGAAATATTCCACATTCACAGTGGTACATGGGACCCTAGTGGTGAGTGGGTAATTCCTTTCATTGAGCGTGCTCGTAAACCTTATGTTCAATTGTCCTATCTTGAAGATGCTATTGTAATCTATCGCCTTGTTCGTGCTCCTGAGCGTCTTATCTTTGACATTGATACAGGTAATATGCCTCCTCATGAAGCAGAAGCCTACATTCAATCTGTTCAACAGGAATATTGGCGTTCTAAATCATTTGACTTGGATAAGGCTGACATCATTCACAAGTTTGAGCCACAGTCAATGTTGGATGCTTTCTTCCTCGCACGCTCTAATGGTATGGAAGCAGTAAAGATTGAACAGTTGGCAGGTGGTCAGAACCTCGGTCAGTTGGATGACTTACAATTCTTCCTTAAAGCTCTCTATCGTGCTTTAAGAATCCCTGTAACTTATCTTAATGAGGATGCTACCGCTGCTGTAGACCCCTCTTCTACTCTCCGTGATGAACTTCGTTTTGCAAAACGAATCATTGGATTCCAAAATAAGTTTGCACAAGGTCTTCGTGATGGATTCATTACTCACTTGAAACTTACAGGTAAGTATGACGAATATCAGCTCAAAGAGACTGCATTTGAAATTAAGTTCTGCCCTCCCTCTAACTATTATGAGCTTCGTAGAAAACAGGCTATTCAGTTGGATGCCACTGCTTTCAACGCCATTGTTGGTAATGATTGTATCTCAAAGAGTTGGGCAATGAAACGTGTATGGGGCTTGACAAATGCTGAGATTAAGCAGAACCAAAGATTGCTCATGATTGACGCTATCAACCAGTGGAAAGTTGAACAAGCCAAGGCAAATGGTCCTTACTGGGAAACTGCTGCTGCTCTGGCTATGGCACAAGGTGGCATGGAAGGTGGCGAAGGCGGTGATATGGGAGGTGACTTCGGTGGTGGTGACATGGGTATGGACATGGGAGGTGACTTCGGTGGTGGTGATGACATTGACTTCTCCGATGATGACCTTGACTCTATGGAAAGCGACCTTGAAGGTGCTGAGGAAGTATTATAAATAAAAATGAATAAATAAAGAAAATGGCTATCAATCAAATTATATCTAACTTTAATACAGTAGCATCTCAAAAGGACTTCTCAAGAAATAACCTTTATCGTTTGATGTCCCTCAAGACTCGTGCATTAGAGCTTGACGAAACTGACTTGCTTTATTGCCGTGGTGCTCAAATCCCTGGACGTGAAAACCCTTCCGCTTCTGTTCAATATCATGGTATGGAGTTCCGCTATCCTAAATCATCTGTAAAATATGATGGCAGTAGTTATACTCTTAAATTCCTCCTTGATGCTAATGGTGATATTCGTAGAAAGTTTGAAGAAGCTTCTCGTATTATTTTCAATGACCAATCTAATACAGGTAATTGGAGAGTTCCTGGTACAACTGACCAAATCGTTATTGCTCAACTTGGATTCAATATGGAACCCCTCAAGATTTATACCCTTTATGGTGTATGTATTACAAAAATTGAAGCATACGATTCCGACTTCTCAGGTGATGGTGAAGCAATTGAAATCTCTGTAACTTTCACATATAACTATTACAAAACTGACGGTTCTGACGTTGTTTATTCCGAATAATTTCAGTTTTCATATTATTTGTACAAAAAAAGGCGTAAGGTTTTTACCTTACGCCTAAACTTTTTATATAAGTTGTTGATAATTAAAGCACATTAAGCATTATCAAGGCAGTCAAAGATTTCCACTTCTTCCTCATTTTCAGGAGAAGCAAGCATACCTTCAACATTTTCTTGTTCAAGACCTTCGTCATCGGCAACACCTTCAAAATCCTCTTCCTCATCATAATCCTCAGAGTCATCAGAGTCATCGTCATCAGATTCCTCAGAAGCCCAGTCATCCTGAGAAGCAAGCATACCGTCAACATCTTCATCCTCATCATCTTCCCACTCGTCATCAGATTCCTCATCGTCAGAAGAACCACCAAACATAGGATTCTCATCAGAACTTTCAAACGAATCCTCATCTTCTGAGTCTTCACCACGGAGTTCATGAAGAATATCAACAAGAATATCCTTAACGTCCATGCCCTCAAAGTCATCATCTTCATCCTCTGTTTCAAAACCACCACCAATCATGATGTCTTCCATGTCATCGTTCTCATCATCGGATTCCTCGTCATCCATTACAGGATGTCCGCAAGATACACAAGTGTCTTGCTCAGCATCGCACTCGTCACCTTCACACTCGTCATCGGAAATCTCTGTTGCACCAAAAGGTTGATATTCAGATTCCCAATCAAGGTCTTGGTCAGGGTCAGCAGTAATAATGGCAACAATCTTCTTGCCAATGTTTTCCATCTCGTGACCATCTTCCATTGCACTGTCAAGGTTATTGTCGTGATAAGCGTTCACGATGGACTCTGTAATTCTTGAATATATGTTTTTTCTAATCATGATTATGTTTTTATTTAGTCATTTTTATTCACTAATTGAAATTTCCATTTCTTCATTATAAAATTCACCTAATTTTGAAGTAAATGTTGGTCTTACATAAATGTCTTCATCACAATCCTCTGCAAAATCCTTCAAATGTTCTTCGCCATATTTGTTTACCATATCAAAATGTTTCTTCTCTACCTTAATGCGATGAACAAACTCATGATTAGCTATCATATTGAAATAAGAGAAAGGATTAAAACCCCTGTCAGGGTCAAACTTCCTATTCAATAATGCCTTCGTACACTTCGTCAAAGCATCTCCTAACATATCTTCACGCCAAGTATAACCACTAAACTTTCCATGATTACTCAATCCTAAACATACTTTATAAATCGCCAATCCACACTTATCAATCGCCTTCTTTCTCAAACGAACAATTCTTCTGTATTCCTTTGTATCTGTGTCACCCTAGAAATTATTCATCTCATCATCATAACGGTAGAAATCCTTTATGAATTGAGTGAAATCGCTTGATTTAATATAATGATTATCGTTACTCATTTGCTCTAATTAAGATTATAACACACTTTCCTACTAAATGTAAGAAAATAAATAAAAAACATGACTTATAATGTAAAATTCGTTAAAGAAAGTATTTATAATAATCCTGATTTTCAACCTAAAAAGAAGAAAATCCCTACCTCAATCGCAACAAGAAGAATTACTGTTCAAGTAAGAGGATGGGATATTGATGGTGAAAAATATTCTCGTGTCCCTCGTTCAATATACTTCACTGCGGTTATCCGTTCTTCCCCTAAAAATTTGAAAGAATTGAATTTTGAACAATTAACCGAATTATTCAATAGAAATGTTATTCCTCCATTTGTTCCTATTATTGATTGGCAAGAAATGAAGTTCTTCAAAGATGGGAGATTGTGGTTTAAGAGAAACAAAATTGATTTAATTTAATAAATAAAAATAATATGTTTTATAATCGTAAAGAAATTCAAAGAATAATCATTAATGAGAAAAAAGAACAAGAACTTTTGGATTCTCTTACTCTTAATGAATGGATGACTCCTGGCCTTCGTAAAACAATCAATCAAGCTGCGGCTGAGGCTCGTCATGATGCAAGTTTATCATGGGAAGAATTATGTAATCCTCGTATTAGCACATGGACAAAAACCCTTAAAAAAGCTAAAGAGGATATGAGCGGTGTTATGTTCGGTAATACTAAGCAGGAGACTACAGGTAAGCCTGATAAACTCGCTTCAGAAGCTATGCACATGGCATGGAGACCTAAAGACTATGCTGACAAATTGATTAAAAAAGAAAATGTAATACGTGCATATAGACAAGGTTTGCTCAATGTAGTGTGGGCTTCACAATTCCTTGCAGGTCATTGCTTCAAAACCGCATTCGCTAAGGTTAATGAGGTAAAGGGTAAAGTAACAACTGCTGAAAACGGTGACTTGGAAATTGACGGTAAGTTTAACTTATTCCTTAATTACATCAAATCTACAGGTCACAGCACTACCAAGTTCTTCACTTACGGTGACAAGTATGTTCTCATGCAAACAGGTTTCCAACGCTTCGTTCTCATGATTATCCGTGATAAGAAAGGTAGAGTTGTTAATACTCCTGCTCAGTTTGAACGTATTTTCCAGAATAGTGAAGAGGGTAAAAAAGATGCTGATGCTAAGAGAAGATATGAAGAATGGGTTGAAAGAAATCCTCATATCAAAACTCTTCAGAAATTCAATAAAGAAATAAGTAAACAAACTTGGGGTGATAATCCTCCACCACCCTGGGCAAGAAGTAAGTAAATTAAAAGTGGCGTAAGGAATTAACCTTACGCCTTAAATCTTTTACAGGAAGTATCGCACTCCGTTGTAATCCATAATCTCAATCGGGACTTGGATTGAACCCTGACTCTGAGAACTTACTCGGCACATCTTGCTAAGATAACCCTTCAGCTTCTCAATGTCAACATTGGGCTTCTTACATGTTACCATCACACCCCACTTCGTTCCCTCAAACTTAACAGTGCGGTTGTTGAATACGCCGCGAAGGCTAAGGCGAATAATGGTGGCAAGGTCTCGGTTGTTAATCAGTCTATCCATACTCTTTAGTTCCTTTCGTCAGAAAAATTATACACTATTTTATTATTTTTGTCAAGAACTTTTTGATAAAATTCTTACATTTCTTCATAAAATTTATCAATTTGTTCAAAAATAATAGGCATTGATACACCAATATTTAACTTCTCCCAAAGTATTTTTTCAAGTTTAACTGTGTTCTTCAACTCTATTTCTAAACCTTTACTACGTATCCAACTATCAAGACAAGATGTAACACGTAACTTACGCTGATTATAGATATACTTTGCCTCCTCATATTGTCGCTTCATCTGCTTCATTTGAAGCTCAAAGTCAGAAAGGGGGGTGTTAGATGTATCGTAAAGCATATTAGTAGTAATTCTTAAGTTGAAGCTTGAGAGCCTGACGAGAGTTTGCTTTGTCCTTCTTGGACTTCATCACGCGAGTGCCTGTGTTGCCCTGTACTACTACTCTCGGCTTATATTCCTTCGTTACCTTAATCTTTACCTTTTTCATGACAAGGAGATTTTACCAGAAATTCTAATAATTGTCAAGCTTTTTCTTCAACTTCAAACCAAAAATGTACGTTTTTGTGTTCACCCCAACAGATTCCCTCAAAGTAGGTCTTGTTATCATCAATCTGGAAATCACTCATATCCACTCCACGAATACCCATCTCTGTAAAGAAATCCTTAAACCACTGTATAATGTCACCACTATAACTTTTGCACTCTACAATCATCTTATCAGACCAAGTATAAGAATTACCACCATACTTACCAAACACAATAGGAGATGTACGGCTCTTGCGACCGTTCTTATAAGTTGTTACCATCTGCCCATTGTTCATGGGCTTGATTGTTAATGTTGCTCTGTACATAATCAGATGTTTTTGTTTACGAAATTCAAAAATCTTTTGGCATTATCAGAAACTTCATAAGGATAATCCTCATCGTTCAATGAAGTTACCAAGTGCTGCATAAACTTCTTGACCGCAGGAGGAAGCTTAGTCAAAACACGGTAGTTACCACACTCCATTACTTCCATTCGCTTGCTGTAAAGAGTCACACTGTAACCAAAGCTGTACAATTCACCACCTACAAAGAACATCTCAAAGAACTCTGTCCGATTGCGGTCTACATAGATACGGAAGTAGTTCTCCTTATACTGAGGAATCTTATCATCACACACCTCAAAGTTGAACTCATCACTTGCGTAGTTCTTAAAGAGATTGAGAACAGTGTTACGGCTAAGCTCTGTGGATTTGTAAATCATGTCGTTTATCTCCTTTCGTCACGGACATTATACACAAAAATAGGGAGAAAGTCAAGCACTTTCTCCCATAAAATTCAAATTATTTTCTATTTTTATTAGATTGAGTAATAAACGTAAGCCCAAGCAAGTCCACCGTCATTACCTTGCATACAGAAGGCAAGCACAAGTTTCTGTCCAAGTTCACATTCCACTTCGCCAAGATTACCAGGGTTCTTACCCAATGTAGCAGCCACTGCATGACATACAGGTGCCCAATACCAATCCCATTCATGGAAAAATGGATTATCAAGTTTTCTGGCAATCATCTTGCTCATAGCCTCTCGGTCTTCCTCATCGCCTCCGTGAAACTCCTCCATTACTTCTTCCGCATCATATTGGAAACCAAGAGCAAGAGGTGTTCCTGTGCTAGGATTAAACTTCATGTTAAACAAAGAATAAAAGTAGTCAAGTACCTCTTCAATGTAATCATGGACATTATCTTCATCTGCGCTGTCATACCCATTCTCAGAACACCATGAATCAAAATAGTCTTCAAGGTCTGTTCCATTGATAAGTTCACTTTCCATCCATTGTTTTGCTTTTCCAATAATTTCTTTAAGTGTCATATTGCTTTTATTTAGTGATACATCAAAGAGTTATAATAAGGCAATCAATTAAATCCCCAAGATGTCAAACAAACTAAATTCATAGTTCAATGTAGGATTGAAAGCGGGCCAACCCATTGTCTGATAATACCTTCGGAGTTCTTCGTAGATAATCTTCTCAAAGCCTGTCTTGTTGTCAATCTTGAATAGATTATCAAATTCTAAGGGCCACTCATCCAAGAAACAGATTTTATCAATACCCCATTCATTGTCCTTTTCAACAGGTACAATCTTTACTACATCACCACCCTTGACTTCCTGTAACTTGTTAATCCCCTTATCAGCAATCACTTTGTTGTAATTCTGTGCAACTCGGATGTGACCTGGAATTACTATCTTATTACCATAATTATCATAGGTAAGATACTTGACAATCTTTCCTTGAACCACTTCCTCCACACGTAAGTTATCATACTTATCCATGTTGTTACAACGCTTAGTCTCAGCCTTTTCCGTAGGGTTCATCTCACAGTAATCCTTGTAGAGCTGATTTATCATGATGTCTGTACTATGTCTGTCTTGTGTGAGCATCATGTTCTCTACTATCTTCTTTCCCATCTCTTTCAAATTTGCAGGCATTACTGAACGTGCAAACTTTACTCCTGTATACTTGAACT
>JAEIGA010004360.1_pt1 | contig 21900 bp, 19 predicted proteins | sample 9270691 | NCBI WGS metagenome assembly JAEIGA01 (sample SAMN17057246, study PRJNA624740) | gut metagenome | biome: biome; isolation source: fecal sample | host: Bos grunniens | place: China: Xizang | collected 2019 | reverse complement strand
TCCATCTCTCAAAACTTTTTTAATATTCTTCTCAATTTTAATTCTCGGCACCATAACCTCACGGTTGCAATTCATACAACGGATACGAAAATCCATACCTGCACGAAGCACTAAAAATTGTTTTTCACCACAGGGATGAGCCTTTTTCATTTCAAGAATATCGTTTACTTTAATATCCATAAAAATTACCTCGAAATATATTACATTATATCATATCATAAAAGTTATAAAAATAAAATACCTATTTTTATTCTTATTTGAACATTTGACTCATATTCATATATTAAATTGAAAATAAAGGTGAGATATATGAAAAAATATTATCCTGAGGGAATTATTTATGAAAACAAGTATAATAAAAAGTGTATGGAGTCAATAAATAGTCTCCGTGAATGCTTCCTGTCTGAAAGAATTTTAGAGGCAAAAGCCACAATGTGTGACCACGACCACAATCTTTATGTGGACTTAGGTGTAATGCAGGGGATTATTCCACGAGAAGAGTGTGCAATCGGTATTTCTGACGGAAGTGTCCGTGACATTGCTATAATTTCAAGGGTAAATAAGCCTGTTGTATTTAAAATTATTGATTTTATGGATGATGAGGCAGGTGCTAGTACAGCAATATTAAGTCGTAAAAGAGTGCAGGAGGAATGTGCAGAGGAATATATCAGTACACTTTCTCCTGGAGATATTATTGATGCAAGAGTTACACATAACGAATCCTTCGGTTCATTTTGTGATATCGGTTGTGGAATTTCTGCACTTTTACCTATCGACAGTATTTCAGTTTCCCGTATTCCTCATCCTGATGTGCGCTTTGCAGTCAATACTATGATAAAGGCAGTGGTGAAAAGCATAGATGAGCTTGGCAGAGTTACACTTTCCCATAAGGAATTGTTGGGCACGTGGAATGAAAATGCAGAAATGTTCAAGGCAGGACAGACCGTAGGTGGAGTTGTCCGTTCAATCGAAAAATACGGTGTGTTTATTGAACTTTCACCAAATCTTGCAGGCCTTGCAGAATATTCTTATGATGTAAATGAAGGGGACTCTGCAAGTGTTTACATAAAAAGCATCAATCCTGAAAAAATGAAAATCAAATTATCCATTGTTGATAGCTTCCCTGAAAAGGCTGAGCCGAAGCCTGTAAAGTATTTTTATAATGATGACCATATAGATATATGGAAATATTCACCTGAAATATCTGAAAAAGTTATTGAAAGTGTATTCTGATTATTGTAAATAGGAAAAATATGTGATAAAATGAACTCGGATTTTTAACTTGGAGGTCATTTTATGAAAAAGATGAAGGCAATTTTAAGTGTTGTAATGTCATTTGTAATGCTTCTCTCACTTCTTGTGCCTGCAATGGCAGTTGAAAGCAAAAAATGTGATTGTGGTACTGCACCGATTGTTCAGGTAAGAGGTATCGGTGAAACTCTTTACGATGGTGAGGGTAACGAGGTTTTTTCTACTGATAATATTGTAAACGGAATTTTACCTGCAGTTCCAAAGCTTGCAGAATTTCTTGTTACAATGAATGTTGACACATTGGTAGAAGCGCTTGATTCTGCTGTAACAGCAATTTTTGGTCCTGTGGCTTATGATAACAATCTTAATCGTGATTCAGTTGTTACTGTTAAGGGCTACACAAGTGACCCTATTGAAACCTATGTTGATTTAGAGGATGAGGATGTAGGCTCAGAATATACTCTTGCACAGGCTGCATACAGAGATTTAGGTGAAAAGCATTCATATCTTTTCATTTATGACTGGACAGGAAATCCTTTTGATATCGCAGATGACCTTAATCAGTTTATTCAGGAAGTAAAGGTGAAATCAGGTCACGATAAGGTTACTATCTGTGCTGAGAGTATGGGTGGATGTATGACAAATACATACCTTGCTGTTTACGGTTATGAGGATGTTCAGAATCTTGTTATGGCAAACTCAGCCTTTAACGGACTTGAAATGATTGGACAGCTTTTTGTCGGCAACCCTGAAATCGATGGTGAAGCTCTTGGTGGACTTATAGCACAGAGCATTTACGGAAACGCTGAATATGCTTCTCTTATTCCATATATTCCACTTTTTAAAGACCTTGCAAATATTGCAAACTATCTCTTTGAGGTAGCAGGGGATAGGATTTATAAGGAAATCCTAATTCCTGTTTTCGGTTACCTTCCTGCTTTCTGGTGCTTTGTACCTGAATATCATTTTGAAGAAGCAGCTGACCTTATGCTTGCTGATGCAGGTCCCGAGCTTTTGAACTTTGTTGACACATACTATGAAAAGGTTGCAAGTAAGACAACAGAGAGAGTACAGGAAATGGTTGCAAGTGATGATGTGAACTATTTCTGCGTTTCTAACTACAATAAATTTATTGCTCCAGTAACAAAAACAGCTCGTTGGAATTCTGACGGTGTTATTGAAACATATAACACAAGTGGTTTCGCAACAGTTGCTAATATGGGCGAAACTCTCGGTGCTGATTATGTACAGAAGGTAAATAACGGTAAAAATATGGTTTCTCCTGACAATGTTGTTGACGTTTCAACTGCACAAGCACCAATGCAGACCTGGATTACAAAAAACTGGGGACATATTGCATATAACCATAACGACGGTACTTGTGATTTCTATATGTGGTTGCTTACAGCAAACGAGCAGTACACAGTAGAGTCAAATCCTCAGTATCCACAGTTTATGTATTATAACGAAGAAATGCCAATGCTTATGCCATATACTTGTGGTAGTGGTGATGTGACAGGCGACGGAAGAGTAACTGCTGTTGACGCTGCACTTATCTTAAAGGCTTCTGCAGGCATTTATTGTGCAACTGAAAAACAGCTTATGAATGGTGATATGAACTGTGACAATTTGATTACAGCATCAGATGCAAGAATTATTCTTAAAAAGGTTGCGGAAGCATAAAATAAAAGTAAATAGTATAACAAAAGGAACTGTTTTTGCAGTTCCTTTTTTCTATAATTTGTCTTGTATAAAACAAAAAGCCACCCGCAACGGATGGCTTTGATTGTGTTCTTGTCTTCGATTATGCAGCGAAGAAAGCAAGGATTGAATCAAATACCTGACCTACGATGCCCATTGCTTCAGGGTCTGTACCTGAAATACCAAGAATGCTCATAACGAATTCGAAAATTGCTGACATTTTGCGTACCTCCTTCATGATTTATTGAACACATTGTATCATAAAAGTTGACAATTGTCAACATGATTCAATTCCATATTTTAAAAGGTCAATATGACCGTCATTTTCAAAAACGATACCTTCTTTTTCAAGAAGTGCCCTTTGAGTTTCACCGCCACCGAAAGCAAATGCACACGACACTCTGCCTTCACGGTTAACAACTCTGTGACACGGGATAACTCCCGGTGCAGGATTCTGGTGTAAAGCATAGCCTACAACTCTTGCCCAGCGTGGATTCCCTGCAAGAAATGCTACCTGACCATAGGTTGCAACCTTGCCTTCAGGAATGTTTTTTACTACCTCATAAATTTTTTCGAATGTTGTCATAAATACCTCAAAATTATTATCAAAAACCACTTGAATAGGATATATCTCCATTTCAAGTGGTTTATTTTTTTATCTTCTTATTAACTTTCTCAGCTTTGAATACATCTTTTTAAGAATAGGTAAGCCCTTTTCCATAAGAGTATATTTAAAATTATCGACTCTTAAGTCAAATTCACCTGCGTACTCAATGATAATAGGATTAAACTGACTCTTGAATTCATACAGTCCGTCATCAAGTGTGCCTGAAAGTCCACCTAGATCAAGGAAATCACAGCCATTTTCTGTTGTGAGAATACATTGCTCACAAAGTCCGCAAAGGGTTGCACAGAAGGATGGAAAAACGTGAAGGTCAGACCCTGCATACAAATATTCTGCAATTCTCACACCCTTTTTATTTGGTGGATAAACTGTCAACAATGCTGCAAGTGGTACGATTTCACCCTTTTCATTGAGCACCTTTTTAGCATCAAGGAGTTGTTCAGAGATTTTTTCTCTCATATCAGGTTCTTTTTCATATCTTTTTTCAAGATTTGAAATGTAGTCATTAACTCTGCATCTTTCAAATGCAAAAAATGCTTTATCCTGAAATGCCTCTGCAAGTAATGTGAAATAATCTTCACTGCGAAGTGAAATATTCTGTCTTTCCTCAGTATTGCTGAGAATCTTTTTGAAAAGTGCAATATTCTCAGGTGTACGCTCTGCACCCTCATAGAAAAGTCCTCTTGCAGGCTGGAAATTACCTAAATATTTTCTGATTTTCTGCTTGTAATTTTTCTTGAATTGAGCAGGAGAAAGGGGATTACCCTCAGCATCCTTTAACGGAATCAAGGCGTTGAATCGTGGCTGAATTGCTTCACCAAGATTTTTCACAAATCCCTTATGCTCAAATCCATTGTTTACAAGAGTGTCAAATTCTACCTTTGCTCTTTCTAAATCAAATGGGTCAAAGAAATTCTCTGTTGGAATATCAGGTAAAATCTTATTAACCACAATTGCAGGGTCAATTTTAAGTGAGTAGATATTATTCTTTTTGCAAAAATCCTTTGCACCGTCACGAAAAGCCTTAATAGCCTCGCTGTCTGTCAAATCCATTACAGGACCTCGTGGACAGTAAGCATAGTTAAAGCTCGGCATAAGAGTACGTATAAGAATAAGTGCAACACCAATAAGCACATCGTCTTTATAAACACCACAAAAACGATTTTTCCAGTTATTCTTAAGCTTTGTCCATTCTACCGTCTGCTGAATAGGAGCAAAAGATGAATTTTCAATAAATTCAGTAAATTCCTTGAGAGGAATATCTGCTTTGAATTGATACATAATTTTCAACCTTATTTAATAAACTTTTTCTGAACTGTTTTCATTATTTTGTATGCCTTGAAAATTGATTCATAAAGGGCGAATTTGCCCTTATTGATAACCAAGTCAAATTCACCAATTAACTCGTGTATATCAGCGTTAAAGCCACGCTTGAAATCAAATAAACCGTAGTTTTTTGAGTCCTCATTGAAGTTTCCGTCAATTCCGTAGAAATTGAATTTGTCATATCCATTTTCTGTGGCATATTTAATCATTTCATACTGTAAAAGATACTGTGAATTGTATTTCATAAATGGCTTATAGCTTGCACCGAAGAGATAAACAACCTCTCTGCCATAAAGCATATACCAGCCACCGGCAATGATTTTCTTATCACCATATTCCTTTACATCAGCAGTAAGCGCTTCAATCTTTTTAGCAATACTTTCTTGCTGTGCCTTGATTTCATTATATTCGTTAATGCTCTTAGGATTACCCTCAATAACAGTTAAACGCTTTGCATTTTTATCAAATCTTGATTGTGTAAAATCAAGCAATTCTTTAAGGTTAACCTCTGCCAAAAGCACCTTAACTGCATTTTCCTTGTTAAGGACCTTGAACATATTCTGATAGTAGGAGAGAGGACGGTCAATGAATTCTCGTCTTTCAGCAGTGTGCTTCATAAGGTTTTTGAATTCAACAAGATTGTTTTCATCAGCCTCAATAAGAGTGATAAAATTCTTCTTACTGTTATTAATACCCCATTTTGTACCACTACGGAAATTCTTGAAAAGCTCATCAATAGTCTTTCCCTTAAAATCAAGGACAGAAATCCAACGTGGCTCCAAATCCTTTTTCTCATCCATATCCACATAAAAGCCATAGTGAATATATCCTAACTCCTTGAGCTTATCCATTAAAGCATCGTTTTTTGTGTCAGGAATAATATTTCCGTGAATGTCACGAAGCTGATAATCAACGTAAGGATTGATTTTGAGGAAAGCGATTCCCTTACCCTTGAGATATGCTTTGATTTCATTAGTGAATTCCTCAAGCAATTGGAAATTGGAATAATCAATCAAAAATCCTCTTGGAGCATAAGCAAATTTCACAAGACCCTTAAGACTTTTGTATAACAAAACAGTAGCCATAATGATTTTGCCGTTTTCCTTAACGCCTAAAATCTCACCTGACCATCCGTTATGCTCTTTAATTTCAATCCAATATGGTGACTGAAAGAAAGAAGCCTGTGAATTTTCTTTACAAAAATCAATAAATTCCTGTTTTTCTAAATTAACTATTTTCATTAGCCAATATGTCCTTTAATTTTCTTTAAAAGCTTATATACGTCATAAAACGGACTGATTTTCAATTCAAACTGACCGATATATTCAGTAACATAAGGCTTAAAGCCTTTTTTGAATTCATAAATTCCGTAATACTCATTTTCAGGATTAAAATCACCTGTAATACCGTAGAAATTACAGTATTTAAAGCCCTCTTTGTACGCTTCCTTAATGTGATGCTCATACATAAGATATTTTGGTGTAAACTGACGATATTCCATCAAAACACCACTTGAAAGTGTAAGGTATTCCTCACCACTGCGAAGAGAAAGAAGACAGCCGATAGCCTTTCCGTCAGGATTTTCCTTTTTAAACTGCTCAGCCTTTTCCAATTCCTTCTCGTATTTTGCAACCTGTCTTTCTGCTTCTTCCTTCTGGTTAAGAAGTCGGTCACCTGCAGTAAGCTTTTCTATTTTCTGAAGCACACCTTCGTAATTCTTCTTTGCATTGTCAAGCAAGCCCTGTGTATGCTCATAATAAATATCAGGGTCAAGATAAGCCACATAAATTGTCATTAAATCCTTCATGTGCTTGTACATTCTCTGATAGTATTCAAGGCTTCTATAGAAAAAATTACGACGCTTTGATGTTGTTTCAAATATTTCAGCCATAACCTTAAGGTCGTCAATTGTGCCTTCCTTAACCATAAGACCTTTTTTAATGCAGGAATTGATATTTTTTCTTGTCTGCTTTGAGAATTTTGCCTTTTTAGTTTCGTAATCCTCATCAAGGTCAAGACGACAGCACCATCTTACCTGTAACGCGTCAAGATAAATGTTAAATCCGTAATGCCTGTATCCAAGGTCAAGAAGATTGTTGACAGCCTCATCATTTGGTTTATCATCCTCTAATAAATCACCGTCATTTGTACGGATTCTATAAAGCACATTAGGGTCGATTGTAAGAATAAAACCACCCTGCTTTTTAATGTATTTCTTTAAATCTTTAGTGAAAAAACCAAGCAATTCCTTGTTGCTGTAATCAACAATAAGTCCTCGAGGAGCATAAAAAAGCTTCTGATTTAAAATGGTCCTATCCTCTAAAATCATTGTCCCTGCAACGATTTTTTCATTTTCTTTAACACCCACAAAATGAATGTTGCTTCCGCTTTCCTTTTTCATTTCAGCCATCTCAACTGTCTGCATAAAGGAAGTCTGAGGATTACCCTTTAAAAATGCTCTGTATTCGTCTGCTGTCAAAACGCAGAATTTCATCAAATCACCTTAATTCAATATGCTAAAAAATGAATTTATCTCTTTTATTATCAACTAAAAATTTTATCATATTACCAATATTTTGTCAACGAAAGTAAAGGCAATGCAAACAAATAATAATTTATCTGTGGAGCTTCTCCTTGAGGAGAAGCTGTCTGCGAAGCAGACTGATGAGGTGTAGATTGCGTAGCAATCGTTAATTATCAATGAAAACAACTTTTCCACCTCATCCGTCATCTACGGTGACACCTTTCCCTCAAGGGGGAGGCAATATCTCCATAAACTCCAATTCGCTTAAAAAACAAAAAAGACTTGCTATTGCAAGTCTTTTTTTGGTGGGCAGGGGTGGATTCGAACCACCGAAGTCGTCGACGGCAGATTTACAGTCTGCTCCCTTTGGCCACTCGGGAACCTACCCATATTGAATTACAAAAAAATGGAGCTGGTGGACGGACTCGAACCCCCGACCTGCTGATTACAAATCAGCTGCTCTACCAACTGAGCTACACCAGCGTCTCAACGCTCGATAATAATAACACATAAAAATAGAATAGTCAAGTGTTTTTTTGAATTTTTTTGAAATTTTTTTAAATTTTTTCTTTTCATTGAAACAAAGGCGTTATTATGATAAAATAGTCGAAAAAAGATAACTAAAAATCGTATTTAGGAGATATATGTATGAAGGTTTCTACAGAAATAGGCTCAATCTCAAAGCTCGTCGGTGAGGAAAAGGCAGTTGAGTTTGTGGCAAAATCAGGTTTTGATGCATGGGATTTTTCCATGTTTGAAATGTGCGAGAAAAATAAGAAGGGGCTTTTAGTACCTAAAAATCACCCTACTGCACAGGACGATTATCTTGCCTTCGCAAGAAAGCTTAAGCAAATCGGTCTTGATAACGGAATTATATGTAATCAGGGACACGCTCCATTTCCATCTTCACCAAAGAGTAGCTATTATCTTAAACGAGCTATCGAATGTGTTGCAGAAGCTGGCGGAGAAATCTGTATAATTCACCCAATGAACAACGGTACACCTGAGGAAAATGCTGAAATGTATTTTGAACTTTTACCGTTTGCAAAGGAGCATAATGTTAAAATCGCAACAGAAAATATGTGGAATTGGAAACTACTTCATAAGCATTCCTGTTTCGCAGCCTGTGCAACTCCTGAAAGCTTTAACGCTCATCTCGATGCAGTAAATGACGATTATTTCGTTGCTTGTCTTGATATCGGCCATGCTGAAATGAAGGGTAGTGACACATCTGCAGCAGAAATGATTTTAGGACTCGGTAACAGACTTAAAGCATTGCATATTCACGATAATGATAAGCTTCACGATTTACATCAGATTCCATTTTCAATGAATATTGATTTTACATCCGTTATGAATGCATTAAAGAAAATTAATTATAACGGTTATCTTACATTGGAAGCAAGTAGTTACATTGAAAAATTCCCAACAGAAAAAGTGCCTGAGGGAGTAAAGAACCTTTATAACGCTGTTGAAAAATTACGAATTATGTTTGAGGAATAATTGTACATAATATGTAATGGAAGTGATTTAAAATGGTAATTGATTTTCATACTCACGCTTTTCCTGATAAAATTGCTCAACGAGCAATTGCCTCGCTGATTGAGGGTTGTAATGGTGAATATATGCCGTGTAGTGATGGCACTGTGTCAGGACTTGTTGAAAATATGGATAAATTCGGCGTTGATATTTCAGTTGTTCAACCTGTTATCACAAAACTGAGTCAGACACAGACTCTGAATTTATGGGCAAAGGAAATCACCGGTGAAAGACTTATTTCATTTGGTGGAATTCATCCTGCAACTGACGATTACAAAAGGGATATTGACTTCGTATGTGAGTTAGGACTTCCGGGAATTAAGCTTCATCCTGAATATCAGCAATTTGAGGTTGATGCTTCCCATATGCTTAAAATTTATGATTATGCCTTAAGCAAGGGCCTTATTATTCTTTTTCACGCAGGTTATGACCCTGCATATCCACCTCCAATTCACAGCAGTCCTGAGCAGTTTGCAAAGGTTTCAAGAGAAATGCAGGGTGGTGTTATTGTAGCAGCACATCTCGGAGGTCAACGACAATGGGATGATGTTGAAAAGCATCTTGTGGGTACTGATGTTTATCTTGATACATCAATGGGTATGAATTATTATCCACACGAGCAATTTCTGAGAATTGTGAAAGGTCACGGTGCTGATAAAATCCTTTTTGGCTCAGATGCTCCGTGGAGCAGGGCAGGAGAGGAAATGGAAGTGCTTAATTCACTTTCACTTACACAAGAAGAAAAAGATTTAATCTTCTACAAAAACGCAGAAAGAATATTGAATATTAAATAATTGTGTGTTCATTCAGATAGTTAAGAGTGAATACAGATATATCTCAAATCAGAGGATAAATTATGTACAATGTAACTCTTTTAGATAATTATGAAATAAATGCATTTCAAAAGGAAATGAAATATCTGAAATCTCTTCAGGCTGACCGTCTTATGCGAGGCTTCGGTGACATTTCAGGAGTCAAAATTAATGCAGAAAAATATGGTGGATGGGAAACCTCTGCAATTCAGGGGCATACTCTCGGCCATTACCTTACAGCGGTTTCACAAGCCTATGCATCTTCAGGCGATGAGGAATTTAAGAAAATTGCTGATTATATGATTTCAGTATTAGGAAACTGTCAGCAGGAAAACGGATACCTTCATGCAATTCCTGAAAATCATTATGATATGCTTGAAATAGGAGAGACAAAGGGCACTTGGGTGCCTTGGTATTCAATGCATAAAATTCTTGCAGGACTTATTGATGCCTACACATTTACAAAAAATGATGAAGCATTGAAAATTGCCTCAAAATTGGGCGATTGGGTATATGGTCATACAAGCAAATGGACAGAGGAAACACAAAAAACAGTTCTCAATATTGAATATGGCGGAATGAATGACTGTCTATATAATCTTTATAAATACACAAAAAATGAAAATCATTTGTCAGCGGCACACAGCTTTGATGAATTGACACTTTTTGACCCACTTTATAAGGGTGAGGATATTCTCAATGGTAAGCACGCAAACACAACAATCCCTAAAATCGTAGGCTGTCTTAACAGATACACAATTACAAATGAGGAATATTATCTTCAGGTTGCTGTGAATTTCTGGGATATTGTAATTGCAAGTCATACATACATTACAGGTGGCAATAGTGAATGGGAGCATTTCGGTGAGCCTAAAATTCTTGATGCAGAGCGTACAAGCTGTAATTGTGAGACCTGCAATACATATAATATGTTAAAGCTTACACGTGAGCTTTTCAGAATCACAGGAGATAAGAAATATTCTGATTACTACGAAAATACATTTATAAATGCGATTCTCTCATCACAGAATCCTGAAACAGGAATGACAACATATTTTCAACCTATGGCAACGGGATTTTTCAAGGTTTATAGTAGCCCTACTGACCATTTCTGGTGTTGCACAGGCTCAGGAATGGAGAATTTTTCAAAATTAGGTGACAGTATTTATTTCTCTTGTGCTGACAGTATTTTTGTGAACCGTTTTACATCATCAAAGTTTTTCTGGATGGAAAAAGGACTTACAATTACACAAAACGCAGAATTACCAACAGTAACATTCACAATAAATGGCTCTGCAGATGCTAAAATTGTTCTTAAGGTCCCTGATTGGTGTAAGGACATTCCGACAGTTAAAATTAATGGTGAAATTAAGGCTATAGCAGTAAAAGATGGGTTTATCACTATTGAAAGAAGATGGAATGACGGTGACACAATTGAATATGAAATGAATATGAGTGTTGTGGCACATCCGTTACCTGATAATAAAAATACAGTTGCATTTAAATATGGCCCATGGGTGCTGAGTGCAAATATGGGTGCAAGGGATATGAAAACAGGCGTAACAGGAGTTAATGTTACAGTGCCTGTCTGGGATGACACGTTAAGTGATGTCCTCGTTGTTGAAAATGGAAGTGTTGATAATTGGTTTCAGAATCTTGAAAACAATCTTGTAAGAATAGGGGATACCCTCAATTTCCAAATCAACGGCGTAAATCAGAAACTTATTTTTTCACCTCATTATAAGCAACATACAAGCCGATACGGAATTTATTTTACACTTACTGAAAAAGCATAAAAATATTAATGACCTTGAAGATTTTAGTCCTCAAGGTCATTTTAAATATTAGCTACTATTCTGAATTATTTTTCTATAATTTCCACATTACCCATTTCACTGTTTACATATTCACCATTCTGATAATAAGTTTCAGAATTTATATTTACAATAGCATCATTAGGTATGGATAAAACTGTTTTTACATTCTGTGGAATGGTAAGGTTGATAGTATAGCTTGTGCCTGTTTTTTCATAATTCAAGGTGATTAAGCCCTTTACACTCGGTACAGTGCAAGTCATATTGTCCGATATAGCATACTGTGGGTCTATTTTAACAGAGTCATAACCCGCTGAAAGAGGTGTTATACCTGCAAAATGCTTACTCATTATAACAAGTGGTCCACCACTCCAAGCATGATTTTTAGTACCACGCCAAGCGTCCCAGAATTCCCAAAGAGTTGAATAATCCTTACCAACCATTTCGTAATATCGGTCTTTTATTCTGTCTTCGGCAAGGTCATATTTACCCATTTCACAAAGTGCATCAAGAACATAATATTCCATATATGGGCTTGAATTCTGAGTGGTTGTAAGCACATTTTTTATTGCTTCATATTGCTCTTCATCTGCAAGTCCTGATAATACTGCAAGGGCATTTGCTCTGTCGTCAGGATTTTTCACATCCTCACTCTTAAAGCCTTCTTCTGTCCAAAGAGTCTCATAACCTTTTTTGATAGCGTTCTTTCTTTCAGTAATATATGAAATATCGTCATCAATTTCTAACACATCTGCCATTTTCTCAACACTTGAAAGTGCATAATAAACCCAAGCGTTTTCAATGGCTGTCATATCTGCCTTGTTACCCCAGTCAGGCCAATCCCAAGACCCTTCACGATGTACAACAAGATTATTGTCACCAATTTCCCAAAGTCTTAAATAGTCAATTGAAGGAGTGTAAACTTTTTCTAAAAATGTTTTATCACCAGTGTATTCATAGTAGGTGAGGAATCCAACAATTCCTGCAAGCTGTTGAACAGGAAGCTCAAAATAGTCACCGTTTATAGGTACAACGGTCTGCAACACTTTTGTATCATCAATATGAGAAAGCATTGCCTCAACACCCTTTTGATACAATAAGTATGAGTTACTGTCCATAGAATACATTGTCATAATCATTTCACTTGTGACATCGCCCCACCATTGTGCTCTTTCTCTGTCAGGACAATCCATATAATTGTCACGCATTGTAACGTAAAGGGTGCGTAAGGACTTCTGCCACAATGTATTCATAGACTCGTCATCACATTTAAAGTCACCACAGAAATTACTGTCATATCCTGTTTCACGATATTTCAATGAAACAACAGTAACACCCCTTGGAATATGGTATGTGATGTGCTCACCATTAACCCAACCTAAAGCCTCAAATTCCTGCTCACCGTCTTTTGTTATGTATGTGGTAGAAACAGCACCGATTGGTGTGTTTTCAGTTGTAATGCGGATTTTTTTACCTGCAGGTGCAACGATTTTAAGATATGGAGTAACCTGCGCATTATAAGGAATATCTACTGTGATTTTTTCACCGAATAATCCGTTTACATTGTAATTTTCATAATCATTTGAATTTTCATAATCCTTAAGACCGAAGTCCTTTAAAAGTGGAATACCTCGTGGATAAAGTTTTCCGTAATTTGAATATTCAGTAGCGTTTTCCCAAGAAGATGTGTCAAAATTCGCATCTGTCCAATCACCAATATCTTCTCTTGCATCAAAGTAAATGCTGTATTCCGGGAGTCTGTAATTAGGTTGATAAAGAGGGGAGTCAATGTAAGACTCGTTTTTCTTTACCTTCCAGCTGTTGTCAGAAATTATGGTGATTTCATCATTGATTGCCTCAAAAATAAATCCACCCTGACCACTACTGCTGTAAGAATAGCTTGTTTCATTGTCCCAATACCACACAAGAGCAGAGATTGAGTTTTCACCTGCTTTAAGATATGGAGAAATGTCAACGCTATCATAATATCCACTACCTTTTTCAGGTCCTCGCTTCACATTTCCGTCAAAAACAACAGTTTCACTATTTATGTAAAGCCAATATTTTGAGTCAGCGGAAATATGAGCAATAAGCTTATCAGGAGCACTGTCAAGAGTAACCTTTTTATTAAAGCACATCCAGACATTTTTTTCTGCAGGATTCTCCTCATTCCAAATCCACTTTGCAGACCAATCAGCCTTTTCCTCTGTTGAAATTACGCTGTATTCAGGAATGCTGTCAGGAATTTCATAATTATTTTCAAACGGCTTCATTTCCAAATTTCCCAATAAAAGAAGTGGTGAAAAATGAGAGAAAACTATTCCCGCAATAACCAGAATAGCAGGGATAATCAGTAAAAGTAATTTTTTCATAATATTCCCCTCCATAAATTGTTTTAATTATATCACTCATAAAAATAAAAAGCAACAACGCAGGAACTGACCTACATTGTTGCTTTTTAAATAAAATTATTTTGTGTAAATAGTCCAGGCTGTATACTGTTCTTGCGACAGCAGTCAAAACAGAATTAATTGATTCTTACAACAAGGTCGCTTTCAGGATAGCAACAGCAAGGGTGTATGAAATTAAACTGTAAATCTGCAATACGGCGCTTGTCTTCACCCTCAGGAATATACACCTTACCGCTGACAAGCTTGCTTCTGCAAAATCCACATTCACCTGTATGACATCTTGCAGGGACAACAATACCTGCTCTTTCAAAGGCACAAAGCACAGTTTCATTGCTATTTGCCTTAATTACAGATTCATTTCCACGGTTAATAACTGTGATGTTGAATTCCTTTGTTTCATCTTCCATCTTCTTACCGGAAGAGAAAACCTCAAAACGGATATATTTTCCTTCGATTTCGAGTTTTGGAAGCTCTGATTCAAGGAATTTATACATACCACCTGGTCCACAAACAAAGATGCTGTAATTTCCACGAGGAGCATATTTTTTTATTATATCTGCACCAACAAAGCCTTTTTCATAGCCTTCCTCATCACTATTACTCAACACATAAACAACATTGATTTTCTCGTTTTTCTCAGCGAGTCCGTCAAGCTCTGCTTTAAAAAGGATTTCGTCAGATGTTCTGCAACCATAAAGGAGAGTAAGGGTACAATCCTCATAACCCTGGTCTATTGCTCTCGCAAGAGAAAGGAATGGTGTAATACCACTACCACCCGCAATAGCCACAATGTTTTCAGCATCTCTTAATGGACAATAAGTCATATTTCCCTCAGGTGCATAGGCAGTAACCTCATCACCAACATTCCAATTGTCGAGAATATAATCGGAAACAAATCCGTCAGCAATACGCTTAACGGTAATCTGATATTCACCGTTTAACGCACTTGCAGGGGAGGAGGCAATAGAATATGAACGTGTAACAACAGAATTGCCGATTTCAAGCTTAAAGGTAAGGTATTGACCTGCTTTGAAATAAGCAAGGTCGTTTTCGCTCTTGAAATAATAGCTTTTTGCAATGTCCTTATGTTCCTCAATTCTGCTTATTATAAGCTTCTGCTCTTTTGGATGAAGGCATTTTGCAACCTTGTTTACACCGAAGTCATCAGTACGAGTAGGTAAAACTGCCGGAGCATTGTCAATAAACTGTTTTCGCTCTGTTAAAAATTTTATAGTATTAACGCTATCCTTGAGAGTGCCATTTACAGAAAACTTCTTGCTCATTTATTTTACCTCCTTTTCCATAGCGAGTATTGCAGCCTTTGCTGCCATATCACCGGTTGTATAGCTTGGAGAATATCCCATATGTCTTGTGGAATATCCACCAGCAAAGTAAAGCCCAGGTATGCCCTTGTCTATTAAATCAAAAACAATTCTTTTTACAATACCGTCTTCCTTACTTGCCTCGTAACCGTAAATAGTTCCTGCAGGAGCATCGGTATAACGAGCATAGGTCATTGGTGTTGCAATTTCGATTTCTTCAATATAATCCTTAATTTTAACGCCTGTTGCTTTTTCAAAATTGTCAATCATTTTTTTAGCAAAGGCTTGCTTTGTTTTATAGTAATCCTTAACAGAAACCTTGCTCCATTCATCACCTGCAAAAATAGAGGTCATATAAAGGATACATGTACCTTCAGGTGAGCAATCGTCAAATGCTCTGTTAAGACAAACTGTTGCCTGAACATCATTTGTTTCAATGCGCTTGCTTAATTCATAACATTTTCTGTTATCGTTAGTAGGATAGATGAAATAAGTGTGATTATTAAGCCCTAATTCATCTGCAGAACGGTTAAGCCCTAAAAATACTGCAAATCCCTTTGCACCCAAGGTTTTAGCATTTACTTCCTTTTTGAATTTTTCAGGAACAGCATTTTCATCAATAAGCTTTGTAAATGCATTGTATGGTGAAGCATTACAGATAACAACCTTAGCATTTATCTGAGTATCGTCATCAAGCACAACACCTGTTGCAACACCGTTTTCAATGTTGATTTTCTTAACGCTTGTGTTAAACCACGCATCACCACCATTTTCAGTGAATGCTTCAAGTAAAGCTGTGCTTATCTGGTGACTTCTGCCTCTTGGAATAACAGCACCGTCAATAATATATGAGTGAAGCATTGTGAAATAGTGAATAACATTAAGCTCGTCAGTAGGCTGACCAAGATAACACCAATATCCGTTAAGTATATCTCTTGTTTTATCACTTACTCCAAATGCCTTCAATACCTCGTCAACAGAATAGTTTGCAACCTTAAGGAAATCTGTGTGCTCAGAAAAGATTTCCTTAATCATTGATGGCTTGAAATCGTTGATATTGCTTACGAAATCAAGAGTTTTCTCAATGCTTTCAATAAGGTCAAAAATTCTTGTAACTACAGCCTTTGACCCTGGGTCATATTCCTCAAGCTTGTTTATAAAGGCTTCCTTACCCAATGGCATAAGGTAGTCACACTTTTCATTTTCATCCAATGTGAGCAATCTGTATGCCTCATCAAGTGCAACCCATTCAATTTTATCTGCTGCTCCAACCTCTTGGAAAATCTTCAATAATGGTGATTTTCCTGTGATTGAGCCAATACCACAAAGCTCGTGAAGTGAGGCCTCAAATTCAAATCTGCCTCTTACAAAGCTTGTAGCAAAACCACCTGGTAAATTATGTCGCTCAATAAGAAGCGTCTTTTTACCTTCTTTAGCAAGACGTGCCGCTGCTACAAGTCCACCGTTACCTGCACCGATAACAACTGCATCATAGTTTTTTACCATATTACCACTTCTTTCATAATAATACTTGAATAATTAAATTATACTATTCTGAATCCTTTTTATCCTTCTGTAAATAACTGCACCAATGTACCGATACCTGCCATAATCATATCAGTCTGAATTAAAGATGCAGTTCTCTGAACGCTTAATCCACTAACACTGTAACAATCATAATCGGAGCAATGTTAGCAACAAACATGGCTAACACGTGCTGAAGTCCGAAAGGTATAGATTTTAATAAAGGAACTCTTCCGTCGAGAGTATAAATATTATCTATAGAAGCTTTGGATTGATTACTTTTCATAGTTTCCTTCTGAAATGCAATGTTTGTAAATATGGAAAGCATTATATCACACTTCATAGAAAAATGAAATATATTATCGATAAAAATAAGCCTATTTATTGTGTTCTTCATGGTGCTTGATAATTGATTTTTATTGTGATATACTGATTATAATATAAGAAAAAGAAGATGATACAATGTACGATTACAAAAAAGCTCAGAAAGAAACACTCAAGACACTGAAACAAATTGACGACAATGTGTGGGTTATGGACTATAAATGCCCATATGGTCTTGATGCAATATTAGAGCAGGGGACTAAAGGGATTATGGATGCAGTTAAATTCTTGCAGAAGGAAGTTAAGTTTCCACATCTTGTTCCGAATCCTGAAAACACAGGCTTTGCTTGTTCTACATACAATGCAAAAACACCTGATGGAGATTACTTTTTAGCAAGAAATTTTGATTACAAGGCTGCACCTTGTCTTGTGTGCTGGACTTCTCCTGAAAACGGATACAAGAGTATGTCTGTAGTTAATACTACTTTCTTTATCCACGGTACAAAATATTTTCCTATGTCAAAGGCTAAAAGCCATCTTCGTTCATTGGCTGCGCCATACACATCAATGGACGGAATAAACGAAAAAGGTTTTTCAATTGGTGTGCTTGAGATTAAATCAAAGGCAACAAAGCAGAATACAGGCAAAAAGCCATTTATCACAACTGTTGCAATTCGTGCTGTGCTTGATAAGTGTGCTACTGTTAAGGAAGCACTTGAGCTCTTTGCGTCTTATGATATGCAGGATTTGTTGGGCATCAACTATCACTATCAGCTTGCAGATGCTGAAGGTAACAGTGCAATCATTGAATATGTTGATAACAAGATGGTTGTAATCAGTCAGGAAGAAGGCAAAGAGAATCTTATGCTTACTAATTATTTCCTGACACCCGGTGGAGATAATCACGATGGTCGTGGCTATGACCGTTATGAAAAGATTGAAACAACTCTCAAAGCAAACGACGGTACGCTTACTGAGGATGAGGCAATGAAGCTTCTTTCAGAGGTTACGCTTCATTATCGTCACAAGACATTCAAGCATATGGTTATCACTCTTTGGAGTTCAGTTTATAACTGTAACGAAAAATCAATGCTTATGTGTGCAGGAATGGATTACAATACTAAATATAAATTCTATGTTGATAAACCTTGTGAGGTAATCAAAGTTAAATAAAAAATAAACCAGAGAAGAAATCACTTCTCTGGTTTTTATTTGTAATGGATTACGCCTCTTTAATAATGTATTTATAAAAATCAACAGCAGGTGGAAGTGTACTGATATCAACATTTTCATCAATTCCGTGGATGCTGTCGAGCTGTTGGTCGTCAATTAAAAAAGGAACAAATCGAAGACAATTATCACAGACAATGTGGAAATATCTGCTATCGGTTGCAGCGTTCATAACATAAGGAACAGGTCTGTAGTCAGGGAAAACGGAATTCACTGCTTTTTCAATAAATTTAAAAGCATCTCCTTTGAAATCTGCCAAACCTGATTCAATTCCATCGTCAGTAATCACAGTTTCAATATCATATTTCTTTGCAAGCTCAGTTATTGCAGCGATACTTGCCTTTTTGCCCTGATGATGTGATGCACGCATATTACCAACAACCCATGCCTCTTGTGGAATGACATTTGTGCCGTCACTACCCTTGCTCATTGTAAATGCAAGAGTTGTACGAAGAAGTGCTGCACCTGATGGTGAAATCATTGGCATAGCTTTTTTTAGTACAGGCTCAAATGCGTTGACATTACCGCAAGCTATTTTCATAATACCACTCATTGTTGGAGCAAATCGTGAAAGTGTCTCTTTAACTGTGTCTGACATTTCAACTTCAAAGCATTCTGATTTTTCAGCTTCAATCATAAATTTTGAAAGACGAACAAGTGGAGTGTTCTTGCCGGGAGCAGATGCGTGACCGCCGTTTGATTTTGCGATAAATTTAAGGTCGATACAAGACTTTTCACCTACACCAATCATAGCAAAAACGCCTTCTGCACCACCGATTGGGTCATATTTAATCATACCACCCTCGTCAAGCACGAAATATAATTCTATATTTCGTTCCTTTAATGCACGTGAAATAGCGTTACAGCCTGCGCCGTCGGTTTCTTCGTTGCATGAGCTTACAAAATATGTATCTCTTCTTGGTGTGAAGCCGCTGATGATAAGCTCCTCAGCAGCTTGAAGCATCATTGCAAGACCACCCTTTGTGTCAAGCGTGCCACGTCCCCATACTCTGCCGTTAGCAATCTCACCTGAAAAAGCAGGATGTGTCCATTCGCCACTTACTTCAACAACGTCGTGATGATTCATAAGCATAATAGGTTTTAATGATGGGTCTGTACCTTTCCATTTAAGCAAAAGGCTACCGTTAAATTCTTCCCATTCAACAGCTTTGAAGAAATTCGGAAATGTCTCACGAAGCACATTATGAAAATTTAAAAATTTTGTAATATCACTGTTTTCTCTTGAAGAAATAGTTTCAATTTTAATCAGTTTTGAAAGAATTTCAGCATATTGCATTGAACGATTTTCACTCATATTTCACATCTCCTGATAAATATAAAAAATTATATCATATTATCTTATTTAAATAAAGTGTTTTACGGAAAGAGATTTGATTTTAAGCTTGGCAATGATAAGCGATTCTGTGCAAACAACAGCCTTTTCAATGTGTACTTCAAATACACTTTTACAACTGTTTTATTGCTGCTTCTGGATAAAAAACCGAAACCCCTATGCTTCAAGGAATTTCGGTTATATTACCTGTGTTATACGATTGCTTTTATAGATTATTTACTTTTTGTTTGAAATAAGCTTTGCCTTTTCTAAAATCATTACAACGATTGGGATAAGGATGATTTGTACGATGATTCCCGGAATTGCGTTAACAACTGCACTTGTCCAGAATGCTGCAAGACCAAATTTTGAAAGGTCAAATCCCATAATGCAGAACATTGTAATGCCCCACACAATACGACCAATAATCATAGCGCCTATAAGTGAAGCATAAATATTGATTTTCTTTTTTGGTAATGCTTTGTATATGAGTCCCGCCATGAGTCCGTAAACTGCAAGCTCAAAAGCCATAGCAGTTGCAGTCGGAAAAAGTGGTGGCATACCAAGAGTGAGTGAACGAAGAATCGGAGCAATAGCACCGACAACAAGTCCGTAAGGAGCACCACACACAAATCCACAAAGAAGAACAGGGATGTGCATTGGACAAAGCATTGAGCCAATTTCAGGGATTTGCCCTGTAAGGAATGGCATTACGTAAGCTAAAGCTAAAAACATACCTGATAATGATGTGTTTAATACGAGTTTTTTTGTTTTCATAAAAGTTCCTTTCTATGCAAAAAAGGTGCAGTTATCTCTTCTGAGAAAACAACACCTTCATAGTATCGTAATAAATTGTGTAAAGAAAAATTAAAAAAGAACTTCTGTTCCACATTATTCTTCAGAATAACTGTGATAATTGTATCACAGTTATTGTTGAATTTCAAGTATCAAAGACACTTTTGGTCGATTACATCTTGTAGCTTTTTAAGAGTATCTTCAATAAGTGCAGTAGTAGTAAGGTTTTGCACACCTGCCACAAGGTTTTCACATTTGTTAATTGGAATAAGTATTTTTGTGGCATCACTCTGACCGATAGCAACAGCCATTTTAGGAGTTATTTCACCAAGCAAAGCATCAGCAATAACAATGCCTATAGGTCCGATAATCACATCAGCCTTGCGACTTGCTACTATAACGGGATTTTCACCGGTTGCACCCTGATTTGCTCCGGCTTTCATCATTGATGCAGTTGCTGTTGCATTTGTACCAACTGCCATAATATACATATCATCATATTTATTACGAATGGCTTTGATAAGCTGACTGCCTAACTGACCACCCTGACCATCTATTACAAGAGTTTTCATTTTTATTCACCTTTATGAAAAATTATACTAATAATTATACCACCCATAAATATAAAAAGCAATCGTATAAGTGACAGACTAAAAATTCAATCCCTACACGGTTGTTTTTTGAAATAATCAAACTTTTGCGAAAATTAACACAAGACCCTGCGCCGCTGCCAGAACCTGTTTTTGCACAGAGATTTTGTGTGCCCCACCCCCAAGGGGTGAAATTTTCACCCATATCGCAAAATGGGTAAAAAATATTTCCACCGTGTACATTTTTTTCGCTCGTTTTCACGATTTTCGAAAAACATTTCCAACGGTGTACTTTTTTATGTTAAATGCGTGTTAAACGCATCTTATTTTCAGTTTTAATAGGAATAGGCTTTTAAGTTTTATTACAGATAAATCATCTGTGAGTTGTGTGAAAGCCTTGCTGACAAGGTTTCAATCACGTGTCGGTCTGCCTTCATTTCATTCCATAAAGGCAAATCCCTGTTTGAAATTAAAATTAAACTACGCTCGTTACTGAGTTTCATTATTGCTTTGTAGAAGAGCAACAACTCTTCTTCAGTTGGTGTTGTGTAAAACAACTCATCAATCACCACAAGGTCGCTTTCAACTAAATAACGCCAAGGGTGTGATTTTTTGCTTGAGCATTTAATCAATTCTTCAAAGGTAACATAAACAACCATTGCACCTTTCTCGATAGCCTCAAGCGAAATGTCAACTGCAAGACTTGTCTTGCCTCTGCAACATTTACCGATAATTATAATATTCTGATGCTCGGTTTTGAAATCGAAATTCTTAATCCT
>JAEIGA010004359.1_pt1 | contig 21900 bp, 24 predicted proteins | sample 9270691 | NCBI WGS metagenome assembly JAEIGA01 (sample SAMN17057246, study PRJNA624740) | gut metagenome | biome: biome; isolation source: fecal sample | host: Bos grunniens | place: China: Xizang | collected 2019 | reverse complement strand
TTTTTATTATTTCGTAAAATTAAGCTCTTTCAACTTTTCCTGATCTTAAGCAAGAAGTACATACGTACATTTTCTTAGATCCACCTTCTGTTTTAACTTTTACAGATTTTACGTTTGATTTCCACATTTTTGGTGTTTTTCTATTAGAGTGACTTACATTGTTTCCGAAGTGAGCACCCTTTTCACAAATAGCACATTTAGCCATGATTGCACCTCCTAACGATATTAATAGTCATATCAGACTCACACAACAAAGGTATTTTATCAGAAAAAGTAAAAATATGCAAGTAAAATTTAAAAAAATTCAAGATACATTGAAGAACAAACTAAAAGTGTTGTAAATTTACGAAAAACAGAGTATAATATACACGTTAAGTACGTGAAAATGTATGAAACCTTTATAGAATTGGAGGTACAGATATGAAAGGAAGTATGACAACAGACTTAGGTGTAATTACAATTGATCCTGAGGTGGTTGCAAAATATGCAGGAACCGTTGCTGTGGAATGTTTTGGTATCGTTGGTATGGCTGCAGTCAGCATGAAGGATGGTCTTGTAAAATTACTCAAAAAAGAAAGCCTGACACATGGAATCCAAGTGGAGATTTCAGATGACAATAAACTTACAATTAATTTCCATGTTATCGTTTCATATGGCGTTAGCATTTCCACAGTGTGTGAAAACTTGGTTGGAAATGTAAAATATAGAGTAGAAGAATTCACGGGTATGGAAGTGGATAAAATCAACATATACGTCGAAGGCGTAAGAGTGATTGATTAAGGAGGACATGAGTGTGGCAACAAAGACAATTAATGCAGAAATGCTTTCTAAGATGTTTTTGGCTGGTGCAGGAAACATAGAGGCGCAGAAAGAATATATTAATGAATTAAATGTTTTTCCTGTTCCGGATGGTGATACGGGAACAAATATGTCATTAACAATTATGGCAGCGGCAAAAGAAGTGGCAGCCCTTAATAATCCGGATATGGAGACTTTGGCGAAAGCAATTTCTTCAGGCTCTCTTCGTGGAGCACGTGGTAACTCAGGTGTTATCTTATCGCAGTTGTTCCGTGGCTTTACAAAAGCTATTCGTGACACAAAGGAGATTGATGTTTTGACACTTGCAGCTGCATGTGATAAGGCAAAAGAAACTGCTTATAAAGCAGTTATGAAACCAAAAGAAGGTACCATTCTTACTGTTGCAAGAGGAATTGCGGATAAAGCATTAGAGCTTGCTGAAACAGTAGATGACTTGGAAGAATTCATTCCACAAGTCATTGCGCATGCAGAAGAAGTATTGGCGCAGACACCGGAGATGCTTCCGGTATTAAAAGAAGCTGGAGTAGTTGACTCTGGTGGACAAGGGCTCGTTGAGGTGCTTAAGGGTGCATACGATGCTTTCCTTGGTAAAGAAATCGATTACAGCAAGATTGCTCCAAGTACATCTGTAAATGTAACAAAGGTCAGTGCAGATACCAATGCAGAGATTAAATTTGGATATTGTACAGAATTTATCATTATGACAGAAAAAGCATTCACAGATAAAGACGAGAGAGATTTTAAAGCATATTTGGAATCTATCGGAGACTCTATTGTGTGTGTTGCAGATGATGAGATTGTTAAGATTCATGTTCATACGAACGATCCTGGTCTTGCAATTCAGAAAGCCTTAACCTATGGTCAGCTTACGAAAATGAAGATTGACAATATGCGCGAAGAACACGAAGAAAAATTAATTCGTGAAGCTGAGAAGGTTGCAAAACAGGAAAAAGAAAAAGCAAAAGCTGAGCAGAAGGAGTTCGGTTTTATTGCGATTTCTATTGGTGAAGGATTAAATGAAATCTTCAGAGAATTAGGTGTTGATTATATCATTGAAGGTGGTCAGACCATGAACCCAAGTACTGATGATATGTTAAATGCTATTGATGAAGTAAACGCAAAACACGTATATATTTTCCCTAACAACAAGAATATTACTTTGGCTGCTAATCAGGCAAAATCATTAGTTAAGGATAAAGAAGTAATTGTGATTCCAACCAAAACGGTTCCACAGGGAATTACAGCCATTATCAATTTTGTTCCTGATATGTCTGCAGAAGAAAATGAAGAAGTAATGCTTGAGGCAATTCAATATGTGAAGACTGGACAGGTAACATATGCTGTTCGTGATACTCGTATTGATGATAAAGAAATTCACAAGGATGATATCATGGGAATTGGTGACTCAGGTATTCTTTCTGTTGGAACGGATATTGCTGAAACAACAAAAGAGATGCTTGCAGAGTTGGTAGATGATGAATCAGGTATGATCAGCATTTATTATGGTGCTGATGTTTCAGAAGAAGACGCTGAAAAATTAACAGCAGAAATCGAAGAATTATATCCGGATGTTGATGTTGATACACATTTGGGTGGACAGCCGATTTATTACTATGTAATTGCAGTAGAATAAGATTTATAAAGAGAGTTCGGAGGCGAACTCTCTTTTGAGTAATTGGAGAGATTTATAATGAATGAATATTCAAGATTGCGCGAGTTAAAAGGCGTCGGGGAAAAGTCGGAAAAATTATTTCAAAAACTGAATATCAATACAGTTGGAGACCTGATACGTTTCTATCCGAGAAGCTACGATATTTATGAGAAACCGATTCCAATAAGTGAGGTGGCAGAAGGAGATGTTGCGACTATTACTGGAACCATATATGGGAAAGTTCAGGTCAATAATGCGAAGAATCTGCAGATTACATCTATTCATGTGAAGGATTTGACAGGTGTGATAAAAGCCACTTGGTTTCGCATGCCATTCCTAAAAAACACACTAGGAAGAGGCGGCGTGATTACACTTCGTGGACGTATTGTAAATCGAAGGGGTGCTTTGTGTATGGAACAGCCGGAAATATTTTTTCCAAGTGCCAAGTACAACGAAAAAGAAGACACTATGCAGCCAATTTATCCTCTGACAAATGGTTTAACAAACAACATGATGATGAAGGCTGTGAAACAGGCGTTGGAATATTTGGATTTAAAAAGAGAATTTTTACCAAACAGTATTCGCCTGGAGCATCATTTAGCAGAGTATAATTATGCCATAAGGCAGATTCACTTCCCGAAGGATAAGGACTCTTTCTTTAAGGCAAGGGAACGTCTGGTGTTTGAAGAATTCCTGATATTTATATTGGCGCTTCGTCAAATGAAGGAAACCAATGAAAAGACAAGAAATGCATTTTTATTTCCCAAAACAGATATGGCGGAACAATTAATAAAACAGCTTCCTTATGAACTAACCAACGCACAGAAAAAAGTATGGCAGGAGATTCTTGCAGATATGCAGGGTGAACGTGTGATGTCGCGATTGGTACAGGGGGATGTTGGTTCAGGAAAAACAATTATCGCATTGTTGGGATTAGTTTTGGCAGGTGCGAATGGATATCAGGGTGCAATGATGGCGCCGACAGAAGTTCTTGCAAAACAGCACTATGCATCCATAACAGAATTGTTTGAGCAATATCAGATTCCGCTCAAGGTGGAATTGCTTACAGGTTCCATGACTGCAAAAGAAAAACGAGATGCCTATGAGAGGATTGCATCTGGCGAGGCGGAAATTATTGTTGGAACGCACGCATTGATTCAAGATAAAGTACAATACAAAAATTTAGCTTTGGTTGTAACGGACGAACAACATAGATTTGGTGTGAAACAGCGTGAAAAGTTAGCAGACAAAGGACAGACACCTCATATCTTAGTTATGAGCGCAACACCGATTCCAAGAACCTTGGCGATTATTTTATACGGTGACTTGGACATATCTGTGATTGATGAGCTTCCGGCGAACAGACTACCGATTAAGAATTGTGTGGTTGATACCAGTTATCGCAATACTGCCTACACATTTATGAAAAAGCAGGTTGCAGAAGGCAGACAGTGTTATGTTATCTGTCCGATGGTGGAAGACAGCGAATTTTTGGAAGCGGAAAACGTGGTTGACTACGCAAGAATGCTTCAGGAAGAACTAGGAAACAGTATTAAAGTAGGGCATCTGCACGGGAAAATGAAACAGGCAGAAAAAGATACTATTATGGAACAGTTTGCAAAAAATGAAATTCAAATATTAGTATCTACAACTGTGATTGAGGTTGGAATTAATGTGCCAAATGCAACTGTAATGATGGTTGAAAATGCAGAACGATTCGGTCTTGCCCAGTTGCATCAGCTTCGTGGCCGTGTTGGACGTGGAAAACATCAGTCATATTGTATTTTTATGAGTGGGTCAAAGACGAATGATACGAAGGAACGTTTATCCATATTAAACAAATCAAATGATGGCTTCTACATAGCAAGCGAGGATTTAAAATTACGTGGTCCGGGAGATTTGTTTGGTATCAGACAAAGTGGAGTTTTGGATTTTAAACTGGCGGATGTATTTCAAGATGCCAAGGTGTTACAGCGTGCCAGTGAGGCTGCGGCTCAACTTATGAAGCGTGACCCTCATTTAGAGATGGAAGAAAATCGAAACTTGAAAAATTATTTAAATTTCTATATCAAAGAAGGCATGTTAGAGACTACATTATAATGTTTCAAAAAATGGTAAAACAAGAAACAACTTCTAGTGTATCTTTTTCATTTCCTCACATACTAAGGTTGTAACATAAAGTTACGAAAAAGTAATCTAAAGAATGAGGAGGAAACGAATATGTCAAGTCGTTCATCAAACAGAGCAGCAGTTCCAGAAGCAAAAGCTGCATTAGACAAATTTAAATATGAAGTAGCAAGTGAACTTGGAGTACCTTTAAAAGAAGGTTACAACGGAGATTTAACTTCTAGACAGAACGGTTCAGTTGGCGGTTATATGGTTAAGAAAATGATCGAACAACAAGAAAGACAAATGTCTGGTAAATAATCGAGAGATTAGATAAGAGTAGAAAAAGAGTGTGACTCGAAAGGGTTGCACTCTTTTTTCGCTTTCTTGACAAGATAAACTCTCCTTTAGTATAATTTACAAGAAATCTTATGGGAGGCATGGATTATGCGTGTCATTGCAGGAACTGCGAAACGATTACAACTGAAGACCGTTGAAGGAATGGAAACTAGACCGACCACAGACCGAATTAAGGAAACGCTTTTTAACATGATTTCGGCATATATAGCAGATTCTAATTTTCTTGATTTGTTTAGTGGAAGCGGTGCAATTGGTATTGAGGCATTAAGTCGTGGTGCGGCTCACGCAAGCTTTGTTGAGCAGAGTAGGAATGCGATAGCTTGCATTAGAGACAATCTATCATATACGAAACTTGCTGACAGAGCAGATGTGTATGAAACAGATGTTATAAATGCTCTCGGCCGTATGGAAGGAAAAAAACAGTTTGACTATATTTTTATGGATCCTCCATACAATCAATTACACGAGAAAAGAGTGCTTGAATATTTAAGTAACTCTACGTTATTATCAGCAGATGGTATTATTATTGTAGAAGCATCTTTAGAGACAGATTTTTCTTATGTAGAAGAATTTGGTTTTAAGATTATCAAAGAAAAAGAATATAAGACGAATAAACATATTTTTTTAGAAAAGGTATTGTAAAAGATTTATCTTTTGAGTATACTATACATAAGAACAAAGTTCTTCTTCATCAAAGATGAGTCCTGTGACGGTTCTGACAGGACGGTAAAATAAAAATTGACCGAGTGATGAGTCCTGTGACGGTTCTGACAGGACGGTAAAATAAAAATTGACCGAGTGATGAAGTTCTTAACGAGAGGTCGTTGACCTCTCGTTTTTTGACCAAGGAGGAAATATGAGACTACCCGAGAATGACTATCAGATATTGAGGTTGACAAATTTATTTTATCAGCAATACCCCAATCCACCTCACAAAGAAATACTCAAAAAACAAAAACGAGCATATAATTGTTTGCTCTTTCAAACACATTATAATTTTTTTATATGTATTCCATATAGAAGTGAAATTACGCATTCATTTGCATATCTTTTTAAAAAATCAAATCGTTCAAAAAAACACAAATCAGGTTTGGATTATACAAAAATACTCATTGTTAATAAAACTGAATATTTAAATAACAAAGATGCTATTATTGATAAAGATGAATATAAAGAAACAATAATAAATCTTGAGAAAATTAAAAAAGATGCATTAGAATATGTTGAAGAGTATGTTGCACATATAAATAAGACTAACATATTACATCCGGTATCTTTCAAAAGGAAATATGGTTTTTCAACATTAAAATATTTTCACAAAGAATTGGGATTAACAAAGTAGTGCTTTGGCTTTGTTTCTTGACAATTACATATCTAATTTGTATAATTTACAAAAGAATCATTAGGAGGCGTTTTAATCTATGTTAAGAGCAATTTATCCGGGCAGTTTTGACCCTGTCACATATGGTCATTTAGATATAATTGAGCGAGCTGCAAGCATTTCTGATGAATTAATTGTGGGTGTATTGCAAAATAAAGCAAAAACGCCGTTGTTTTCTGTCGAAGAACGTGTTACAATATTATCCGAAGTCACAAAAAATCTAAAAAACGTGAAAATTGTTCCATTTGAAGGGTTGCTAATCGATTTTGCTAAACAAATGGATGCAAAGGTAATTGTAAGAGGCTTACGTGCAATTACTGATTTTGAATACGAATTACAGATGTCGCAGACGAACCGCAAACTGAATGCTGATGTAGAAACATTATTTTTAACTACCAGTCTTGATTATTCGTACCTTAGTTCTACAACAGTGAAAGAGGTCGCAAGTTTTGGCGGCGATATTACACAGTTTGTACCGGAATTTGTGGCGGAAAAAGTAACAGAAAAGATAAAAGAGAGAAGGAGCAAATAAAATGAGTAGCCGTATCGAACAAATTATTGAAGAAATCGAAGAATACATTGACAGTTGTAAATTCCAACCATTGTCAACAACTAAAATTATTGTAAACAAAGATCAGATGGATGAATTATTACGTGAATTACGTATGAAGACTCCGGATGAAATCAAACGTTATCAAAAAATCATTGCTAACAAGGATGCCATTATCGCTGATGCACAGGCAAAGGCAGAAAGCATGATTCAAGAAGCTCAGATTACAACAAAAGAATTAGTAAGTGAGCATGAAATTATGCAACGCGCTTATGCACAGGCTAATGATATTGTGTTGGCAGCAACAGAACAAGCTCAACAAATTTTAGATAATGCTACAAACGATGCAAACGATATTCGTATCGGTGCTATGCAGTACACAAATGATTTGATGGCAACTGCAGAAGGTATTATTGGACATACATTAGACAGTTATACAACAAAATACGACGGATTAGTGAATTCACTTCGTGAATGCTATGAAATTGTTCGTTCTAACCGCGCAGAATTAGAGATTCCTGAAAAATCAGAACGTGGTATGGAAGCAGAATTCGGTATTGATGTTCTTGCTGAATAATTGTCTTAATAAGCAAAGTAAACATATAGGAATGCAATCAGGCTGGTTACCAATGCGGTAATCAGCTTTTGTATTATGTAAGGCAAAATTCGCAAACCGGTATTTTGTATCATGGAATTTGTCTGTGCCACAGCACACAATCCCCCAAAGGAGGTTAAGCCTAAAACAAATGGATAAACGACAGCAAAATTTGATGACAATTTCATAATCAATGGAATACCATTTGATATTTCTAATAATGGTAATAAAAACGTAGTAGGAAGTTCTTCGCCAAGTTTAAATAGGATGGAAAACAGTATCATATATCCACCCACTTTTGTAATTGTTTCAAACCCATTCATGATTGCGTCATCAAACATTTGAAAGTCAAGGCAGATATTATTTTGTGAACGCAATGCATAATCAGATGTAAGAAATATATGATAAAACTTGCGAAAAACAAAACTACATACAATGGGTGATAAAAATAGAATGAGCAAGGTAACTAAAAGCAACTCTTTATCTTTGAAGGTCTGCATGACAATATAACTGATAATAAACATAGGGCTTGTATTGTTACAGAAGGAAAGCAGATATTGTCCTTCTTTTCTTGTAATTCGTCCGGAAGTGTGTAAATCTGCAATTACTTTTGCTCCCATTGGATAACCGCATAGAAAACCAATTAAAACGGCATAACAGGCATCGTTTGATACATGAAAAAGCTTCTGTATAAAAGGACGTATTGTACGAGATATGTAAAATACACAATTTGTTCGAATTAATAGGTTGGATAGAATCATAAATGGAAGCAGTGTTGGGAGAAGGGTCTGAAACCATAATAAAAGTCCATTGGTTGCACCGTGAAAGGCTTCCATTGGGAAACATAACATTACAACGAGAAATCCAATTAAAAGAAGCATGTATGAATATTGTTTTATAAGTCTCATAGTGTTTACCAAATTCATTTTTTTACATTTTATGAAAATTGGGCTTGGTTATTCGCATATAGTGAAAGAAAAAGGTTTTTTATGATTAAAAAAATATATAAATATCTAATATTTATTACTGTATGCGCTTTTTTTATTTCGCTTTGGACAGAAAAACTTGTAATAGAGAGTCAAAAAGACAGATTAAAAGAGGATGTATTAACTTCAGCGTTATATCGAGAGCAATATGTTGGTGAGGAAATGGTTTCTTTTTTACAAAAAGTTTCAAAACCAGGCAAATACGTTGGATTATATTTATTAGAAAGTAAATTTGGCTACACGAAATTACAAAAAGCTCTGGAAGAAGATAACTTTCATAAACTGGAAAAGCAATGGAATAAAGAAGAATATTATAATAAGTACATAAAAACAACGAAAGCAATCTGGAATGATGTGAAATATTTTCCAGTGCCGGAATTCACAGCAGATAAGAGCATGACGGTGAACTATGCCAATTCTTGGATGTCCGAACGAACTTATGGCGGTGAAAGAGGACATGAAGGAACGGATATTATGGCAAGTAAGAATGAAAGAGGTTTGTATCCGATTATAAGTATGACGGATGGCGTCGTGAGCAAAAAGGGATGGATTGACAAGGGTGGTTATCGAATCGGAATACTAGCGCCAAGTGGTGCGTACTTTTACTATGCGCATTTAGAATCCTATGCAGACATAAATGTAGGTGACGAAGTGAAAGCAGGGGACATCCTAGGATTTATGGGGGATAGTGGATATGGTCCGGAAGGTACAACGGGCAAATTCGCTGTCCATCTGCATCTTGGAATCTATATTTATCCGGATGAAAAAGAAATGAGTATAAATCCATATTGGGTGCTAAGATATATTGAAAATCGTAAGGTAAAATGTTATACTTGAAGATAATGCTGATATGGAGGAAAACAATGAATTTACCAGTTGCATTTGTGGAAAAGATGAAGGTTCTTCTGGGTGAAGAATTTGACCAATATATAAAATGTTATGAAGAAAATAGACTGTATGGTCTTCGTGTGAATACGAAGAAAATCAGTGTGGAAGAGTTTCAGAAAATATGTCCATTTGATATTACTCCAATTCCGTGGATTGAAAATGGATTCTACTATGATGGAGAAACTGTGCAGGCATCCAAACACCCATATTATTTTGCGGGCTTATACTATCTGCAAGAGCCAAGTGCTATGACACCAGCCAACCGACTTCCAATTGAGCCGGGTGATAAAGTGCTTGATGTTTGTGCTGCTCCTGGTGGTAAGGCAACAGAGCTTGGTGCCAAACTAAATGGAACGGGTGTACTAATGGCTAATGATATCAGTAATTCCAGAGCAAAGGGTCTTTTAAAAAATATTGAAGTGTTTGGAATTGGCAATGTGTTAGTTTTAAGCGAAGAACCAGGGAAATTGGAATCCTATTTTCCTGAATATTTTGACAAAATTTTGATAGATGCGCCATGCTCCGGAGAAGGAATGTTCCGCAAAGATAAGAAAATGGTAAAAGCATGGGAAGAACATGGTCCTGAGTTTTTTGCCAAGATACAAAGAAGTATCATAACGCAGGCGGCTAGAATGTTGAAACCTGGTGGTATGATTTTGTATTCAACCTGTACTTTTGCCCCTGAGGAAAACGAAGGGACGATTGAATATTTGCTAGAGCAGTATCCAGAATTTGTCATTAAAGAGATTATGCCATATGAAGGGTTTGCGCAAGGAAAACCGGAAGTAACAGCTTCAAAGGACAACAGTTTTGCCAAGACAGTTCGTATATGGCCACATAAGATGCATGGAGAAGGACATTATCTGGCTCTTTTACAAAAGGGAGAGTCAAAAGAAACCACGAATGTTCGTCCTACAAAAGAACGTGCAAAGAAGGTGCCAGAAGAAATTCTTGAATTTTTCTCGGATGTTGATTGGGATATGGATTGGAGTCGTTTGGAAATTTACAGTGAAAAGGTATATTATATGCCGGAAGGTGTGCCGAATGTGAAAGGAATTCGATTCCTCCGCACCGGTTTGTATCTGGGAGATTTGAAGAAAAATCGTTTTGAACCAAGTCAGTCACTGGCAATGTGCTTGAAAAAAGAGGAATACAAACGCTGTGTTAGCATGAATGCAGAGGATGAACGTATTTTAAAATATCTGAAGGGCGAAACCATTGATGTAGATGATTTGGTTTCATCAAAAGATAAGGGCTGGTTCCTTGTTTTGGTGGATGGTTATCCACTTGGATGGGGAAAACTTGCAAATGGTTCCTTAAAGAACAAATATTTACCAGGATGGAGATGGATGTCATAATGATTCGTTTGGACAAATATCTGGCAGATATGAGTATCGGAACCAGAACGGAAGTAAAGAAATTAATTCGTCAGGGAAAGGTTGCGGTTGACGGGGTAATAGTGAAAAAACCAGATATCAAAGTCGATATCGATACCCAAAACGTGACTTGTAACGGAATTGCAGTAACATACGAGACCTATGAATATTATATGTTAAATAAACCGGCTGGCGTAATTTCAGCAACTTCTGATGAAAAAGAGAAAACGGTATTGGATTTGATTGATAGCAAGAAACGAAAGGATTTGTTTCCGGTTGGACGTTTGGACAAGGATACGGAAGGTCTGCTTTTGATTACAAATGACGGCGAACTTGCACACCGATTACTATCACCCAAAAAACACGTGGACAAGCTTTATTATGCAAGAGTGGAAGGTTTTGTGGGTATGGAAGACATCGATGCATTTGCAAAGGGTCTTGATATAGGTGATGAAGAATATACAAAACCTGCAAAACTTGTAATCTTGAAATCAGATAGTATTTCAGAAATTGAACTGACCATTCAGGAAGGGAAATTTCATCAGGTAAAACGCATGTTTGAGGCTGTTGGAAAAAAAGTGATTTATCTAAAGCGTCTAGAGATGGGAACATTAAAACTGGATGAAGGCTTAGCTTTGGGCGGATATCGTCCACTGACACAAAAGGAGTTAGAAGATTTATGTTAAATAACATTGATGCGATAATTTTTGATATCGATGGAACGCTGATAGATTCCATGTGGATATGGACCAATATTGATGAACTATTTCTGGCTAAATACAATTTAACAGAGCCAGAAGGCTTTCATGAAGGTATGGAAGGCAAGAGTTACTCAGAAACTGCACAATATTTTTTGGACTTATTTCCGGAACTTCCACATACAAGAAAAGAATTGGAAGATGAATGGCATGAGATGGCGTACGAAGTTTATACAAAAGAACTTCAACTAAAAAAAGGTGCGTTCAACTTTATTAAAGATATATATGAGGCAGGAATAAAGCTTGGGATTGCTACAAGCAATTCCAGAGATTTAGCAGAAGGGACTTTGAAAAATAATCAGGTACTAGAATATTTTCATACTGTCTGGACATCTGATGAGGCATTGGCTGGAAAACCTGCGCCGGATGTTTATCTAAAAGCGGCAGAAAGTCTGGGCGTAAATCCTGACAGGTGTCTGGTGTTTGAAGATGTTCCAAAGGGGATTATGGCAGGAAAGAATGCCGGTATGAAGGTCTGTGCGGTTGAGGACCCATTTTCAAAACCCCAAGAAAGCTTAAAACGAGAATTGGCAGATTATTATATTCAGGATTTCGATGATATTAAAAATAAAACCTATGAGGTATTGTAATGGAAAATAGATTTTTACCAATCTGCAAAGATGATATGCTAGAGCGTGGATGGGAACAAGTGGATTTTGTTTATGTAACAGGAGATGCTTATGTGGATCATCCGTCCTTTGGACATGCTATTATTACGCGTATTCTGGAGTCCCACGGTTTTAAAGTTGGGTTGATTTCGCAACCGGATTGGAAAGATAAAAATAGTATAAATGAATATGGTGAGCCGCGACTTGGCTTCTTAGTGTCTGGCGGGAATATGGATTCAATGGTGAACCATTATTCTGTATCTAAAAAGCGCAGAGCTAACGATGCCTTTACACCAGGCGGTGTGATGGGAAAGAGACCGGATTATGCTACGACTGTGTACTGTAACCTGATTCGTCAGACCTATAAAAAAACACCGATTATTATTGGCGGAATTGAAGCAAGTCTTCGCAGAATGGCACATTATGATTATTGGTCAAATAAGTTGAAGCGTTCCATTTTATTAGATTCGGGTGCGGATTTAATTTCCTATGGAATGGGGGAACGTTCCATTGTGGAGATTGCGGAGGCGTTAGACAGCGGGCTAGCGATTGAGGATATCACTTATATTGATGGTACTGTTTGTAAAGTGAAATCCTTAGACAATGTGTATGACGCATTGATTTTGGAATCATGGGATGAATTAAAAGAAGATAAATTGAATTATACAAAAAGCTTTTATAAGCAATATTGTAATACAGACCCGTTTTCCGGGAAACGATTGGTGGAACCGTATTCGGAGCATTTATATGTGGTTCAAAATCCACCGGCAAAACCTTTATCTCAATCTGAGATGGACAGAGTGTACAGTCTTCCATATATGAGAACCTACCACCCGTCCTATGAAGAATTAGGTGGGGTTCCGGCCATAGAGGAAGTAAAATACAGTCTCATTAGTAATCGAGGATGTTTCGGAGGTTGCAGTTTCTGTGCACTAACCTTTCATCAGGGAAGAATTATTCAGACAAGAAGTCACGAATCCCTTATTGCAGAAGCAAAGAAATTCATATGGGATAAGGATTTCAAGGGATATATTCATGATGTAGGCGGACCAACAGCAAACTTTCGTGCACCTGCATGTGACAAACAACTTACAAAAGGGGCTTGTGTAAACAAACAATGTTTATTTCCAACACCGTGTAAAAATTTAAAGGTGGACCACAAGGATTATTTGAAATTATTGCGAAAGCTGCGAGAATTACCAAACGTAAAGAAGGTATTTATTCGCTCAGGAATTCGATTTGATTATTTGATTGCGGATAAGGATGACAGTTTCTTTAAAGAGCTTTGTGAGCATCATGTGAGTGGGCAACTGAAAGTTGCGCCTGAACATGTGGCTGACCCGGTATTACAGATGATGGGTAAACCGGAAAATAGTGTATATCAGGCATTTACAAAAAAATATAAGCAAATCAATGAGAAATTAGGAAAGAAACAATTTTTGGTTCCTTATTTGATGTCTTCGCATCCGGGTTCCACCATGAAGGAAGCGGTTGCCTTGGCTGAATATCTGCGTGATTTGGGTTATATGCCGGAGCAGGTGCAGGATTTTTATCCGACACCATCTACCATTTCTACATGTATGTATTACACGGGAGTGGATCCAAGGACTATGAAGCCGGTGTATGTGCCGAAGAATCCACATGAAAAAGCCATGCAACGTGCGCTGATTCAATATCGAAATCCGAAGAACTATGATTTGGTTCTAGAGGCATTAAAAGAAGCAGACAGAATGGATTTGGTTGGATTTGATAAGCATTGCATAATTCGACCAAGACAAGATAAAATATATGGAAGACCGACATCGAGCAAACCAGACGCAAAGAAAGAGGTTTCCAAAAAAGTAGTTCCGAAGAAGAAAAAAGCAATACGAAACGTACACAAAAAGAAGAGGTAAATTCATGAAAATTGCAATTGTTACAGGTGCATCTTCCGGTATGGGAAGAGAGTTTGTCAGACAAATCGAACATTTATATAAAGAGCTGGATGAAATATGGGTAATTGCCCGTAGAAGAGAACGTTTAGAGGAATTACAAAGCCGCATGCTTACCAATGTTCGCATATTGCAGGGAGATTTACTTGATGTTGATATTTATGAAATAGTAGAGAAGCTTTTAGAAGAGAAGAAACCGAATGTTCGAATGCTAGTAAATGCGGCAGGATTCGGTAAAAAAGGAGAAGTGAAAGAGATTTCCTGCAGGGAACAATTAGAAATGATTGATTTGAACTGCAGAGCTCTTACACACATGACAAAGCTTTGTATCCCTTATATGTGCAAGGGAAGTCGAATTGTAAATTTGGCATCTGCAGCGGCCTTTTGTCCACAGCCTTCCTTTAGTGTGTATGCTTCTACGAAATCTTATGTGCTTAGTTTTTCGCGAAGCTTGCGAACAGAACTTCTCAAAGACGGAATCTATGTTACGGCAGTATGTCCGGGGCCGGTGGATACAGAATTTTTTGAAACTTCCGGTAAACAAGATAATCCAACGAAAGAGGCAACAATGGTAAAACCGGAGGCTGTTGTAAAGCAGGCTCTTATTGACGCAAGAGATGGCAAGGATGTTTCTGTATATGGAGTAGCTATGAAAGCAACAAAGGCAGCAACCAAGATTTTGCCGCATCGATTACTTTTAGATGCCATGAATAAATTTTGGTAGAGAAAGGGACACAAATGAAAATCAAAAAAGGAGATGCCGGCTATATTTGTCGGCGCAAAAGAAATTGTATTATAAAAACGGTTGTTGAGTTTAGCATCGTAATTGCCTTGCTTCTTCTGGGCATCTGGCAAACAGGTGACAGGCTAAACCTATTAACGGTGGTTGCCATACTTGGATGTCTGCCGGCTTCGAAAGCATTGGTGGAAGTGATTATGATTGCTCCACACAAGTCAGTTCTCAGAGAAACAGAGAATGAAATAAAAGCTAACACAGAGTATTTAACAACAGCTTTTGATATGGTATTTACAAGTGAAAAGAAAATCATGCCGGTTGATTGCATTGTGATTTCAGGCAATACCATTTGTGGTTACACTTCTAAGGAAAAGGTTGATGCAAATGAAGCTGCAAAGCATATAAAGAAATATTTAGATTCCAATAAATATACGAAGGTTTCTGTGAAAATTTTTGACAATTATAAGAGCTTTGTATCGCGAATAAAAGAAATGAATCAACTTGCCATAGAAGAAAAAGATCAAGAGAAAGAAAGAGAGTTGGGAATTCGCCGAGTTATCTTAAATCTTTCATTGTAATGGAGAAAATATGCAGGAGATTATTGTAAGTGCAAATGAGGCTGGTCAGCGTTTTGACAAGCTTCTTGCAAAATATTTAAATGAAGCACCAAAAAGTTTTATTTATAAAATGCTTCGCAAAAAGAATATTGTATTAAATGGTAAAAAGGCAACGGGCAATGAGAAACTTGCGATGGGAGATTCTGTAAAGATTTTTCTCGCAGACGAAACCATTGCTAAGTTTTCTAAGCAAGAGATTGTTCGCACGAAGGCAAAATTGGATATTATTTATGAAGACTCCAATGTGCTTATGATTAATAAACCTGTCGGTATGCTTTCGCAAAAAGCAGATGCGAAGGATACATCAGTGGTTGAACATGCGATATCTTATCTGTTGGATAGCGGACAAATCACTGAGGAAGAGTTACGTTCTTTTAAACCATCTATTTGCAATCGCTTAGACCGCAACACAAGCGGACTTATAATTGCAGGAAAAAGCCTGGTTGGGCTTCAGGTGATGGGTGCCCTTTTTAAAGAGCGTTCTTTGAGAAAATATTACCGTTGTCTGGTTCATGGAAGCGTAAAAGAGGAAAAATATATCAAAGGATATTTGACAAAAGACGAAAATACGAATAAAGTAAGTATATTACAGTTTAAAGAGGCAGATAGCCTTCCGATTGAGACTGAGTACAGGCCGCTGTGGTCTAACGAAAGGTGTACGCTTTTAGAGGTGCATTTGATTACAGGAAGGACCCATCAGATTCGTGCGCATTTGGCATCAGAAGGGCATGCTATCATTGGGGATTACAAATATGGTAATCGAAAGATCAATGATGCGTATAAGAACAAATACAAGCTGGAAAGTCAGTTGCTGCATGCCTATCGTGTGGAAATGCCAAAACTAGAAGGTGAATTGGAAGTGCTTAGTGAAAAACACTTTGTAGCACCGATTCCACCATTGTTCCAGACAATTTTAGATGCAGAGAAAAGAGAAGGATAATTCACATGGGAACATGGAATTCAAGAGGACTTAGAGGTTCCACATTGGAGGAATTTCTTAATCGTACAAATGAAAAATATTTGGAGCAAGGACTTGCGTTGATTCAAAAGATTCCAACGCCAATTACCCCGGTTCAGATTGATAAAGAGCATCGCCATATTACATTGGCCTATTTTGATCAGAGAAGTACGGTAGACTATATTGGTGCTGTACAGGGGATTCCTGTCTGCTTTGATGCGAAGGAGTGTAATGCAGATACCTTTCCATTGCAGAACATTCACGAGCATCAAGTGAATTTTATGGGAGAATTTGAAAAGCAGGATGGAATTGCTTTCTTGATTATTTATTATAGTGCAAGAAACACATTATACTATATGAAATATAATGAATTACTTAAGTTTTGGAATCGTGCCAAGGATGGCGGACGAAAAAGCATCCGTTATGAGGAATTGAATCCAAACTATTTTATGCAATTAAAAAATGGATGCTATGTTCCATTTTTAGATGCGTTGCAAATGGATTTAGAAGAAAGGGACTAGGTTAGGAGGACTTCATGAAACAGCAGAATTTACATACACCGGACGGCGTTAGAGATATTTACAGCGCCGAGTACCGCAAGAAAAACGAGTTGGAAAACAAACTACAGAAAGTATTTGGTTTATACGGATATCATAATGTTCAAACACCGATGTTTGAATACTTTGATGTGTTTGGAAAAGAAGTGGGAACCATTCCATCAAAAGAATTATACAAATTTTTTGACCGTGAGGGTAATACATTAGTTTTAAGACCGGATATCACACCATCCATTGCAAGAATGGCAACCACATTATATGATACAGAGAAACTGCCAATTCGTCTGTGCTATAAAGGAAATACATTTATCAATCATTCCAGTTACAGAGGAAGATTACATGAAACCACACAGGCCGGAGCAGAGCTTATAGGTTTGGATTCTGTGGAAGCTGATGCAGAGATGGTTGCTATGGCTGTAGAGAGTTTGAAAGAAGTAGGTTTGGGGGATTTCCAAATTCATATTGGAAATGTAGAATTCTTTGAAAGCTTTATTGAGGAAACAGGTTTAGATAAAGAAAAGGAACTTAGGCTTCGTGAATTTATCAGCAATCGTAATTATTTTGGTGTAGATGAACTTTTGCAAAATGCAAATACAAAGGAGACAACAAAAGTTGCTTTTCAAGTTCTGCCTGAACTGATAGGTGGCGTGGAGATTCTTCGCGAAGCCAAGAAATATGCCTTAAATTCCCGAACACTTGAAGCATTGAAACGCTTAGAAGCGCTGTATGAATTACTGACTGCTTATGGCGTGGAAAAATATGTTACATTTGATTTGAGTATGAGCGGAACCTATGGCTATTACACAGGCATTATTTTCCACGGATATACATACGGGACAGGAGATGCCATTGTCAAAGGTGGACGTTATGACCATTTGTTAGAAAAATTCGGAAAGGCATCGCCATCCATAGGTTTTGTCATTGTTGTAGATGAACTTTTAAATGCATTTGCAAGACAGAAACTTCCAATCCCTTATAAGAACAAGAATACATTTATTCTTTATGATGCCAATAGACAGGCAGAGGCAATTAAACTTGCAAAGGAATTTCGTGCAAATGGGAAACCAACAGAGCTGGTTTTAAAGAGAGAAGATAAGAAAATTGAAGAATATATTTTCTGTGCGAAACAAAATTTATGCGTGAGTATGATGTATTTGACAAATACAAATGACATTGAAATGGTAAACTTGCTCACAGGAACGGGAAAGAGTGTTTCAAAAACGATAAAATAAAACTGGAGGATACAATATGAGATATTTGACATTTGCATTGACGAAAGGTCGTCTTGCAAAGAAGACAATGGAATTATTGGAGCAGCTGGGAATTACATGCGAAGAAATCCAAGATAAGAATTCCAGAAAACTCATTTTTGTGAACGAAGAATTAAAATTAAAGTTTTTCCTGGCAAAGGGACCGGATGTACCAACATACGTAGAATACGGGGCTGCTGATATTGGAGTTGTTGGAAAGGATACGATTCTGGAGGAAGGCAGGAAGGTACATGAGGTGTGTGACCTTGGCTTTGGAAAATGTCGCATGTGTGTCTGTGGTCCTGCTTCGGCTGCAGAATATTTAAAGCATCATGAACTCATACGTGTTGCAACAAAATATCCAAAGATTGCAAAGGATTATTTTTACAATAAAAAACATCAGACTGTAGAAATCATCAAGCTAAACGGTTCTATTGAACTGGCACCGCTTGTAGGATTGTCTGAAGTGATTGTGGATATTGTAGAAACAGGCTCCACATTGCGTGAAAACGGATTAGATGTATTGGAAGAGGTTTGTCCACTTTCAGCACGCATGATTGTAAATCCGGTAAGTATGAGAATGGAAAACGAGCGTATTAAAGATTTACTTGCAAAATTGCGCACCGTTTTACAGGAGGGATAAAGATGAGAATTCTAAAGTTGGACGAAAATACCAAAAAGAATCTTCTGGAAGATTTGTTAAAACGTAGTCCAAATCAATATACAGAATATGAGGAAAGAGTTGCAGCAATATTAAATGCTGTAAAGCTGCAAAAAGATCAGGCGATTTTTGATTTTACGAAAAAATTTGACGGTGCCAGCATTGATGCATCAACGATTCGGGTTACAGATGAAGAGATTCAGGAAGCGTATGAAACGGTAGATGCAACACTACTTGACATCATTCGCAAGGCAAAGAAAAATATTCAAGAATATCATGAAAAACAAAGACAGTATAGCTGGTTTGACAGCAAACCGAACGGAAGCTTATTAGGCCAGAAAGTGACACCGCTTCAAAGAGTAGGTGTGTATGTTCCGGGAGGCAAGGCAGTTTATCCTTCATCTGTTCTTATGAATATTATGCCGGCAAAGGTTGCGGGTGTGGAGGAAATTGTAATGGTTACTCCTCCTGGCAAGGATGGTAAAGTGAATCCAAACACATTAGTTGCGGCAAAAGAAGCGGGAGCAGATGTAATCTATAAAGTAGGTGGAGCACAAGCAGTTGGTGCTTTGGCTTATGGTACAGAGAGCATTCCAAAAGTGGATAAAATTGTTGGACCAGGTAATATCTATGTGGCACTCGCTAAAAAGGCGGTATATGGCCATGTTAGTATTGACGCCATTGCCGGACCTAGTGAAATTTTGGTGATTGCAGATGAAACTGCAAACCCAAGATATGTTGCTGCAGACCTTTTGTCTCAGGCAGAACATGATGAACTTGCTTCGGCTATTTTAGTGACAACAAGTGAGAAACTTGCAAAAGAAGTTTCTGAACAAGTTGATATCTTTGTGGAAGAATTAAGCAGAACAGAGATTATGAGAAAATCTCTGGATAACTACGGTTACATATTAGTTTCTGATACCATGGATGATGTGATTGACATTGCAAACGAAATTGCGTCTGAGCATTTAGAAATTATGACAAAGAATCCGTATGATGTGATGATGAAGGTTCGTAATGCAGGTGCTATTTTCATTGGAGAGTATAGCAGTGAGCCATTAGGAGACTATTTTGCAGGGCCAAATCATGTGCTTCCAACCAATGGAACGGCAAAATTCTTCTCGCCACTTAGCGTGGATGATTTTATTAAGAAATCAAGCATTATTTCTTATTCAAGAGAAGCGTTGGAAGAGGTACACAAGGATATTGAAAGTTTTGCTAAGGCAGAACAGTTGACAGCACATGCCAATTCCATAAAAGTACGTTTTGAAAAGTAGGTGAAAGATATGGAGAACAGAATTACAAATATTGTTAGAACAACAAAAGAAACAGATATTAATCTGACTCTGAATTTGGATGGAACAGGAAAGACAAATATACATACAGGCGTAGGTTTCTTTGACCATATGTTAGACGGATTTGCAAGACATGGCCTGTTTGATTTAGATTTACAGGTTGTAGGTGATTTACACGTAGATTGCCATCATACGGTAGAAGATGTGGGGATTGTATTAGGACAAGCTATCTTAAGGGCGCTTGGGGATAAAAAAGGAATCAAACGCTACGGCAACTTTTTGCTACCGATGGATGAAACATTAGCCATGTGTGCAATTGATTTGTCAGGAAGACCATATTTGAATTTTCAGGCTGAATTTCCGATTGGAAAGCTAGATGATTTTGATACAGAGATGTTCCGTGAATTTTTCTATGCATTATCCTATAGCGCAGCCATGAATTTGCATTTAAAAATCTTGGAGCCGGGCAATGCGCATCACATGGCAGAAGCGCTTTTTAAAGCGTTAGGAAAGGCTTTAGACATGGCAACAATTGAAGAACCAAGAATGAAAGACGTATGGTCTACGAAAGGAAGTTTATAGAGTGAATACATATAAAAGAGAGATTCCTTGTATTTTTATTCAGCAAGGGAAGGCAGTACAAGGGTTTGGTAACTCAGAAGTAATGTGTGAAGACGTTGTAGAACTGGCAAAAAAATATAGTGAATCAGACGCATATGAACTTTGCATATTTGATTTGTCGGTAGGAGATGCAGACCATGACCTAACAATTGATATCATGAAGAAAATCAATCGCGAGATTCACATTCCGATGATTGCCGGAGGCAATGTGAAACGTTTGGAGGATGTGAAAAAAATTCTATATACAGGTGCAAAAAAAGCAATTGTAGATATGTCTAAAGCAGAAGCAGCTGCACTTCTTGAAGAGGTGTCTAAGCGTTTTGGAAAGGATAAGATTATTGCTTCTGTAGAAGATGAGAATGAATTTTCTAACCAAAAGGATTTGATTGAAAGCTACGCTTGTGAAGTTCTGTTTATGAATTGCTCAAATGCAGAATCTGTTATTAGTTTAACTGATTTAAAAACAATTATTATGTCTGACAAGCAGGAGCTGATTCGCATTTCCACAAATGAAAAATTGCTTGACAGTAAGATGGATTTTTCAATGTTTAAATTAAATTCGGACGGTCTTATTCCTGTTATTGTCCAGGACTATAAAACAGGCGATGTCTTAATGCTTGCCTATATGGATAAAGATGCATATGAATATACCTTAAAGACAGGGAAAATGACATATTATAGTAGAAGTCGTAAGGAACGCTGGGTTAAAGGAGAAACCTCAGGTCATTATCAATATGTGAAATCATTAACACTAGACTGTGATAATGACACTATCTTAGCTAAGGTTGACCAAGTAGGTGTAGCCTGTCATACAGGCGCGAAATCTTGTTTCTTCCAGCCACTTGTGGAAGCAGATAGTGAGGAACTTAATCCACTTCAGGTATTTGAAAGTGTATACGCAACTATTTTGGATAGAAAGGTAAATCCAAAAGAAGGTTCTTATACCAATTATTTGTTTGACAAAGGCATTGATAAAATTTTAAAGAAAGTCGGAGAGGAAGCAACCGAGCTTGTAATTGCTGCTAAGAATCCAAATCCGGAAGAAATTAAATACGAATTATCAGATTTTCTATATCATGCAATGGTTCTTATGGTAGAACGTGGTGTAACTTGGGATGACATTGTAAAAGAGTTGGCAGATCGATAATTTGGAGAATTCTATTTTCATAAATAAAAGCATATACTACAGTATAGAG